>Ga0315297_10001270_pt1 | contig 15512 bp, 15 predicted proteins | sample YL17G15_0_MG_FD_203628 | JGI IMG/M metagenome (GOLD analysis project Ga0315297, IMG submission 203628) | Sediment microbial communities from Yellowstone Lake, YNP, Wyoming, USA - YL17G15_0 | ecosystem: Environmental > Aquatic > Freshwater > Lake > Sediment | place: USA: Wyoming | collected... | reverse complement strand
GCCGGAGTTCACGCTTGGCCCGAAAACTCCGATCTATGTTCCTACGCTTCAGGCAGTCCCGCGTATCCCGGTCATCGATACCGAATCGTGCATTCATTTCCAGACCGACGGATGCGAGATCTGTGCCAAAACCTGCGAGCCCAATGCAATCGATTATAAAATGCAGGACGAGATAGTGGAGATCGATGTCGGTCAGGTGCTGGTCGCCACCGGATTTGATATCTTCGACGCCAGCGCTATGGCGCAATACGGGTACGGCCGGCTCGACAATGTGTACAGCTCCCTCGAATTCGAGTCTATCTTGAATTCAACGGGGCCGACCGGCGGCAAGATTGTGATGAAGAACGGAAAGGAGCCGCGCGCAGTTGGCATCATCCATTGCATAGGATCCCGTGATATAAACCACCATCCGTACTGTTCTCGAGTTTGCTGCATGTACGCGTTGAAGTTCGCACACCTTGTCCACGACCGGACCGATGCGGCCATCTATCAGTTCTATATCGATATGCGGGCATTTGGGAAGGGGTACGAGGAATTCTATACTCGCCTCCTCGACGAAGGGATCACGATGATCCGCGGCAAGGCTGCAGAAGTGGTCGAAGGGCGCTGGGACGGAAATCAAGAATCGTCCCTCAAGATACGGTGCGAAGATACGCTCATCGGGAAATTCCGCGAAATCCCTGTCGACATGGTGATTCTCTGCAACGCCATGGAGCCGCGCGTGGACAGCGATGCAGTTCGTCGGCTGTTCTCCATCAGCAAGAGCCCCGATGGCTTCTTCCTTGAGCGGCACCCGAAGCTCGATCCCACATCGACAAGCACCGATGGTGTGTTCATTGCCGGCTGCGCGCAGGGACCGAAAGACATCCCGGACACCGTCGCACAGGCGAGCTCGGCCGCGGCACGCATCCTCTCCGTCCTCGCGAAAGGAGAAGTTGAGATCGAGCCGGTGCGCGCCATGGTGCAGGAAGAGTACTGCAGCGGCTGCAAGGTGTGTAATGGCTTATGTCCGTATGGGGCGATTGAGTTTCTTGAAGAGAAGAAAGTGTCCCACGTGAACGAAGCGTTGTGCAAAGGGTGCGGTACGTGCGTAGCGGCGTGCCCATCGTCGGCTATGACCGGTCATGGATTCACCGACGCACAGATTTTGGCCGAGATTGATGGCTTGTTGGTGTAGCGACCGCAGGGCTATGAAACGTTTGATATTCTGACCTGCTCAAAGAAAGGTATTCTGCTATGGCATTCGAACCACGAATCATCGGATTCCTCTGCAACTGGTGCTCCTATACGGGCGCTGACTTAGCGGGCGTCTCGCGCATTAAGTCGGCACCGAACGTCCGGGTCATCAGAACGATGTGCAGCGGCAGAGTGGATCCCGCATTTATTCTCAAGGCATTTCAGCTCGGTGCCGACGGGGTCATTGTGATGGGTTGCCATCTCGGCGATTGCCACTATCAGGAGGGTAATTACAAGACGATTCGTCGAATACCCTTCCTCAAGCGTCTCATCGGGGGATTCGGCATCGATCCGCGGCGTCTGCGACTCGAGTGGGTGTCGGCATCGGAAGGAGATCGGTTCGCGAAGGTTGTGAATGAGATGACGGAAGAAATACGTGCGCTCGGACCATTGAAATTGTATGTGCATCAGGAGTCTGAACAGGCGGCTGTGCACGTGTGAACGCTTGTGGTCTTGTTTTTCGGATAAAAGGAGATTGGCATGGCAAAACCGAAACTGGCGCTCTATTGGGCGGCGAGCTGTGGCGGATGTGAAATCGCTGTGTTGGATATCCACGAGAAGATCCTCGACGTCGCGAGTGCGTTTGACATCGTCTTCTGGCCTGTCGCGCTCGATTTCAAGTATGATCATGTGCGAGCCATGGAGGACAAGAGCATCGACCTCTGCCTGTTCAACGGGGCAATCCGGAACTCCGAGAACCTCGAGATCGCGGAGCTGCTACGCAGGAAATCGAAGGTGCTCGTTGCATTCGGGTCATGCTCGATGGAAGGAGGCATCCCCGGCCTTGCCAACCTGACAACGAAAGACGCGATCCTGAAGTACGTCTATACTGAGTCGCCATCGACAGTCGTCCAGAACGGGGGCGTTTTCCCGCAGACGCAGACGAAAATGCCGGAAGGCGGGATCGAAATCCCGGAAATGTGGAATACGGTGAAGGCTCTCGATCAGGTCGTGCCCGTCGAGTACTACGTCCCGGGTTGCCCGCCCCAACCGAACCAGATTTGGAATGTCGTCGAGTACATCCTGAGTGGCAAGCCACTTCCACCTGTAGGGTCAGTCCTTGGCGCAGGCGAGAAAACGTGCTGTGACGAATGCTCTCGCAATAAGAAAGAGAAGAAGCTGAAGCACTTTTACCGGCCGTACGAAATCGAACCAAATACCGAGGATTGTCTCCTCGAACAGGGCATCGTCTGCATGGGCCCGGCGACGAGGGATGGTTGCGGGGCACTCTGTCCGGCGGCGGGCATGCCGTGCCGGGGTTGCTACGGTCCGCCCCCGAATCAACTCGATCAGGGTGCAAAAATGGTTAGTGCGATTGGCTCGATCATCGATGCACACGAACCTGAAGAGATCGAGAAAATCCTCGATCAGATTGTTGATCCCGTAGGCACATTCTACCGATTCTCACTCGCACACTCCATCCTCCGGAGGGCTGACAAGTTATGAAGCATCTCAAGATAGATCCGATTACACGGCTTGAGGGCCACGGGAAGATTGACATCTTTCTGAACGATGAGGGTGAAGTTGCGAATACGTACTTCCAGATTCCGGAATTGCGCGGCTTCGAACAGTTTTGTGTCGGCCGGCCGGTCGAGGAAATGCCCCGGATTACCACCCGCATTTGCGGCGTTTGCCCGGAAGCGCACCACATGGCCTCCGCTAAGGCATGCGATGCGGTCTTCCATGTGGAGGTGCCTCCGACGGGAAGGAAGCTCCGCGAGCTTCTTTACAACACATTCTTTGCGGGAGACCATACCACGCACTTCTACGCCCTGGGAGGCCCTGATTTTGTGGTGGGCCCTGATGCCCCAGCGGCTGAACGGAACATCCTCGGCGTCGTGAAGAAGGTCGGGCTGGAAGTCGGCGGGAAGGTAATCGAGATGCGGAAGCGGACGCAGGAGGTGATCAAGATGCTCGGCGGCAAGCAGACGCATCAGGTCACGTGCATCCCGGGGGGCATTAGCAAAGGGATCACCGAAGAGGAACGAAAACAGATTGAAGAGCATTGCATCTGGTTCGTTGAGTTCGGAAAGTTCACCCAGCAGGTGTTCAATGACATTGTGCTGAAGAACAAGGCCTACGTGGATCTGATTCTCTCCGACGCCTATACAATGAAGATCTATTCCATGGGACTCGTCGACGATAAGAATAGAGTGAACTTCTACGACGGGAAAGTTCGTGTTGTCGGCCCGGATGGGAAAGAGCTGGTGAAGTATGCACCAAACGAATACCTCGACAACGTTGCCGAACACGTCGAACCGTGGACGTACCTCAAGTTCCCGTTCCTCAAGAAAGTGGGATGGAAAGGATTTGTCGACGGGAAAGAAAGCGGCGTGTATCATGCCACACCGCTTTCCAGACTGAACGCCGCTGACGGCATGCCGACTCCTCTTGCGCAGGCCGAGTACGAGAAGATGTACTCCACCCTCGGCGGAAAGCCTGTTCACGCGATGCTCGCGATGCACTGGGCGCGAATCATCGAGCTCCTCAGTGCTGCTGAGATGGCTCTCGATCTCATACGGGATCCGGAGATCACCGGCGCAAAGTTCAGAACGATTCCGACGGAGACGCCGACGGAAGGAGTGGGCATTGTCGAAGCTCCACGCGGGACGCTCACACACCACTACACTACGGATGAGAGGGGGATCCTGAAGAAAGTCAATCTCATTGTCGGTACGACGAACAACTATGCCCCGATCTCCATGTCGATCAACAAGGCTGCTCGAGGATTGATCAAGAAAGGTGTCGACGTTTCTGAGGGTACATTGAACATGATTGAAATGGCATTCCGCTCGTACGATCCATGCTTTGGCTGCGCAACACACTCGATGCCGGGGGAAATGCCGCTTGTCGTCCGCGTTCGGGACACAGATGGGACGGTTCTGCAGGAAATCAAAAGGAGCTAAAGAAGTCGGCATGCCGGGCGTTCGTTTTGATGGCGGCCCGGCTGCAGATACGCTGAGGAAATGAGGTTCCCATTTTTGCCACAAGGTCGGAAAGGATTCACTTTTCCGGCCTTGTTCTTTTTCATGTCAACCTCCGGCCTTCATTGCGTTCGATTCGAAAGAGCATTATCATAAGACCAAATCACACCCGGCTTGGAAAATAATTCGACAATCGGCCTATGAACACGACTCTCACCGACATACACGATTTTCTCTCCCAGCGCACGCTTGCCTTGGCTGGCATTTCCCGCGGTGGCAAGAAATTCGGAAATGCCATCTTGAAATCTTTGAAGCAATCTGGATACAGAGTATTCCCGATTCATCCGAGTGCTGAGACGATCGACGGAGAGCGCTGCTATGCCTCTCTGGAAAAGATGCCCGAAAAGGTAGGTGGACTAGTCATCTGTCTCCCCTCAGTTCAAACGGAGATCGTGCTTCATCAGGCATTGGCAGCCGGCATCACCAGAGTGTGGATGCAGCAAGGATCTGAATCGTATGCGGCCATCCGCTTCTGCGAACAAAATGGCATCAAAGCCGTCCATGGCCAGTGTATTATGATGTTCGTCGAACCTGTCGCATCTTTTCATCGATTCCACCGCTGGGTGTGGCGGCTCATCGGCAAGTATCCTTCTGTTCACAACGCCGGGGACCGGGTCTCGCGCCACGTTTGAGTGACTGCTAAGAAGAGAACTGATCATGAAACGACTTGATTTGCGGAGGGACTTTCGAGATTTGTATAGCCCTTCGAGCCGCGAGGTGGAAATTGTCCGAGTGCCCAGGCTCAACTATCTGATGATCGACGGGATTGGTGATCCGAACTCGTCCCCACAATTTCCGCTCGCTGTCCAAGCTCTCTATACCGCGGCGTATACTCTGAAGTTCATGGTCAAAAACAATGTTCTCGTGGACTATCCCGTGATGGCGCTCGAAGGTCTATGGTGGGCTGATGATCTTGAAGTGTTCCGTATGGAGAAGAGGGATGACTGGAAGTGGACCATGATGATCATGCAGCCTTCTGTTGTGACGAAATCGCTTTTCAAGAAAGCAGTGGCTCTTGCGGAGGAGAAGAAAGAGCTTGATGCGTTGAGGGATCTCCGACTGGAGCCGTATTCCGAGGGCCTCAGCGTTCAGATCATGCACATCGGCCCGTATTCTGATGAAGGCCCGACGATTGAGAAGCTCCATGCCTTCGCCAGGGAGCGTGGTCTGGAATTGAAAGGGAAGCATCACGAGATCTATTTGAGCGACCCTCGAAAAGTGAGCCCGGGCAAGATGAAGACGGTGATCAGGCAGCCAGTCCGCAAATGAACACCGCACCAATCCCCGTTAACCCCAGATTTGATGAATCTCATTGAACTTGCTCTTCTGCTCGTAGGCACCGGCGCGCTGTTGGTGGTCTCGTGGCGCGTATCTCTGAAAGCAGGGCGTCTCCACGGAATCTACCGATTCTTTTCGTTTGAGAGTATCCTGATCCTTGGGCTCTTGAATTGGCGCTACTGGTTTGTAGACCCATTCTCGGAACATCAGATTCTCTCGTGGATCCTCCTCGTTGGATCTATCTTCCCCGCTGTCTTGGGATATCGCACCCTCCAGGCCTTTGGGCAGCCTCAGAAGCAGTTTGAGAACACTCAATCGCTGGTGAGGAATGGTATCTATCGATATATTCGACATCCGATGTACCTTTCGCTGATGCTTCTTGGAACCGGCGTGTGTCTTAAAGACCCTTCTTCAATCAGCGTTGTTCTGGGTGTCATCAATATTGGCGCGCTGGTTGCCACTGCCCTGAAGGAGGAGACAGAAATGCTCGGGAAATTCGGCAGCGACTACATGACATACATGAATCAGTCGAAAATGTTCATTCCCTATGTGATTTGAACGGTCGATCAAGGAGGATCCCATGAAAAGACTCATTGCGCTGTTGCTGGCTCTCGTTCTTGGTGCTTGTGGAGTGCTCGCACAAGTTGGCCGCCGGGACAGGGCGGTGTTTGTCGATCCGAGGAATGACTTTCTGGATTCCATCAAGAAAGAGTCAGCTCAGTTCTCGGCGAAACCACAACCAGCGAAGAAACAATTCCAGCTCGATTTCGGCGCCATCCCAAAACCGGGTTCAGTCGACGAATTCAAAAAGTACTGGCACCAGAAGCCGATCTCTCAGGGCCTGTCAGGCATGTGCTGGTGTTTCTCGGCGACCTCATTCTATGAATCAGAAATCTATCGGTTGACGAAACGGGAGATCAAGCTCTCCGAATTGCATACCGTATACTGGGAATATGTCGAGAAAGCACGCCGATTTATCCGGGAGCGGGGGAACTCCGTTTTCGGTGAAGGCTCCGAGGCAAATGCGGTGAAGAGGATCTGGACCACCTATGGTGTCGTTCCCGCGAGCGCGTTTACCGGACTGATGCCGGGACAGAAGTTCCATGACCACGGAAAGCTGTATGAGGAGATGAATGCGTATCTCCAATCGCTCAAGACCAGCAACATGTGGAATGAAGAACAGGCGTTGGACGGCGTCAAGGCAATCCTGAATCACTATCTCGGCGAGCCGCCGATGCAGGTGACAGTCGATGGCACGTCCATGACGCCGAAGGAGTATCTCGATCGGGTTGTCCGGTTGAATCTCGATGACTACGTCGAGATCATGTCGCTGATGGAGAAGCCGTACTTCCAGATGGTGGAGTATGAAGTGCCTGACAACTGGTGGCACAACAAAGAGTACTTCAACGTTCCGCTGGATGATTTCATGAGCACGATCAAGAAGGTAATTCGCGCCGGAGTTACGGTGTGCATCGGAGGAGATGTCTCTGAGCCCGGATATGAAGGTCGCGCCGGCGTCGCGATTGTGCCATCGTTCGATATCCCCTCGGAGTACATCGATGAAAACGCGAGGCAGTTCAGGTTTGGTAATGGGACCACGGGAGACGATCACGGGATCCACATCGTCGGATACCTCGAGAAGAATGCAAAGGACTGGTATCTCATCAAAGATTCGGGCGCTGGATCCCGGAATAACTCGCATCCCGGATACTATTTCTATTCCGAAGATTTTGTGAAACTGAAGATGTTAGGCGCAACAGTGCCGAGCGAATTCGCGAAAGACCTCCTGCAGAAGCTGGTCCGATGATCGAGCATGCGGGAAACGCGGCGGCCAATTCTCGCTCAGCTTCACTTGTGGCACCTGGATCGCAGGACTCTCCACGCTCGCCGGAAGTATCATTTTTGGCAAAATGTTTCTATTAATGGGAACAGAACCAGCCGCAATGTCAGGATTAAGAGGGCTAGCGGAGTAGAATTTGCCAACGACGTAGCCTTGTTGAATGCTTCTACAAGCCGTTGGATGGCACGGTAATTGAGCAAAAATTGACATCGGGACGTGACGTGCCTGGCTTATCCGAGTCCGATTCACGAAATTGAGAACCAATCGCAGGCCGTGGTGCTCGAACGGTGTGTGATGTGCGAATCACGGCGCGCCGGACGACTTTGAATGCAGAAAACAAGAATCTGATTGAAATCTTAACCGAGTCAAATCCGAACAGCTCACCAGCACAATTCTCAAGGTAAAGGAGGAGATACTCTATGCCTGATACTCTGCTGATCAAGGATAGCCGGACCGGCAAGGAATACACTGCGCCGATCACGAATGACACGATCAAAGCGACGGACCTTCGTCAGATCAAGGTGAAGGATGACGATTTTGGAATGATGACGTATGACCCCGCGTTCATGAATACCGCGTCATGCGTCAGTCGGATTACGTTCATTGATGGTGACAAGGGAATCCTTCGCTATCGGGGGTATCCCATCGACCAGCTGGCGGAGAAATGCACGTACCTCGAGGTCGCCTATCTTCTCCTCCATGGCGAACTCCCGACGAGAACCCAGCTCGATGATTGGATCTACAACGTGATGCATCACACGTTGATTCACGAGAACATCAAGAAATTCATGGATGGCTTTAACTATGACGCTCATCCGATGGGGATGCTTGTGAGCACGCTTGCGGCGTTGTCGACGTTCTATCCCGATTCGAAGAATATTTTCTCTGCAGAGTCGCGCACATTGCAGACCTACAGGTTGATCGGGAAGGTGCCGACGATCGCAGCGTTTGCGTTTCGGCATCATCTTGGCCAGCCCTACGTCTATCCGGATAACGACCTCAGCTATCCAGGGAATTTCCTGAACATGCTGTTTCGGATGACCGAGCCCAAGTATAAAGTGAACCCCGTGCTGGAAAGGGCCCTCGATATTCTGTTCATCCTGCATGCCGATCACGAACAGAACTGCAGCGCCAATGTCATGAGAAGCGTCGGCAGCTCGCAGGCCGATCCATTTGTGTCCTCCGCAGGAGCTGCCGCAGCGTTGTACGGCCCGCTTCATGGAGGAGCCAACGAGCAAGTGCTTCGTATGCTCCGCGAAATCGGGTCCATGGACAAGGTCCCTGAGTTCGTCAACAAGGTGAAATCGGGCGAAGGCGGACGGCTGATGGGATTCGGACACAGGGTCTATAAGAACTACGATCCGCGCGCGAAAATCATCAAGAAGACAGCGGAGAGTGTCTTTGAGGTCACAGGGAAGAATCCGCTCCTCGAGATCGCAATTGAACTTGAGCGCATCGCATTGCAGGATGACTACTTCGTAAAGCGGAAACTCTATCCGAATGTCGACTTCTACTCAGGTATTATTTACGAGGCATTGGGCTTCCCGAGCGAGGCATTCACGGTACTCTTTGCAATCCCGAGAATGTCGGGATGGCTGGCTCAGTGGCAGGAATTGCTGCTCGATCCAGACCAGAAGATTGCGCGTCCGCGCCAGGTGTATCTTGGTTCTGGTGAGCGTAACTTCGTCCCGATGGAGAAGCGCGGCTAGGTGAAAGGGAAGGGGAGTCCTTCCGCCTCCCTTTGATTCCTGTCCACGGAGACGTTCTGAGACGTGGAACTCTTCGCGAGTGTAATTCGGCCGTAGATGTGATTCTGTACGAGAGAGGGCAATCCTGTGTCCGGGATTGCCCTCTGTTTTTTCGCGTGTGGGAGATCTGTGGTTTCTCGGCCGGCTCTGTGCGCAGCGTTTTCAATCTGGCATCTGAGCGTCCGATAGGCTATTATGAAGTAAGGAGAGCACGGCCAATTCGAGCTGCTTCACCCAGAAACCGGAATTCGGTCCCGAGAATCCTTAAGGCGAACTCGAGCGTTCTCAGTCTTGGGAAGGAGAAGGCAAATTCACCGGATTTTGCTCGATTGATGCGCTGGCATTTTTCTTGCCCTTCGTTCATCGAATTGTGAACAACCTCCTATCGGAGTCTTAACCTGTGCACGAGCTTTCGATTGCCCAGAGTATTCTTGACATTGTACATCAAAGCGTTCCAAAGGAGGAACTGCAGAATGTCCGTACGGTTCGGATCAAAGTCGGAGCGTTGTCTGGGGTTGTAGCTGACTCGCTCGATTTCTGCTTTGGCGCTATTTCATCAGAAACGCCGTTGTCTCAGGCGAGATTGTCAATCGAACATGTCCCCTTCCGTGTCCGATGCCAGACGTGCGAACGTGAGTTTGTGAATGAAATCGGCTACGTCGTATGTCCGGAATGTGGTGGTGTCGAGACGACAGTTCTTTCAGGAAGGGAGCTTCAGGTCACAGAAATTGAATTGGACGATCATCAACAAGGATCATCATGAGTATCATCACGGTAGAGCGAAAAGTACTGGAGAAGAATGATGAGATTGCCCTGCGCAATCGGCAGCTCTTTTCGTCGCAGAGGATCTTTGTCATCAACCTCGTAAGTTCGCCTGGATCGGGCAAGACGAGCATCCTTGAGCGAACACTCGAGTATTTCAATCACCGCGTCCCGGTCGCTGTTATCGAGGGCGATGTGCAAACGGACTTCGACGCGCAGCGGATCGCCCGATACAACACTCCCGTGGTGCAGATTGTGACGAACGGGGGATGTCACCTCGAGGCCAAACTCGTTGAGGATGCATTGAAGTCCCTCGATCTGAATGGAGTCAGGTTACTCATCATAGAGAACGTCGGTAATCTTGTCTGTCCTTCAAACTATGATCTTGGAGAAACGCTCAAGGTGGTGGTCGCCAGCACGACAGAAGGAGACGACAAGCCGCTGAAATATCCTCCGATGTTCCAGCGCGCAGCGGCATTGGTCATTAACAAGATCGACCTTCTGCCGTACGTGAACTGCAAACTCGAGGTCTTGAAGAGCAACTCCCTTAAAATCAATCCTTCATTGAGGATTTTCGAAACATCGTGCACAACGAATTCAGGAATCGCCGCGTGGTGTTCTTGGCTTGAGCAGAACTTACTTCGTTGAGCGAAGAGTAACGTGAATGCTGGGGACGCGATGGAACCGCGTGAAGAGTGTACGGGGCAATCGCCCGCCTATAGAACGCGCTTGACGATTGAGCAGTTGAGCAGGCGGGCAAGTGAGCTCAGGGCGTTGATGCGCGAGTGCACGTTGTGTCCTCACGAGTGTCGCGCCCGGCGACTCGACGGCAGGTACGGCGTGTGCCACTCCACGGCCGAGGCAGTGATATCGAGCGCAGCTCCCCACTACGGTGAGGAAGCGCCGCTCACAGGATCCTGTGGCTCGGGCACGATCTTCTTCACCTCCTGCAATCTCAAGTGCACGTTTTGTCAGAACTACGATATTAGCCAGATGCGGCTGGGGCGTCGTGTATCCGCGCAGGAGCTGGGGGAGATCATGCTACGGCTCCAGCAAAGCGGGTGCCATAACATAAACCTCGTGACGCCGACGCACATGGTGCCGCAATTCGTGGAGGCCCTGGTTCACGCGGCAGAAGCAGGGCTGTCCATCCCGGTTGTCTACAACTGCGGAGGGTACGAATCGGTCAGGATCCTAAAGTTGCTGGAAGATATTGTCGATATCTATATGCCTGATATCAAGTATTCGGCAAATGAATTTGCCAGGAGACTCTCCGGTGCTCCGGGATACTGGGACATTGTCAGGCCCGCGGTAAAGGAGATGCACAGGCAGGTTGGAGATCTCATGGTCGATGCAAGAGGGATTGCACGAAGGGGCCTGTTGATACGGCATCTCGTGCTGCCCAATGGCCTGGCCGGATCGCGTGCTGTCCTCGATTTCATCTCCCGGGACGTGTCACCTTCGACGTACGTGAACATTATGGATCAATACCGGCCTGCCTATCGTGCATTGCGATACAGTGAGCTGAGCAGGTCGATCAAAGAGAGTGAATACCGCGAAGTGCTGGAGTACGCGTCGGCCGTTGGCCTCCATAGGGGTTTCCACGTCAATGTCGCATCCGCTCATTAAATGACGAAACCGATATCACATCAATCTGCGCCGCAAAAGCTCAGGCTCAGAACCGCTATTCGGGGTGCCGTTCAGGGGGTCGGATTCCGTCCCTTCGTCTACCGCCTGGCCTCAGAGATGCAGCTCCCTGGTTGGGTGTCGAACACGGCTCAGGGTGTCTTCATCGAAGTTGAAGGGGAAAAGGAGATTTTGGATCGTTTCATCCTTCGTGTACAAAAGGAGAAACCTCCCAGATCGTTCATCCAGAGCTTCGAGTTCTCTTACCTTGATCCACTCGGCTTCAGATCCTTCGAAATCCGTGAGAGCCAGGATGCTGGGCAGAAAACGGTCCTCGTGCTTCCCGACATCGCCACCTGCCCGGAGTGCCTCGCCGAAGTATTGGATCCGAAGAATCGGCGGTACCAATATCCGTTCACAAACTGCACGAATTGCGGGCCACGGTACTCGATCATCGAGTCTCTTCCGTACGATCGCCCGAACACGTCGATGAAGCGGTTCAAGATGTGTCCGACGTGCCAAAAAGAGTATGATGATCCGGCTGACAGGAGATTCCACGCGCAGCCCAATGCGTGTCCTGAATGCGGTCCCCGGCTGGATTTCCGATCCGGATCTGGAGAGTCCAGCCACAAAGGTCATCGTGCACTCCTGGCTGCGGCTCAGGCGGTTCGCGATGGATTGATTGTGGCTGTGAAAGGCCTCGGCGGGTTTCAGTTGCTTGCCGATGCCCGGAGTGATGAAGCCGTCAAGCGTCTCCGGGAACGCAAGCACCGTGAAGAAAAGCCGCTGGCGATGATGTTTCCGTCGATCGAAATGGTGCACGAAGAATGCACTGTCTCCGACCTCGAGGATCGGCTCCTTTGCTCCCCCGAATCGCCCATTGTTCTTCTCGACCGTAAGGATAATCGCGAATTGTACGGGAAGCTGGTCTCGACGCTCGGTCTGGCTCATTCCATCGCACCGGGGAATCCAAGTCTCGGTGTGATGTTGCCCTACACGCCGCTCCACCATCTGCTCATGAAGGAACTCGGCCACGCGGTGGTCGCCACGAGCGGCAATCTGTCCGACGAGCCGATCTGCATCGATGAACGGGATGCGATGCGTCGATTGAGAGGCATTGCTGACTGCTACCTGCTCCACGACAGGCCCATCGTTCGCCACGTTGATGACTCGGTGGTGCGGATCATGCTTGGCCGCGAGTCGGTGATGAGGAGAGCCCGCGGTTACGCTCCCCTTCCGGTTCCCGTCTTGTCAGCAGACAAGCGAACCGTGCTGGCTGTTGGGGCGCACCTGAAAAACACTGTTGCGATCGCGGTCGGACAGAACGTCTTTGTGAGCCAGCATATTGGAGACCTTGAAACACATCAATCGTTGGAAGCATTCCGAGCCGTCGGGCGCGACTTGCAGACTCTCTACGATGTCCGCCCGGCAGTCGTCGCGTGCGATATGCATCCCGATTACTTTTCCACGAAGGAAGCCCGGAGGAGCAGCATACCTGTCGTCGAGGTTCAACATCACTACGCCCACGTCCTCTCGTGCATGGCAGAGAACGAGCTGACGGGGGAGGTTCTTGGTGTGTCGTGGGACGGTACAGGGTACGGTCCTGATGGAACGGTGTGGGGAGGGGAGTTCCTTATCAGCAGGGGGGCTGACTTCGAACGGTTCGCCTGCTTGAAATCGTTCAAACTCCCTGGAGGAGACAAAGCAATCAGGGAACCTCGCCGTACCGCGGCAGGTTTGCTCTACGAACTCTTCGGTGACGATGCGTTTCGAGAGCGAACGCATGCCCCGTTCTCTGTGCTGAGCGTAGCCGAATTGAGTGTTATACAGCAGATGCTGAAACGCGGTGTGAATGCACCTAGAACATCCAGTGCCGGCCGGCTGTTTGATGCTGTGGCTTCATTGATTGGAATCCGACACTATAACAACTTCGAGGGCCAGGCGGCGATGGAGCTCGAGTTTGTTCTCGCGGGAGTGACTTCCGAACAAACATACCGCTGTGACATAGTGCGGGGGGGCGCGAACAAAGGTGCGGAAGGGGCGGGGAGCGATAGTCAGCCGCAAACACCACCGTGTGTCGTCGATTGGTCAGAGATGATCAAGGATATTCTCACGGATGTCCGGAAGTGTGTCCCGATGGCACTCATCTCAAAGAAATTCCATAACGCGTTAGTTGGGGCAATTGTGAATGTTGCGCAAGAAGCCGGCATCCGGAGGGTTGTTCTGAGCGGAGGATGTTTTCAGAACAAGTACTTGACGGAGCGCGTGGTGATTCGTCTACGCGCTGCGGGATTCCAGCCATATTGGCATCAGCGAATACCGCCGAACGATGGAGGAATATCACTGGGTCAGGCATACGGCGCGCTTCTGGCTGAGGCAACACCAACGGTGGAAGAGAATCGGGTCACAAGGGAGGTGGGGCGATGAATATCGTGACCGGGCGCATCGAGGAGATCTATGTGCATGAAGGGATGACGATGGGGAAAGTCAATGTGCGGGGCGCATACCTGAAGGTACCGCTCACGTTCCTTCCGGATGCGAAGGTCGGGGACTCAATCATTATCGAGTCAGGCGTTGCCATCAATATGGCCGTAACGTCCGATCCGCGATCGGACAGATAGGCATCAGGGAACACCATCTTGAACGGAGGGAGTTATGTGTTTGGCGATTCCAGGTAAGGTCCTGAGCATTGACACAAGTGTTCAACCAACGATGGGTGTTGTGAGCTTTGGCGGGATCGAGAAGCGCGTGTGTCTGGAATGGCTCCCTGAAGTGGCCTTGGGGGACTATGTGATTGTTCACGTCGGGTTCGCGATCAGTAAGATGGATGAGCAGGAGGCGATGGAGACTCTGAAGCTGATCTCGGAAATCGATGGAAGCCTTGATGAACTTCAACCGCCTGAGGAAAATCCGTAGATGAGGCGGATTGCTGACAGTGGCGTCATCTTTGTCCTTGTGTCTTTGCTGGCGCTGCCATCCGCGTTGTGTCAGACCCGTGTATTACCGCAGTCGCTTGGCCGCCTCATACTTGTGAAGACTCTTGAGGGAAAGGATGCGCAGGTGTTCCTGAACCGACTGCATCAGAAGTCGGTTGCCCCGAAGAGTTCTGTTACAGGAGAGTATCTGACCGGCGACAAGACCGCAACGTTGTATGTCTCCGTCTACAAGGCAGAACGTGAGGCGAGAGAAGCCGGATCGAGAATGATGCGACTGATGAAAGGGGGCAACCGAGTGTTCGGGCACTATAGTGAGAACAACTATGGTCGGCTGCTCGTCGGTCGGTGTGTTGGGAGGGGCCAGATCCACTACGTCTTTCAGAAGCGCGCGAGTGTGTACTGGCTCAGCATTGATCCGGTGCCCGAACAAGAAGCACTCGAAAGCCTGCTGGCACACGTCTCCGCCCCAATCGAGAAATAGAATTTACCGCTCGGCCCCGGGTAGTGTCCTAATTTCGATTTTGAGAAACCGGCTCATCGGGAACCTTGTTCAGTTGTCGCGATATTTCCACCCTTACAACATCATCCAGCAGTTCTGCCGCGCCGTCTAATGCCTTCTTTGCCTGAGTATAGGTCAGCCCATCCAATAAGCTAAAGATGGCTTTGGGCAGGTTCTTTCGATCCCGCTCAAAGATTTTTGATTTTGTACTTGACTTTTTCATTTTACATTACTAATATGTGATTAGTTAATGGGAGTAAGAACCTATGATTAAAGTACCGCCTTCCGAGATTGCCCGCTATCACCGTCAGAAGCTCGAACAACTTCAGGCACTCGAAAAAAAGATCGAAGAGTTGTACGCACAGCGAAAGAAGTTGGTGAACGAACTGAGCATCGCCGCAGAAGCGTTCAAGCGTTTGCGGGACAGCGACCCAAGACTTGATCTACCACAGTTAGAATTCCCACCAGAAATTATCGCTAATCCGAGGTATTCCGCGACGATTGGAGACGCAATTGAGGCCGTGCTGAAACGACATGGGCCATTGCGCCGTAAAGAGATTCTCAAGAATTTGCAGGAAAGCGGAGTGAGGATTAGCCAGAAGA
>Ga0315297_10001268_pt1 | contig 15515 bp, 9 predicted proteins | sample YL17G15_0_MG_FD_203628 | JGI IMG/M metagenome (GOLD analysis project Ga0315297, IMG submission 203628) | Sediment microbial communities from Yellowstone Lake, YNP, Wyoming, USA - YL17G15_0 | ecosystem: Environmental > Aquatic > Freshwater > Lake > Sediment | place: USA: Wyoming | collected... | reverse complement strand
ATCTTCGCGGTGGCCACCCTGTGCGTGTGGTTCTGGTTCCTCTTGGACACCGGTTCGCTCGAATTCCCATTCGGCCCGCTCTCGATATCGATAAACATCATCGGTCTCATGATGGTCATACTGGTCGCAGTCGCACTGAAAGGTCTTCTTCCAGTAGCGCAATTCATCGTCGCAAGGGAGGAGATGAGGCGGAAGAGGATGGCATCTGCGAGTGCCGCAGGAGAATCCCCTTCGGGGTCGGCGCCTGCCCCTGTTCCCGTTGCGCCCATGCCTTCCGTGTCTCCCTCTGCCTCCTCAACAGAAGAGGAACCACCGCCACCCGACGATTTCCTGGTGAGTTGTCCGGTGTGCAAGTCGAAGATTCCCGCGTCAAAGGACGTCTGCCCGAATTGCGGAGCTTGGATACGGCAAAAAAGGAAGATGTGAGTTCACCGCTTCGCTTCGCACCCGAGTTCTTCCAGGAGCTGGCAGCTCTTGCATCTTTCGCCAATGGTCGGCTCCCCGCAGGAACAGAGCTTGAGTTGCGCCGGTGGGTAGGATTCCCTGAGGGCCTCTCTTAACGAATCATAGCTTGACAGGATCGAATGCCTCGTTCCGGGGAACTCCTCCTCCATCTTCGCGATCATCTCCCGGTAGGTGTTCCTGACGGCTTCGTGGGAGTAGGGGCATTCGCGGTCGTGGAACTTCAGCCCTTCCTGGAGGCAGAACAGCAGCGATTCCTTCTCCGGTATCTTCCTCAGCGGCTGTATCCTCGGGACGAGCCCTTCCTGGATGGAGTCGTGGGGGCCCATCCGGGCGAGCTTCTCTACATCGCCTCTGAATATGTTCATCACGATGCCCTGCGCCGTGTCGTCTAGATTGAGCCCGGTCGCGAGGTAGTCCGCCCCGATCTCTCGCGCGGCGGCGTTCATAAGCCTCCGCCTGAATACGCCGCAGTATGCGCACGTGCCCTGGGTCCGATTCCTTTTAGAAATTTCATCGAGCGTGATGCCGAAAGCATCCCCCATCTTGGTTTCAATCAACTCGACCTCGAGGTCCTTGCAGAAATCCCTGGCCACTGACAGTCCGACATCTCTGTACCCCTCAATCCCCTCATCAACTATGATCGCAGAAAGAGAGACGTTTTTCATCGGCCGCAGGATCTCCTCCAAGAGATAGAGGGTGAGAGAGGAATCCTTCCCTCCGGAATAAGCGACCGCAATCTTCTCCCCACCCCTCAGGTGGACCTGCTTGTGGAACTCGGAATAGACCCTCTTGCGGACCGATTCCAGGAAATGCTCTCGGCAGAGGTGGATGCCGTTGTATCTCTGGAGGATTATCGCTTCCTTCCGGCACGTCGAGCAGTTCATTTCGGTCGTGCTTACATGTAGCGGGTCGAAAAGAACTTTGCTGTCATCCTTCCAGAAAGTATATTGCCCATGCAAAAGTGGGTTGGCAATGGTGCTAGTAGTTGTCGATCGCACGAATCCCGTCTTCCCCTCAAACCCCTTTCACGGCTTTTTCCGATTGCTCAGAAGCACATTGGGTCCACAGGAGAACGCACCTAAACCCCTTACTTTTCTTTATTTAAACTTTTCTTTATTTAAAAGTGACTTCGGGAGGATTCGAATCTTCAGAGGATTGACACTAGGCCTTTTTTCGCGATTTTTCCCCGTTTCTTATTGGTGGTTTGAACATAAACATGAGAAGGTCGACCCTATTTTCAAACTGCTGGCTAAGATTCAATCAAGGGGAATTGAATTTCGGGAGAACGCACACAACCCCTTGTCCCTTCCATTTCTTCCATCTATCCCAGTATAACAATGACGGGGGGAAACATCTCCTTTGCATGCATATCCAGTTTGCGCACATATCTAATTCGATTCCCTTGCAGTGACTAATCGTATTATGCACGATGCCCTTCAACGATGGACGAAAAATTGCATTTGCGCGGAAAAAAGAGGAAACTTTATATCGAATCAACGCCGCTATTATCTTACTGGGGTCAGTGGTCGAACGAAGAGAGCAATCATCCTTGTCATTAGCGGTCTTGCCTTTTTCGCCATGCTATCAGCAATGCTTGGCATACTGTGCATAAATGGAGAGCCCAAGGAGGCCGCACAGGTACAAAGCCTGGCGAATTCCCCTTGGCCATGCTTCCACGGGAACGCCGGACACACCGGGCTCAGCCCCTACGACACGAGCCAAGTGACCGGGGTTCCGAAGTGGATCTATGCCGTTGACACCCGCATAAACATGCAGGGGCCCGTTATTGGCAGCGACGGCACAATATACATTAACTCATACATGGACTCGAATTACATCGGCAGAGTGTGCGCACTCAATCCTGATGGGACGCTGAAGTGGTCATACTCTCCCGGCTCGTCAATGATCTCCACTCTCGCCCTCAGCAGCGACGGCACGATATATTTCGACTCGATGGACGGCAAGATGCACGCTTTGAACCCTGACGGGACGCTGAAGTGGTCCTGCCAGGTCAGCAATTATCTGATATCGAGCCCGGTCATCGGGGCCGACGGAACGATTTACATCGGCACCCACGACAACAAGCTTCTGGCGATAAGAGCCGACGGGACGATCAAATGGTCATACACGACTGGCGACTGCATCTGGTCCAGCCCCGCAATCGGGGCGGACGGAACGATATATGTGCATTCGTACGATCAAAAGCTGTACGCGCTGAATCCGGATGGTACCCTGAAGTGGTCCTACCTCACTGGGGGCAGGGCGGAGGCGAGTCCCACAATCGGACCCGACGGTGCGATATATGTCAGCGCATACGATGACGGCAAACTGTACGCTTTGAACTCCGACGGGACGCTACGATGGACTTACCAGACCGGCTATTATCTGATATCTAGCCCAGCGGTAGGAGCCGACGGCACGGTGTATGTCGGCTCCTGCGACCGCAATGTGTACGCGTTGAACCAAGATGGGACGCTCAAATGGTCGTACTTGACCAACGACTGCGTCGACTGCAGCCCAGCGATTGGCGCCGACGGCACGATATACGTCGGTTCCTGCGACAACAGAATGTTGGCGTTCAACCCTAACGGGACGTTGAAATGGTCGTACGCAACCGGCGATTGGGTCTTATCTAGCCCTGCGATCGGCGCCGACGGGACGGTGTACGTAGGCTCGTGCGACGGCAAGCTGTACGCATTCGGAAACGGAGCGGCAGATGAAGACCAACCGCAGATAGTACCAGGTTCGACTGATGATAATGGAAACCAGAATTCCTCGAGCGAGTGGCCAAGCGTTGACCCCTCCGTCCAGAATTGGTCGGTAGACATCGACCCTGATACGGTGGAAACGGAATCCAATGGGAACTGGATCACCGCCTACATCGAGTTGCCTAATGGAGCGGATCCAGCATGCATCAACTCCTCCTCGATTTTACTGAATGGCGCACTGACAATCGTAGGTCCGACTGAGATTGGAGACTATGATCTCGATGGGATCCCTGACCTTATGGTGAAGTTCGACAGAGCGGAATTCGTGACGCTCGCGAACTTGTCGCCGGGACAGAAGACGATTTTCAATGTCACCGTTTCAGGGACGCTGCTCGGCGGTTCGAAGTTCATCGGCTCCGATTCTGTGTTGGTGATGAACACAACTGCCACCAATACTGAGAATAAGAATGCTAGCAACTCAGGTCAACCCGCCTTGACAGATGCTGTAGCTTCGATGAGCGCGTATGAACTGGCGTTGCTCTTCTCTATGGTTTGTTTCTCTGCCCTTGGCAACTTGGTGTTCATCGCCAGGCTGAGAACACAGAAGAAACCGTGATCATACTCTACTCTCAATTCCGATATTCATCGTGGATAGAATGCCGAAAGTGGGGTAGGTCGACCTCACTTTCAGGACACTGGCTATTTTTCAATCAGGCGGAATTAAGATTGAGGGAAGATCGCTAAACCCATTGTGCTTTCTTTTCTCAAAGGGAATGCTTATTCTGACCATTGAGCGTTGAGGTTCTTGCACATGAAAAGATGGCGATTTTCGAAATTCGCAAAAGCAAATGGAAGAATTTAAGACTTAGCAGTCTTCTTCTCTATCTGGTCTTCGGCTCTTGAGTGGGGAATTCTGTACAGTCGGAAGGGCCGAGAAGGGGAGACGCAGAAGCTGGGCGCCGGACTTTTCTGCGAACCGAACGGCGCAGCGTGACCCACTGGAGGAATAGAATGATCGAGAAGAGCGGCAAAAAACAGTCTAATGGGAAAGCCTGGGCATTCATCCTTGTATCAATCATGATAGGCTCGGCATTCATGAGCATCATAGGAAATGTCGCTGCGAATCGCGGCGGCGCTGACGCATACGGATACGAATGGACTGACAGCAAGTCCCCTTCACCCGTCGTGAATTACAATTGGATTGAGATTAACGCCACCGGCACTGCCTCAACCATCGGGGGAGACGATCAATATGGCGGACCTTATGCCATCGGCTTCACTTTCTCATTCTACGGAAATGCATACACGCAACTCTATTTCAGCACGAACGGGCTTATAACATTTGGATCCGGATCATCGGATTGGGGCAATGATCAAATCCCCGACACAAATCTCCCTGATAATTTCTTGGCGCCTTTTTGGGACGATCTCATAGTGCAATCAGGTGTCGGAACCGTGTACTATGACACGCTGGGCTCAGCGCCAAATCGGCAGTTTGTAGTCGAGTGGAATCAAATCAGATTGCTGGGCGGTTCCAATCTCATGAAATTTGAGGCGATCCTCAATGAGACTGGCGAAATTTGGTTTCAATACAATTACTTGAATACTGAAACGGGGAGCAGTGCGACAGTGGGCATAGAGAATGCGGCGGGCACCGACGGCTGCCAATACTCCTATTTGGTCTCCTCGCTGTCTGACAGTCTGGCAATCAGATTCTCCCCGGGCCCATTTGGAATCGGTCCAGATCAATCCAAGAGCGGCATGGGCGGGACGGCAGTCTCATATAATCTATCGATCGCGAACCGCCAAGCGTTTGCTGATTCTTTCGATTTGACAAGCACTTCCGGTCTCGGATGGTCCGTCAGCTTCTATGACTCTACTGGTACGATGTTATTGACGGATACCAATGGAGACTCTTCCGGATATCCAGATACAGGTAATATCCCGGCCGGAGGGGCTTTCAGCTTTGTTGCAAAAGTCAGCATCCCATTATCGCCAAGTGGCACTCAAGATACTGAGAATGTTACTGCAATATCCTTTTCCAATAATTCTTTGAGCAGAAGCACGACATTGATAACAAATGTCATCACAGCACAGTTCAATCCGCCGCATGCCGACTACGGCTTGGATACGAACGTAGATGGCCTTTACGACTATCTCGTTGTCGACGTCTGTGTGAATGTCGATATTGCAGGCTCTTATTACATCGTTGGGACACTAAGAGACAATCTTCTCAATTACATCGATAACGATTACAACTGGACACTATTGAGCGTTGGCGTTCAGACGGTCGAGCTCAGATTCGAAGGGAGCCTGATCAATGCGCATGGCGTGAACGGGCCGTATAGTATCAGCTTATCCCTCCGCGATAACTTGTTCAATCTGCTCGACGCCGACACCTATCTCACGAATGCCTACGCATGGAGCCAGTTCATACCACCATCGTCCTTTAATCCGCCACACTCAGACTATGGCTTGGATACGAACGCAGATGGCTTGTTCGACTACCTTGTCATCGATGTCTCTGTGAACATCACTTCGCCGGGATTCTATCAAATCGACGGGATATTGCGTGACAACTTGTTGAATTTCATAGGCAGTGCCTACAATTGGACATATTTGAACACCGGCATCCAGACGGTAGAACTCAGATTCGTTGGGTGGCGGATCTACAATCATGGTGTGAACGGTCCATATGATGTGAGCCTGAATCTCCGAGATCAATCTTTCAACGTGGTGGATACTGATACCTATCTGACAAGTGCATACGCATGGACCCAGTTCCCACCCGCGTCCTCATTCCATCCACCACACGACGACCATGGCGAAGACACCAACGGGAATGGCCTGTATGACTATCTGGTCGTGGATGTGAGTGTAAATATAACCACGGCTGGCTGGTATGATGTTTTGGGGTCCCTCTACGATGGGATGATGAATTACATCACCCAGATTGGAAATTACACCTATCTCTCCGCAGGCATGCATACCGTCGAACTGCGGTACGCTAGCTTTACGCTCTACAATCACGGCTGGGACGGCACATACAGTGTCAGCCTCAATCTGGTGGATTACTTGGGCAACACCCTCGACACCGATTCGTACATAACGAATTCATATCTCCATACGCAATTCGAGCCACCCGGTGCAACCTTCGTCCCGCCTTATAGTGACCATGGCGAGGACACCAACGCGAATGGCCTGTACGACAACCTGGTCGTGGAAGTGCCAGTGAATGTAACCACGGCGGGCTGGTATATGATAAGTGGGAATTTGATGTTTTCAACACAAAGCAACCACACATATCTAAGTGCTGGGTCGCGACTAGTCGAGCTGAGATTCTCCGCCTCTGTGTTCTCCTTTTTCAAAATGAACACCACCTATTTCATCACCCTCCATCTCTACAACGCAATGAATCAGATCGACTCTGATTTCTACACAACGAATTACTATACATACGATCAATTTGAGCCGAGTCCAGTCGAATTCTCTCCTCCTCACAGCGACCATGGAGTGGACATCGATAGCGATGGCCTCTATGAGTACCTCGCCGTCGACGAGGTGGTCAATGTCACTGTCGCTGGTTACTACGATTTCTTATCTTTGCTATTTGATGGAGCGATGATGACCGAGATCGCTCTCGCGAGCAACAACAGCGTCTACCTCCCCTCTGGAACCCACACAGTGCAGATGTTGTTCCCCGCCGGCAGCATAAACAGCAGCGGCATCAATGGGCCGTATGCTGTCGAGATGGTCGCAGTAGATCCATCTTCTGGGAACCTCATTGCAGTCGACCTGTACATGACTGCTGCATATGCAGCTGACCAGTTCGAGGCCGCGTCAGCGTCATTCGAACTCCCCTTCAATGACTATGGTTTGGATGCGAATGGCAATGGGAAGTATGACTACCTGGTCGTAAATGTCACCGTCAACGTCCTGATCCCAGGAACCTATGGAGTGACCGGAGCCCTCTCAGACAACATGTTGGGACCCATTATTACCGTTACGAACACGACATACCTTGCTGCTGGTCTCCAGACGGTGGAACTTAGATTCGACGGGAATGCCATCTACAATTCCGGTGATAATGCTCCGTATTTTGTGAATCTGGAGCTGCGAGATGCTAGCAATATGCTGCTGGATGGCTATCTGTATTTCATAAGTGGCGTCTTCTACAGCTGGAACGACTTCGAGGGAGCGGGTGGAGGCGACACGACCCCGCCGACAACCAATATCATCGTCAGCCCGCCCATTCCGGACGGATGGAACGGTTGGTATGTATCGAAAGTCAACGTCACTCTGATCGCCAACGATAATCCCGGAGGAAGCGGGGTCGATCATACATATTATCGCACCCAGATTAACGGAGGAAGCTGGGGAGGTTGGAACACATATGCTGGGCAGTTCTCATTGGCCGCAAATGGAACCTATGCCATTGAGTACCACTCGGTGGATCACGCAGGCAATGACGAACTGCCGCATGATGTTGAGACGGTGAAGATCGACAGAGCCTCCCCGACGACCGCGTCCCACTCCTTCAACTACACGCTGATGCTCTCCCCGATCGACAACGCGGGAGGGAGCGGCGTGAACAAGACCTGGTACAGAGTGGACAATGTCACGTGGTTGCCATATACGGGCCGGTTATCGGTGGGGTCGACTGGCACATTCTTCATCGAGTACTACTCGGTCGACAATGCAGGCAATAGCGAAACGGTACGGAATTTCACTTTACCCATACATGACAATAAAGCTCCGATCACCACGGCGACGCTTCTCGGCACGGCCGGATTAAATGGCTGGTTCACTTCGGCCGTCAACGTCTTGCTTGCCGCGACCGACGACCCCGATAATGCCTCGGGTGTCAACAATACATTCTACAGGATTGACGGAGGCAGTTGGAAAACGTATTCCGGAACGCAGATTCCTGTGACCAGTGAGGGTACACATACCATCGAATTCTATTCAAAGGATTTCGCGGGCAATACGGAAGCTACGAAATCGGCAACCGTCAAGATTGACACCGTGGCCCCGACATTGACGATCGATCAGGCCATGGGCGCGGAGTTCAATACCTCTGACATTGTGATATCCTGGACGGCATCTGACGCAACCAGCGGGCTTGACCACTTCGAGTACAGCCTCGACGGCGCGGCGTTTATCCCCTGCGGGCTCTCTACGCACGTGAACCTGGCAAACCTTACGGCCGGCTCGCACAACTTGACTGTCCGCGCCATCGATGGCGCCGGGAACGTCGCCGAGAAGACGCTGCAGTTCAACATCGTCGCCGCGGGAATCTCGATCAGCGGGCTGCTCCCGTGGCTGCTCCTGCTCGCTGTGGCCATCGCAGCTATGCTCATCCTGTTCCTCATTCTGTCGAAACGCCGAAGGAAAGATGGTGACTCAGCGACACCGCCGCAAATGCCACCGCAAGCTCCGCCTCAAAACCCGCCATTGCAGACGCCGCCTCCGCCACCGCCGACTCCCTGAGAAGGAGTCTGATAGCGGGGAATCCCAAACCATTTACCATTTTCAATATTTCAAAATAAGAGTTTTCTGGCCTTGAAATGGCGCAAACAGGTAGCCAGTCTTAGAAGCGACTCCCGTCTTCCCCTCAAACCTCTATGTAGAAGGGGCCCTCGCGGCCTCTTCCAAATCCCTTATTGTCGTTCTATTGATTTCCTCCCTCTGATCTCTTCTCGATTATCTTGTGGACATACCTCTATTCGCTGTTCTCCAGCACTATGGTCCACTTCGTCCCATTGTCAGGGATCCGCCCCAATCCCTTTCACGCACTTCTCGTGCAGGTTTGAGCGCGGGGTTCAATCCTTGACAGTGATGTTCGGTCCTTCTAGGACCGAGTATAGTATGGTCTCTCGGATATTCGTATTTTCGTCTTCCGACGAGGGCTAAAAGCCTCTTCTACATACCATCCCTTTAATCTTCTTTTCTCGTCGGGAGTTAAGGATTCTCACCAAGCCATCTCATTACTCGAAACTTGCCCCGCACTTTCCGCATTTCATCGATAGCTCTGCGCATAGCTTGTGTTCGGTGCTCTGACATGTCTTGCAGACAGCGATGTCGAAGCCTTTCTTGATCTTGCCATTGCATTGCGCGCATCTCGCCTTCTCGGTCGCCTGTGTGATCGTCACGGCCTTATCTGAGAGTGGTTTCCTCTTGTTCTTGGCCTTTATGGCTTCAAGCGCGGCTTCCTTCTCTGATTCGGTCGCCATTTCGAGCATCGTGCCGCAGGTCGCACATTTCTTCGTTCCGAAGGAACAGAGTATGTGCTGTCCGCCTCCGCATCTGTTGCAGACAGCGATTTCCGTATCCGGCTCGATCTCCTCCCCGCAGGATGGGCATCTCATCTTTTCAATGGCTGGCCTGAATGTGACGGAGTTCTTCGACAAGGAGACCTTTGCATTGGTCAGTTCTGCACTTTTTTGCAGCGCGACGGCCAACTGCATTGATTTGAGATAGCTCAGAGGCATGATACCGTTCGGTCATCCCCTCGTCAGGAGATAAGACTTTTTCCTGATTGCTTTCAGCAAAGAGGCTCATTAACGTCGTTTCTCGATGACTAAGGCCAATAATCGTCTTTTGAATTCCGAGAATCCAATTCTGATATGCATCCCTATCGGAATGAGGAGACTGAGAATGACGATTATCGAGGCGAAGCATGCAATATAGGAGCCGATGTCCAAAGAAAAAGAGCTACCATAAGGCCAGCTCCTCGGTATCCAATCATCTGCAATCGCCTGCTGGATGAACAATGCTGATGCAGTCATTGGGAATCCGGCCAGGGGTGAGATGAACGATGCGATGCATGCGGCGACATAGAGACCAATGAGCAATGGATAATATGGCAGGAAATCCAGGAGGTTCTGAGTCAAATGATGAGCATCATCGAATTCCCACCAGCTCCGCGAATACCAGGAAAGAAAGATGGCTACCACTCCCAATATTGCTCCAATGAAGCAGAGGAAGTTGATTCTAATCCTCATGCCACTCTTCCTTCGTCCACTCATCCCCTCGTCAGGAGATAAGGATTGGTATGTTGAAGTAGCTCCTCGCCTATTTAGAACACGTGAAAGCGTCTGATGGCTCCAGCACGCCATCACATGCTGGATCCTCCCGAGGAGGGAGATAGATGACAGTCATGGGCTGGACCTCGTCGAAAAAGCTGCGTCGATGAACGCGTGATAAGGATTGAGGCGGGTCCCTGACGAATGGACGTAGCCACCAAAGTGCTGGAGAACCGCGAATAGAGGCTTGTCCGCAGAACCCTGAAGGGATTAGGATCGGAAAGGAGGAAAGTTGAAATCGTGAGAAGTGGATCGGCCTAATGCTGCGAGGGCCTCTTCAACATAGAGGCTTTTTCCGAAAGAACTTTGCTGTCATCCTTCCCGAAAGTTTATTGCCCACCTTCCTGTTTCAATTCAACCGAGAGCGATGAAGGAGATTTGGGTAGAGAAGTACCGACCCGCCAAGCTCGATGAGGTTGTCGGGCAAGTCGATGTCACGGCCAGGTTGAAGACGTACGTGTCGTCAGGCAACATGCCGCATCTCCTTTTCGCCGGCCCTCCGGGCACCGGCAAGACCACATGCGCGATCGCATTGGCGAAGGAACTCTTCGGGGAGGAATGGAAGGGGAACTTCCACGAGCTGAACGCATCCGACGAGAGGGGGATCGATGTCGTCCGCGGCAAGATCAAGGAGTTCGCCAGGACCGCCCCGATGGGCATGAAGAGCTTCAAGATCATCTTCCTGGATGAGGCGGACGCGCTTACCTCCGATGCTCAATCCGCACTTAGACGGACCATGGAGAAGTACTCCCAGACCTGCAGGTTCATTCTCTCGTGCAACTACTCATCGAAGATCATCGAGCCCATCCAGTCGAGGTGCGCGGTATTCAGGTTCAGGCCGCTGAAGGAAGCCGACGTGAAGAAGTACCTGGCGCGCGTCGCGAAGGAAGAATCCGTGACGATCAAGGAAGACGGGCTGGCGGCACTCGTCTACATCGCCCAGGGCGATCTCAGGAAGGCGGTCAATTCCCTCCAGGTCGCAGCGGGGATGTCGACGAAGATAGACGCGGACACGGTCTATCAGGCGGCTAGCACTGCTCGACCCGAACTCGTCAAGGAGCTGATCGAGGTCTGCCTCAAAGGGGACTTCATGAAGGGGAGGAACCTCCTGGACGACCTCCTCATCTCCCAGGGGCTCTCCGGCGAGGACATCATCAGGCAGATACACAAATCGCTTATCGAGTCCACCGTCAAGGACAGCCTTAAGATCGAGCTTATCGATAAAGTCGGGGAGATCGAGTTCCGGCTGGTCGAAGGGAGCAACGACAGGATCCAGCTCGAGAGCCTCCTGGCCCACTTCGCATTGATGGGAAAGCAGAAGTGAAATCCGCGTTTTCACGGTTCGGGAAGCATTAAATACACCTCAGTTCTTCAAGAAGGCCAGCGAGTCACATGGCAAGGTTTCCAGAGGCTGAGGCCAGGCTATTGATAAAGCGCGTCTGCATGAACTGCAGTGCCACGAATTCTATCCGGGCGAAGTATTGCAGGAAGTGCGGGTACCAGAACCTGCGCCCCAAGAACCGCGAGAGGAAGAGGCAGGCAACCGGCGGAGCCCCTGGTGCGTGAGTCCAGTAGGGTGCTCTTGCGACATCCAATATTGTCTATTATCGATTGGCATCACCCCTGCCAAAAGTATTTTCAAAAGGGATGCATTACACTGAAGTGATATTGGTCGAAATTCAGGTTGGGAGAAAAGAGATGAAAGTAACAAACTACATGATCATGAAATGGTCAAAGGCGGCTCTTCTAATCATCTTCGGGATTATTTTCATTTACTTCATGGATCCAGTCAATCTCGAAATGAGGGATCTGTTCAGTCAGTTCACTGAGGGACACGAAATGCCAGGTCTCTTCGACCTTGGCTACGCAGTCTATTTCATCATCGCGCTCTGGTGCTTCGTTGATGCGGCGCTGAACATACTCACCAGCTTCAGGGAGCAGAAGATGACGATGGACGACCTCGGCGCGAAGCTCGACGCGATCGAGAAGAAGCTCCAGTCCGCGAATGTGCCGCAGATGCCTGGGCAGCCCGGCATCCCTCAGAGGCCAATGGTTATTCAGCAAGAGAGCGTCGCAGTCGAAGAACCCGTGGAGAGCCCCACTCCAGCTCCGCCGACCGATGTGCCCCCGCCGCCATGAAGTCGGTCACTCAGAATCTTTGGGTTCTTTAGGCTTGCTTTCCTTCTTTAAGGTCTTGCTTTCCTTCTTCGGAGTTGCGGCAGCGGGTAGATCGTCTTGCTTGTTTTCTTTCTTCGGGGCCTTGGCGCTGCAGTTCATGTTCACGCAGATGACCCACGGGCGTTTGCCCTTGGATATTATCTTGACGACCGGAGCCCCGCATGCGTTGCATATCTCACCGGTTGTGACGAGACCCCCTCTCTGCGGCAGCGGGTAGGTCGTCTTACAAGCCGGGTACCTGTCGCACCCGATGAACCTCTTCCCCCTAGCAGAATGGATGATGTGCAGTCTGCCCTCGCAGCTCGGGCATTTCCCTATGTCCGAGGCTTTCTTCCTCTCCGGACATTTCGGATTGATGCAGACGCTGGCAGCACCGCTCCCCTTCTCAGGAACCTTCACCTTTGGGGATTTGCACGCCGGGCACACTTCGTTCGTCGGTTCAATGTGCCCCATCGCTGGAACCGGGAAAGCCGTCCTGCATTCCGGGTAGTTGGAGCATCCGATGAACCTCTTCCCGCCCTGCATCCTGATCAGCGTCATCTGCCCCTTCCCGCAGTTCGGGCAGGTCCCGAGGTACTTCTGCTTGTTCAGGGCGACCTTCATGTCGGCCGCGATCGCCTCTTTGTTTTTCTCCAGGATGGCGTAGATATCCTCCAGCATCGCCTGGCTCTCCTCGACGACGTCCTCCTGCGTCGCCTCCCCATTCGCGATGGCGTCCATGTCCGCCTCGAGGTGGGAGGTCATCTTCTCGTCGGTTATCTCCTTGGCGTGGTCCTCGAGCGCGACGATCACCGCCCTCCCTATCGGGGTCGGCAGCATCCTCGCACCGTGGACGAATTTCCTGTCGAAGAGCTTCTGGATGATCTCGTGCCGAGTGCTCTTGGTCCCGAGACCGAGCCGCTCCATCTCCTGAATCAGGTTCCCTTGAGTGTATCTGGATGGAGGTCTGGTCTGCTCCTCCTTGATCTTGATGTGCTTGACGAGTAAAGCCTCGTTAGCTTTCAGCGAAGGGATGTCCTGCCCGTCGAACCGCCAGTAGGTGTATATCGTCCTCCAGCCCGGTTCGATCAGCTTGCGCCCCTTCGCGTCGAACTTCTCACCGGCGATGTCGATCTCCGCTTTCTGATCCTCGACGACGGAGTTCGGAGAAAGCGTCGCGAGGAATCTCCTGCAGACGAGCTCGTAGATCTTCCAGTGGTTCCCCTTCAGCTCCCCCTTCTTCGCACCGGCAGCCGGATGTATCGGAGGATGGTCCGTTGTCGTCACTTTCCCCCTCGACGGCCTCAGGGACTCTCTCGAGAGGATCTCTTTTACATAATCGCGGAATTCAGTCACTTCCAGGTTCTTCAATAACTGTCTGAGGTTCAATGACGGCGGATAGACCGTGTTGTCCGTCCTCGGGTATGAGATGTATCCGTCGGTGTACAAATCCTCTGCCAGCTTCATCGCCATCGCAGCGGAAAGACCCATCTTGCTCGCCTCGACGACGAATTGTGTCGTGTTGAACGGGATCGGAGGATACTCCTCCTTGTTCTGCGCCGAATAACCCAGGACGGTGCCGCTTTTGGCGTCCTTGATCTTCTCGAAGATCGTGTGCGCCTCTGTCTTCTCGTCGAACCGCCCGTGGGAATGGGATGCTGAGAAAGTGATTTCCATGCCGTGCTTCGCGAGGTCGGCGAATATCTCCCAGTAGGTCTTCGGGACGAAGGTCTCGATCTCCCGCTCCCTGTCGACTATCAGCGCGAGGGTCGGGCTCTGGACCCTGCCGACCGATAGAAAATCCTTCCCGACCTGTCCGGTCGCCATAGAAAGGAATCTTGTGAGGACCGCGCCCCACTTCAGGTCTATTATCTGCCTCGTCTCGGCTGCAGATGCGAGCTTGAAGTCCACCTCGGTCGGATTCTCGAAGGCATTGAGCACTTCCGACCTTGTCAAGGCCGAGAACCTGGCTCTGGTGACAGGTTTCTTCCAGTCGAGCTCCTGAAGGCTTTCGACCCCTATGAGCTCCCCCTCCCTGTCATAGTCCGTCGCGATGACAATCTCATCGACATCTTTGGAGACCTTCCTCATCGCGCTGAAGATCTTGCTTGCCGACGGGTCCACATTTTTCACGGGCTCTGCGCTTATCAGGTCATGGAGATTGGTGCTCTCCCAATTGTTAAACTCCTTTGGATAATCTAGTGAAATGACATGCCCTCTGAGGCCGATTATCGAGTACTGCCCCCCGGCATTCTCGAATTCGAAGACCTGAATGCCGCCGTGATTCTTCCTTATGGCCTTACCGTCTGAGAGGATCGTCGCTATCCTCATTGCGGCATTATTCTTCTCGGAAATGATGAGCTTCCGCATTCGGCGAGTCTCATGTGAGGGCGTCTATTTAACATTGATGCGTACGGCCGAACACACTGTGAGGGCGTAAAATCTAGATCGGCCAGATCTTCCTAAGGACAATGATCCTGTCGCGCTCTTTGCCCAGACCTATGGCAGAAACGGGGATGCCCAATTGCTTCTCGATATGGCTCACATAGGTTTTCAGTTCCTTCGGAAGCCCGCTCTTTCCCTGCTTCTTCAGTCTCGCGATAGCGGTCTCGGAAATCTCTCCCCAGCTTTCGAATTCCTTGTACGCCGGTTCGCATCTGTCGAGCACCTTGAGCGAAGCAGGGAACTCCGTGATCTTCTTGCCGTCAAGCCTGTAATGGTCGCAGATCTTGATCTTGTCCATCGCTCCAAGGACATCCATCTTCGTGAGCCCGATGCAGTCAATGCCGGACAGTTTGACCGCGTGAGAGACCACTACAAGGTCGAGCCAGCCGCATCTCCTCATACGGCCGGTCGTCGTTCCGAATTCTCCTCCGGCCTTTGCAAGCGACAGGCCCTGTTTCTCGGGGAGCTCCGTCGGAAACGGTCCCGCTCCGACCCTCGTCGTGTACGCTTTCACGACGCCGAGGATCTTGTCAATCGATCCAGGCGGGACGCCTGAACCGCTTGCAGCATTGCCAGCGACAGTAGTGGAGGAAGTAACATACGGATAAGTCCCCCAATCGACGTCGAGCAGGCATCCCTGCGCGCCCTCGAAGAG
>Ga0315297_10001267_pt1 | contig 15530 bp, 15 predicted proteins | sample YL17G15_0_MG_FD_203628 | JGI IMG/M metagenome (GOLD analysis project Ga0315297, IMG submission 203628) | Sediment microbial communities from Yellowstone Lake, YNP, Wyoming, USA - YL17G15_0 | ecosystem: Environmental > Aquatic > Freshwater > Lake > Sediment | place: USA: Wyoming | collected... | reverse complement strand
TATAGGTCACACGTATCTCGTCAAGGCTTCCGCCCGCATATATATCCCTTCCCGTATATTTTTTCGAAAGCGCATTGATATGCTCTCTGGCACCCTGTGTAGTTATTTCAACCACCTTGCCACGGATTTGGATATAACGATACGCGTCCTTTGGGTCCACAATCATTAATGCCACGCTTGGGTTTCTGCGCATGTTCCGATCTTTAACCCTACCACTGGCAGAATTAATCAAAATATGATTCCCATCTGTATTGAACCATACCGGTGTTACCTGTGGCGTCCCGTCCTTCAATATTGTCGCAAGGCTACAAAATGCTTTGGTCTCATCTTTGATCAGATCTAAATGACTTTCTGGAATCCATGGCATATAGATATTCCTTTCAGAAATTTATAAATATTGCCCTCATATCTCTGTCGTTGACGAAATTTTGGATAAGTCGAATTTCCTCATCTGAACAATCTAATAATATCTTTAATTCTGTATCCCTTTTTAATAAGTCTACCGTACACAGAACTCCAACAATCTTTTGCTTACCCAATGAACCCACCCACATATCCACCCCACTCGAATCAATTGAGGTCGTGCCTTGTAAGTATCCATAATCTACCGGATATTCTTTTCCAGGGAAACGTGGGTGCGTAGATCCCTTAGGGCGATCAATTACGATTTGACTCGTATCAACTAATTGTTGCAAATAATCAATAAATTCTAGGTTCATCGGAACAGATCTTGTTCTTTCGGTCGCAACAATTCTTTAAGACTTCCATCTCTTAATGGATATGGAAAACCCCGAACATGCACAATTGGTGTGGCTTCATCTGCTTGTCCCATAACCAATGAAGCAGCTGCCGCAAGTTCATCAGCAGCCCCTATAGTAGTGATTTTCAATTTATAGCCGAATAAATCGCTTTTTCCACGCATATCCACTAATCCCGGCATGCCTGCTAGCCCAATCGCCACCCCAACCACTCCCTCGCGCCAGGCACGCCCATGGGAATCGATGATCATGACCCCAAGTTGAGCCCCACTCTTTTCTTCTAGTTTTTTCCGGATTGCTTTTGCTGAGGCATCAGGATTCTCAGGCAACAAGAGAATCCATTCTTCGTTTTTATCTCCATCGCCAGCAACATTGGAATGATCGATCCCTGCGTTTGCACAAACGAATCCCAACCGGTGTTCGACGATAATCGTCCCTGGACGCGTTCGGACTACCTGGTTGCTTTCGCGTAAAATAATTTCCACCAGTCGAGGATCTTTTTCTATCTTATTTGCAAGTTTGATGGTACTTTCTGACGGTTGAACCAAATCGAGGTTCACCCACCTGCCCTCAGCTTTTGATATGATTTTCTGGGCCAATACCAGGATATCTCCATCCTGTAGGATGATATTTCCTTGGGTTAGACCATGAAAAATAATCTCAATGAGGTCATCCCCAAATTGAACGATCGGAATATTAGGAAGCGGTGTGAGGATCAGTCTCATAAAGGTACCCAATTAGCTTTAATCAGATATTCCAGAGACCATAATTCTGGCATCCTTAATTCCATAATGTTTATTCATACTTATCAGAATGGCTGTCAGCCCTTCAACAACATTCGCATTCGCGAGGTTCCCTGCATAGTATCCCCTCAGTCCTGCAGCATTTGCAAGTTGAATGATTTGTTCAGCAGCCGGTATATCATCTGAGCATACCAACACATCTGCATCAATCGGTTGGTCAATTGCCTTGGTCAATGTTTTTGCAGGTACATTCTGGAAGGCAGCTACTACCCGTACGGCGGGACCTAAAATTTCCTGTGCTTGTTGTGCAGCAGAAGGCGGATCGGGTGGTCGAGCGTTTTGATAATCAACCCGCACCGTGGCATCGACCAGGATTTTCCCTGGCAAAACTTCTTTCAAACTTTGTAAAGCCTGTTGATGTGCAGACTGCATGACGGTAAGCACGCAAATATCTGCTGCAGCTACTGATTCAGCATTTTCCAGGCCGGCAACCGAATTTATACCCAAACGGTTATTGATGTCTCTAGCTGCCATCCTGGCTTTTTCGGCCTGACGCGATCCAATCACGATTTTATAACCCGCAATTGCCCACCGTAATGCTAAACCCATCCCTTCCTTCCCTGTTCCGCCTAATATTGCGATGATTGGATGTTCCATGAATTTGTTCTTATCTCCTTATTATTGCATGAATTGACAGGACCTTTTATAAAGAAAGCCTTCTAATAACCGAAAATTGTATATTCATCAGGTTTTTTTCTTTCAATTTGAATTCTTTGATTGCATATCCACAATATCACTCAATATTAATCAAAAAAAGTAGGACAGCTAGGGTTTTCAAGGCAGGTAAATGCATCATGAATATGCCGTATTTTTGTCCGTTCACCTGATAGGACTTCTGGAACTTCATTCTTGCCAAAGAATGCCACTTCGGTTGTTTCTAAACTTGGTCTGGCGAATCCTTCGATTAAATCACACAAAAAAACGATTTTGTAAGCATGAAAAAGTTCTAAACGCCCTACCCGATTGGCATCATATACTCCGACAACTTTGTACGCTTTCACCCGAAATCCAGCTTCCTCCCAAACTTCCCTTTCAGCTGCAAAAGATGGAGCCTCCCCGACATCTGCCCAGCCTCCTGGTAAAGTCCAACCGCCGTCCATACGCTCTCGTACTAACAAAAGTCGATTATCCTGAAAAATCACACCACGGACATCAATCCTTGGGGTGGTATAACCAATTGGAGTCACGAAGGCGTCTAATACGGACGGATAATCCAGGTTTGAGTGTTCACAAACCATCTCAGCTGCGATTTCCATCAATCGCTGATATCTCTGATGTTGATATTCATTCTCAGCATAGTGAGATCCCGTCTGTGCTAACGCTTGAATCTCCCTCGCCCATTCGAGCCAACGATTAGGTGTCATGAATTCAATACTACAGGAAATCTTGGGATCATTACATATTCATTTACATTCATACTTATTATTTTTAATGGTCCTCATTTAGCTTGTTGTAGGTATTGAAATAATTACCAACAAATCTTCGATGAGAAAATAGATGATCCATCTCAATTTAAAATAAGTCCAGTTCATCCCTGGGAAATATATCTATCGTCCTACGTATAAACAGAATTCTTCAAAGTTTTGGAGGCTGTGAGTGTTGATAATTTTTCCAACCAATCATTAACCTGACTAATAAGGCAATATGATAAACTCAATATTGGGCATAGCCACTTCGCTATTGTTGAGTTTAACATAAAGAAATAATAACGATCTAGTACAATTTATTTTAGCACAAATTAGAAAAGATCATAAAAATCACGTATAATCAAACCTTGGTTTACCCTATGAACAAACCACTTGCAGGTCTACACCGTTTCTTGTACTCCCATTCCTTTTATCCACTGATCTTGTCTACTCTGATGGCTGCTGCTTTTTATACTTTCAGGATTTTTTATAGCGGTACGAATAACTACTCAAACCTGAGTTGGAACTTATTTCTTGCCTGGTTGCCATATATCATCAGTTTAATTGCAGCATCTGTGTATCAATCCAATTCGAAACAATGGGGGATCATCCTCGTATTGGTTTTTTTCTGGTTGATTTTTTTCCCAAACGCTCCCTATATGGTCACTGATTTTTACCACCTTGATCCTCGTCCTCCTATCCCTTTATGGTTTGATATTAGTTTGATTGCCATATTTGCGTTTACTGGTTGTTTTCTCTCAATTGCCTCCTTGCGAACGGTCCATATCATTATGGAAGGATATTTTGGGAGATTCATCGGTTGGCTTTTCGCATTATTTGCACTCGGTTTAGGGAGTCTAGGTGTTTATCTAGGTCGATTTGGTCGGTTTAATACCTGGGATATCTTCTTGGAACCCAAATCGGTTATAAAGGAAATCGCGAGTAATCTATTAAATCCTGGGGATAATCTCGGATTTGTTGGTTTCACTCTCATGTTTACGTCTATTCTTTTGGTCTTTTACTTGATGTTCGTAACAGCATCCAACCATAGTGGATCTTCACCAAAAAGATAACAATTACAATATATCCCAATAATTAATAGGAAGAGGTAAAATAAACGACTATGCCGGAAATATCTTTCCTATCTCGAATTATCAACAGTGAACATCTTGTTGCAGATGGAGCAACGGGGTCAAACCTGATTGCTAGAGGACTACCGAGTGGTTTATCTGCTGAATCTTGGGTCTTGGAACGACCTGAGCAAATAATCAAATTGCATAAGGATTTTATATCCACTGGTGCTGAAATTATCCTTACAAGTACATTTGGTGCCAGCTCTATTCGCTTAAAGGGATCGCGATTAGAAGGTAAGGTAGATCAAATTAATCGAAAAGCGGTTGAACTTGCAAAAGATGCAGTAAATGGCACACACACGTATATAGCCGGTTCATTAGGCCCAGTTGGACAATTATTAAAACCATATGGCCCATTGACGTTTGATGAGGTTCAAGAAGCATATGCAGAGCAAGCACGCTCTCTCAGTGAATCTGGAGCAGATTTGTTAGTTATTGAGACACAATTCGATATGGGAGAGATCAAAGCAGCCATTTACGGTGCCAGATCTGTGTCTGAGTTGCCATTGGTCGTCTCTCTCAGTTATGACCGAGGAATTCGAACGATGATGGGGCTCAGTCCCACCCAGGCTGGGAAAGAGCTCGAAAAGTTACCGGTGGAAATTATTGGGATCAATTGTGGTCGGAGCCTTGAAGAAAATTTGCAGAACCTTGTGGAGCTCCGACAAGTGACCTTAAAATCCATCTGGTTCAAACCGAATGCGGGGTTGCCTCACATCGATACCCAGGGAAAAACCGTGTATGAAACAACCCCTGAATTGATGGGGGAACAGGTACATGCATGGCTTGATGCTGGCGCACAAATTATTGGTGGTTGTTGTGGGACAAGCCCAGACCATCTAAAAGAAATATCCATACGTGCAAAATCATATAAACATAGTTAATTCTGTAATATGATTGCCTGTTTGTAATCTTAATCTAAACAGTGTAAACATATGGAGTCGCGTTTATGACACATGGAAAAGTTGTCGGAATTTTTATCGCCCAGAAACAAGGTGAGCAGACAGTTTTGGTTGATCAAGTCCATGTAGTACCTGGGTCGGGTATTGAAGGTGATCGTTATTTTAACAAACCTGCAAATCCAACAGGTAAAACTAATACTGGTCGTGAGATTACCTTGATCGAGCTGGAAGCTATCGAATCCTTGCGCGACGATGCTGGGATACCCCTAACACCGGATCAAACAAGGCGGAATCTTATCACGAGTGGAATTGCTTTGAATGACCTTGTTGGGCGGTTGTTCTTTATCGGCAATATTCAGCTGCGAGGAGTCCGATTATGCGAACCTTGCCAATATCTAGCAGATCGAACCGACCCGCGCATTTTAAAAGCTATGGCTCATCGTGGTGGTCTACGAGCTGACATCATAACTGAAGGAAACATACACATCAATGATACGATTACTATCTCTGGGTAAGGAGATTTTATGACTGATATCCGTTCAATAGCCATCCAGTATGCACATGATAACGTAAGGCGTTTTCTTGAAGAGTTGAAGGAATTTTCATCGATCGCCTCGATTTCTACGGATGAATCTTCAAAACCTGAAATAATTCGCGCAGCTGAATGGACCGCAAAACAGCTACATTCGCTTGGGATTAATAATATACAGATATTTCCTACTCAAGGACACCCTATTGTTTATGGAGAGTGGTTAGGTGCTGGGAAATCAGCACCTACCGCCTTGATCTATGGCCATTATGATGTACAACCTGTCGACCCACTCAAATTATGGGTTACAGGTCCTTTTGAGCCGGATATACGTGGTGATTACATATACGCCCGTGGAATAACAGATATGAAGGGCCAAATGATGGTCGCTTTGGACGCATATGAATCCATTTATCGGACGGGGCAGCTTCCAATCAACTTCAAGTTCCTTTTTGAAGGGGAGGAGGAAATTGGTTCACCTAATCTAGTACCTTTCTTGGAAACACATAAAGAACTATTACATTGTGACATTGCTATTAATCCGGATACGGGCACATTGTCTCCGGAGATCCCTTGTATCACATATGCACTGAGAGGTCTGGCATACATGGAAATCCGTGTCTATGGTCCAGACCACGATCTTCATTCGGGTGTGTTTGGTGGCGCGATTTTAAATCCTGCCCAGGCATTATGTGAAATTATTGCAGGTATGCACGACGATCAAGGTCGTGTGACTTTACCAGGGTTTTACGACAAAGTTCGACTTATTGACAAAGAAGAGCAAGCTGAGCTTGCCAGATTGCCTATCGGCGATCAATATTATATGAATGCCAGCGGTGCACCAGCATTATATGGGGAAGCAGGTTTTACAACAATAGAGCGTCTTGGAACCCGTCCGACTCTGGAAGTCAATGGAATATTATCTGGATTCACTGGTGACGGAGCAAAGACCGTTCTACCAGCTTGGGCAATGGCTAAGGTATCAACTCGTTTGGTTCCTGACCAACAGCCATCAGATGTATATCAGCAAATGAACGCCTACCTTGAAAGCCATGCGCCTAAAGAAATTCGTTGGAATTTAATTCCAATGCATGGTGGTCCGCCCTCAATATCAGATCGCAACTCTGTTTACATCAAAGCATTGGAGCGTGCTCTTGAAACTGTATGGCACAAGCAGCCGGTCTATAAACGTGAGGGAGGGAGTGTCCCGGTTGTTTTAGACTTTCAACAAATCTTAGGCGTAGAAACTGTGAACACTGGTTTCTCAATGCCAGATGATAATATGCACTCTCCCAATGAGAAGCTCCATCTACCAACCTGGTATCGTGGAATTGATTCCTTTATTCATTTCTACTTTAACCTGGCGGAATGATTAAGGTACTTTGTTTATATATTTTATTGATATTTTGTTTATGGGTAGAAAATGACTGAAAAATCTCGTTTTCCGACGTACGGTGGACAGGCAGTGATCGAGGGTGTAATGATGCGCGGCACGCAAACAGTTGCGATTGCTATGCGCACCCCATCAAAAGATATTGTAATTCATAAAGAACCATTGGGAGCATTGTATAAAAATAAGTTCATCAAAATCCCATTTCTACGGGGATTAGTGATGTTATTGGATGCCCTAACTCTTGGAATTCGTGCTCTTACTATCTCTGCGAATACCCAGACCGGTGATGACGAAAAAATCCAGGGTCCGCTTCTATATTTAACCTTGTTTATATCACTAGTGATCGGTATCGGCCTTTTCTTCCTGGCACCTGCTGCGCTTGGACAGCTTTCAGAACGATTTCTAAGCATTGGATCATGGTGGGGTAACTTAATCGAAGGCGTCGTGCGTTTAGGGCTTTTTGTGGGCTATATTTGGGCAGTCGGGCAGATGGCAGATATTCAGCGGGTCTTTTCCTATCATGGTGCAGAACATAAAACCATAAATGCGTTTGAGGCAGGTGCTGAGTTATCACCAGATAACGTAGCCAAGTTTTCAGTTGAACATCCACGTTGTGGAACATCATTCCTTCTCACCTTAATATTACTTTCTATTCTTTTATTTTCGCTGCTTGGTCCCCTACCATTTTGGGCGCGCATGGCAAGCCGGATTATTTTTCTTCCAGTGCTGGCTTGCATTGCTTACGAGTACATCCGATGGACGGCTAATCATTTGGATTCAAAATTTGTCCGAATCTTGATTAAACCAAACCTGGCACTCCAGCATCTCACAACCCGTGAGCCGAGCATTGATATGCTTGAAGTATCCATTGCAGCTTTTAATGCGATGCGAACCGACGAAGATATTCTTGTGTGATTATATAAGTTGATTAAAAAAAGCGTTGTCCTGAGCTTCGGTCGCTGCCTTATTTTTCTACTCCCCAATAATCTGGACGATAATTTCCCTTTTTCTCTGTCGTGTATCAAAATCGATAAAGACGATTTGTTGCCAAGTTCCGAGTGTCAATCGTCCATCTACAAGTGGTATGGTAATTGATGCTCCCAATAGAGCTGCTCTCACATGACTATGTCCGTTCCCATCATGCCAGGCTTCATTATGCTGGTAATTAAAGTCTTTTGGCACAATTTCATTTAATATTTCATTTAGATCCTGTAATACCCCCGGCTCAAATTCTATGGTTGTGATACCGCTTGTGGATGATGGACTAAAGATGGTTACTAACCCATTCAAGAGAGCGCTGGATTGAATGCACTCACTAACTTTCTGGGTAATATCAAGGATATCTGTATTTCCCTGAGTGGTTAAGAAAATGTGGTTCAGTCTAACTTGCATATTATATGGTTGTCGCTCTTTCATTCAGCTGAAATAACCATATTGCGTCCAGCGGCTTTGGCTGCATACATGGCTTGATCGGCTTTTCGGATAATTTCCTCGCTTGTGGTTCCATGCATAGGGTAGACTGATACCCCTGCAGATAAAGTTGCATTTAATACATCTCCTTCATAAATAAGGATCTGACTCTCGAACCTCATACGCCAATCATTTGCCCTTTGCCTCGCCACTGACAAAGATGCTTTTGGCATTACGACCACAAACTCCTCTCCCCCATATCGACAGGCTATATCTCCAGCCCTTACTTGCGATGTCAATAGCTTGCCTAACTGTTTAAGCATCATATCCCCAACATCATGCCCATAAGTATCATTAAATACCTTAAAATGATCGAGGTCGAGCATGACAATGCTGACAGAATATTTATCTCGTTCCGCTCTTGATAATTCTCGAGTTAAAGTCTCATCTAAAAACCGGCGATTATACAGACCCGTTAATGAATCTCGTATCGCCTGTTCCTCAAGCTCCTTTTGTAAAATCAATAATTTCTCTTCGGCCTTTATTTTTTCTGCTAATTCTTTTTGGGCATTGGTATACAATCTTGCATTTTCGATCGCTATTGCTGCCTGAGCTGCAAAGGCTAATGCAAATTGGGATTGCTCCTTGGTGTAATAATCACGCTCTTTTTTATCAAATGCCAACATTCCTATTACTCGGTCACCGATGATCATCGGAACACCCATCCAACCGCCAACCTCGTATCTGGCATGAATTCCAGAACGAAATGAGGCATAGGTTGAATATGCATCCGCAACAATCAAAGAAGTACGAGCACGCACGACTTGCGTGTTGGGTGTTTCATTCGAAGACAAGTTAAAAGAAGTTCCGACCAATGATTCTGGATCCACAAATCCACGGACCGCGATGATCTCAATGATGTCATCTTTACACAGCCACACTGAAGCACTGTCATATGGGACTACTTGTTGGATTTCGCGAAGAATAGTATCCAATACTTTGGATATATCCAAGGTTGAGCTCAATGCTTGCATAACACGGTTTAAGGTTGCAATTTGATCGGTACGCTTACTTAATGCTTCTTCTGAACGTTTTCTTTCAGTGATATCTTGCTTAATCGCTATAAAATGAGCAATTTTACCTGAGCTATCTCTAACCGGGGCAATGGTTTGCTCTTCGGTGATGACTTTCCCATCTTTTCGACGGTTTATCAGCTCACCATGCCAAACATTTCCGCTTAATATCGTCTTCCATAAATTATCGAAAATGTCCTGTGGAACGAATCCTGATTTTAGGAGACGGGGATTCTTACCTCGTACATCGTCGGAACTATATCCATACATTTTTGTAAATGCAGGATTGACCCATTGAATATTTCCATTGTAGTCAGTTATCAGTATTCCATTTGCAGCAGACTCGAGTGCTACGCTTTGTAACCGTAGCTGTTCCTCCGCTTCCTTACGGATTGTTAAATCTCGAATTATGTTAGTAAATATGACCCCAGAAGGTATTTTTACCGGGCTTAATGCGATTTCAATCGGTATTTCACGCTGATTTTTCCTTACCCCATTCAATGGCAAACTTATTCCTGGGCGGGTTTCAATCTCATCGATGAATGCCTTTTGGTACTTGTTATACGCTTCGCGGTATCTTTCAGGAATGAGAATGTCAATAGAATGTCCCATTAGTTCATCCATAGGATAGCCAAACAAAGTTATCGTTTGGTTGTTCACTAAGATGATGCGACTTTCTTTATCGGTGATGATGATTGCATCAGGTGCACCTTGAAACAAGGTCTTAAACCTTGCTTCTGAATCTCGTAAGGTTGATTCAACTTGTCTGTATTGGGTGATATCTTTCCAAACAAGCATCCTTCCAGTCAGCTGATCGTCACTGTCTTTCAAATTTGTGGTCCGCATACTTAATGTTCTTGGATTATCGCCATTAATCCGTACTTCTGTTTCAAAGTCATGAGGCACCCTAAAAGATTCAGCAATCCCAGGCCAGATTGCAATGATATCGTTCAGCGATTTACCCTTTGCAGTTTTCTCAGTCAATCCAAGCATGCTCAATGCAGTTGAATTAATGTTATGTATGTGATCCTTTCGATCTAAAACAATAACTCCCTCACTCATTTTGTCGATGATGACATCTCGGGATAATGAAGAAGATTCAAGCAGTTGAAAGTAATAAATTCCCCAAATGTAGATCAGTCCAGTAATCACCAACCCGACCATGATAAGTATGTTTATACTTGTTCCAGGGAATAAATGCGATTGAAAAAATAGATTACACGTTAATGGTGGAATTATTCCACAAAGTAACAACAATGACCGAAGTCCTAATGTTTTTGGAGGGATAAGTGCTTTACGAATTAAGATTATTATTCCGATACTTGCGAGTACGTAATAATACACACTGGAGATTAAGTACCAAGATGAATGGGTATAAACTAAGGGAGCACCTGGAATATTTGACGTTGGGATGATTTGGGTCCATAACCAATGGAACTTTTCCTCAGAAATTGCTAAATACACGGTTATGGCTGGCTCTACCATTAGAGATATTACCCACCAGTGGGAGATGCGTTGATCCTGGTGGATATATTGTAAGATTAGTAAAAACCAGAAAGCAGATATAAAAGCAATGCTTATATACTGCATTTTTGCCCAAAGGATTTTTTCAGGTATCGGAATAGCAGCAGCTTCGAGTCCTGAAAACAAAGACCAGCCCGCAATGGAGATCATCATTAAAGTGAAATAGATGATTCCAGGGGTTTTCCACCAGCGCCAACTAATTAACCCCATCGTTAATGCAATGGTGGTTGTAAGTAATGAAATTAAAACATCAGATGTAAATTGCCAAGTCAATGCTTTTTCCTCTGTTTATTGACTGTTGGATGTTACCATAATAAATCTCATCAACACTTGTTTATTCTGTTAAGTACCTTCACAAATTTGAAAGTTTATACATCATTTGTGCCTTGATGATCTTGGGCATTCAAATCGCTTGTGAATCGCACCGGATATCGATTATTCCAATATCCTGATGTTATACGACCTCTCGCATTTTATTCCACACGAGCTATAACTTCTGTTTCGGTATCTTTTATTATCGGTAAAGTTGATTGGCAAATTAAATACAGGTATCTAGCTTTAATAGTATACGAAACAACTCAATTTAAAGATACTCAAAATTTTATAACAGTTTTGAAAGGGAAGGATTGAGTATACAAATTAAAAATATACATAGGCCGAAGATGTTTTTATATGATTTATCTCTTAACAAAGGTTTGAGATGGAGTTAGATATGCCTAACTAACCACTTCATCCATAGAAGTTATTCCAGAGGCAGCCTACTCTGCGTGTTATGGTTCCCAAATAGGATAATCTTCAATCAATATTTCGTTCCCCCAAACAAGATAAGTCTTACATTATATAATGGGAATTAAAATCCATCGAATTGATAGTAATCATAAATAAAAACCGTTTCCAGTGAAACCAGAAATGGGTGGTAAATCAATGAAATTTTAAGGAAATCATTGGTTTTAGGTTGTTAATATATACCCTTCATAATCAAGGATGGGCATTATGGACTTGTGTGGGTTCGGGTGTTTCTTCATGCTGTGGATGTTCTGAGTCCTCTTCAGATTTATGTTCCTCGGTAGGAGTTTCACAAGATGAACCTTGTTCACTATCACTACCAGTTTTTCCCGGTGTTTCTTGAACATTATTTTCTTTAGGCTCTCCAGCATCATCACTTCTTTTTATCTCGATAACAGTGAATGAACCATTCTGCTCGATTTTATAAAAAACTGTAATTTTGTCACCAATATTAATACCATCTTCGAATTGTGTCTTGTTTACGATGAAAAGTAAATCTCCGTTTATTATCCAATAGTTCCCATCAATCTGATCCACAATACCCTGCAGTGTAAGTCCTTCGGTATATTGGATTGTGGGGTCTTCATTTGCTATCGGTGTGAGTTCAGTCGGAATGATTTCAATCGGTTTGACTGCGGTAGGTGTTGCCTTTGGGTGCAGCTCACGTAAAATTCCTAAGGCGAATTGACCATTGTCTTCCGAACGAATTAAGACCGTTACCTCATCACCAACCTTAATCCCTGGATCTATTTGAGTGCTCGAGGTTATTATGAGCGGAGTACCAGAGATTTGCCACTCATCTTGGTTTATTATCTCTACAGTCCCATTATAGTGATATTCTCGAAGGTGAATCTCATCCGCTAAAACCCAACCCTGCGAACTTGTTTTTCCCTCAACTTCAATCCTCATTCCTGGTTTTATCGCATCAATATTATCAACTCCAGATATGGTCGTGCTGTCAGATTGGATTTTAACCAGAATTCCATTTACACTCCATTGGGAATCGTCCATTGATGTGAGGATTCCTTCAAAACTGATCCGTTGTTCTCGCATCAATCCCATTAATTTAACAACTTCATCCACCCGCTGTCGCTGATATATATCTTCATATTCATGTCTTACCTCCCCACTGGGTGCGAGGTAAACTTTGATATCCTCAACCGCTCTTTTTATTGGATACAACGAATCGCCTGGTATAGACTTGGCAGATGTAACAAGTAAACCACCAGATAAAAAGATGAATAATCCCGCTAATCCCAAAGCCAAAATCAATCTACCTGCGACAGGCCTTAGTTGTTTTAGGAAGTGCATGAAATAATTGACGGGATTTAATAACCATTCAAATGTTGAGCTTCTAAACCCCTGTTTTTTCTCAGATCTTAAGCTCTCCGCGTGGGCTAATAGTTTTATCCGGTTTTGATACATTCGTTCGACTGGAATGTTCTCAACCCGAAGGTCCTTCATCACTTCAGTAGTCTTAAGAAGCTTGCGTAATTCAGGTTCAATATCAGGATATTTATTAAGGCAATCTTCTAATGGAATTCCAGCTTCCATTAATTTTATACTTTCTTCAAGAGCATCGAAAAGTTCTCGTTTCATCATAAATCTTTTCCGATATTCTTGCGTAACGCAATCAAAGCACGACATTGTAAGGCTTTGATTGTATTTGCATTCTTTCCCATTAATTTAGCTGTCTCTTCCAAAGATAATTTATTCGCAAAACGGAGTGTAACAACAAGCTTTTGCGCATCAGTCAATTTCTCCAACCCATTTTGAACCAACCGATTTTGTTCAGAACGTTCCAAAATATCTACCGGATCCTCCTGTGGCAGGTATAAATCCATGGAATTCTCATTCATTTCTGAAGGTACCTCAACCGGACGGTTATATATTTTTCGGAAATAGTCATTGACAATATTAGCGGTAGTTCGTAATAGCCATCCGCGTAAATTGATTCTTGGTCCGCGGCCTTTATGAACTGCTTCAAGCAGACGCATAAATACTTCACCAGCGATATCTTCTGCTGTTACTTCATCACTTACTCGAAAACGAGCAAATCGAAATATGTCAGGGTAATATTGGTTATGAATCGCAGTGATTACTTGGGGATCAAGCGAATTTAAACCGTCTAATTCTGAAGAATCATCTGTCATAAGCCTATGGTAAACTCCATATCGATGAAAACCAATTGTATAATAAGTTCCAAGGCTTTGATAATATATCATATTCTTCCTTATACTTAATAGTCGTATTTCTTCGCAATTAGTTATGCATTAGAAGAAGTATTTCTACGCAAAGAAAAAACTCGTTCTTCTGCATAACCACAATATTTACATTATTTCCCATCAAGGAAGATTAAAGCAGGAAAACTAACTTTGTAAAAAACCTAAGAATTATTTTCGTATTCTTCAGGACCTTGTACGAGGTTGTTTTCCTAATGCAATAAAGTCGCATAATATACGGCAGCAACAATATGGATAAACGCCGCTGTAAAGAGCACCATTCCAACAGGAATATGGATCGCATGCCATAAACCAAGCATTCGCCGGGTAACCACGATCGAAGCCAGTTGCCGGCGAAGATTACGCTCTTGTTTCATGAGCTCATTCAACTGCTTGGCTTGTATCCGAGCTTGATGATCCATCCGGCTGCTTTCTCGCCACCACTTCAGCCTGGAATCCCATTCTTCAAACGCACGTCCGAATACAAGCCTGTTCCCCCGACTGGCTGTGTAAGCAGATAAGTGATCGGATAATGCTCGATATTTTTCAGGATGCGATGCTAACCAGTTTTGAAGTTCATTGTCGACAGTACGGATTTGCACTTCTAATTCGTTTGCTTCTACTTCAATACCATCTACATTCCTTGGGACGGATGTGTATATATACCGACCTAAAATTCCACTAGCAACAATGATAATCGTCAACAACATCACGATGCCAGCCAAACCATTGAATTTCCAGGAGGTATGCAATAAAACCATGTAAGGACCAACTAATCCTGTGAAGATGTGGAATTGAAGCCAGGTAGACATTCTTCCGAATCGGGCAGTTCGGCTGCGTTTCCGTAAGGTATATAATGTCTCGGTCAACAACATCAAGATAAAGCCAATAATTCCAATCGCATGACCAAAAAAGTCACTCGCACCGGGGATCTCACCATACGTTACAACGATAAACAAATACAATAGAGTTATGGTTATTATGGCAATGAAAGATAACCATAATTCACGACTTGATTGTTTCATGCACTACTTTTCCTATGGTGTATGATATCTCTATCCAAAATTCTGTAATAACGTCTGTAATTGAATGATTAGGGTTTAATAATTTATCCCGGATTGGGGATATGTCAGTTTTCTCGAAGATGATATGATGGATTGCTCTTGAGAGCGTCTGATCCCCCATTAATAATGCTCCAACGATATGGTTCTTACCGATTAATACCCTCAGCCGGTTAACATCAAAATTGGCTTGCGCTGCAATAGCATCAGGCATTTCCCGCCAGCCTTCACTATCCCCTCGGACGATGCCAACAACATCTGCATCCTCCTCTCTATTACCAATAGCACCAATAATGGTGGTAGTCAAGCCCGCTAACCGTGTGACATTGAATGGTATCCCTTTGTAATAAGGGATTAACTTGCCAGTCATATTAAGGCCCGCAATATAACCTTGTTTTCTTGCTGGTTCCCACAATGAGTCTAAAATTGCTTTCCCGACGGTTGGATCATAAACCTCGGCAACATCTCCCGCAGCGAATATACCCTCTTCGCTTGTTTTCAAATACTCATCTACAGAAATTCCACGATTT
>Ga0315297_10001266_pt1 | contig 15534 bp, 14 predicted proteins | sample YL17G15_0_MG_FD_203628 | JGI IMG/M metagenome (GOLD analysis project Ga0315297, IMG submission 203628) | Sediment microbial communities from Yellowstone Lake, YNP, Wyoming, USA - YL17G15_0 | ecosystem: Environmental > Aquatic > Freshwater > Lake > Sediment | place: USA: Wyoming | collected... | reverse complement strand
GGCAGGATCCCTCCCTGAGGTCGGCGAAGCAGCGGCGAGGGAGAACGAGAGCGAACTGAAGGATATTCTCAAGGACACGAACATCGTCTTCTTGACGGCGGGAATGGGCGGCGGCACCGGGACGGGCGCGAGCCATTATGTCGCGAGACTGGCCAAGGAGGCGCAGGCGCTCGTGATAAGCATCGTGACCCTGCCGTTCAAGGCCGAGGGGGATGTCCGCATGGAGAACGCCCTCGAAGGCGTCGAGCGCCTGAGGAGGATATGCGACACGACGATCGTCATCCCGAACGACAAGCTCATCCAGCTGGTCCCGAACCTGCCGATCACTGCGGCCTTCAAGGTCGCCGATGAAGTGCTGATGCAGACGATCAAGGGGCTTACGGAGATCATAACGAAGCCCGGGCTGGTCAATCTGGATTATGCCGACATCAAGACTGTGATGAACGAGGGAGGAGTCGCATTCGTCGGAATGGGCGAGAGCGACGACACGAGCCCTGAGGACAGGGTCGAGATGGCGGTAGAGGAGGCCATCAACTCACCCCTGCTCGGCGAGATAGATATCTCGGAGTCGAAGGGGTGCCTGATAAGGGTCGTCGGCGGTCCGGACATGACCGTCACGCAGGCGCAGAGAGCGGCCGAGATCGTCGGGAGCAAGATACCGCACAGGTCCAGACTGATATGGGGATGCTCGGTAGAGCCGGACCTCGCTGGCACGATCAAGATCCTGCTGATCTTCACTGGGTCGAAATCCAGGTTGATCGCGACGAGGGGCTCCCATCAGATTGACGAGAGGGCTGTCGCCGGGCATGGCCGAGACAATGACTCGTTCATAAAGGACAAGAGGCCGGACATCGACATGATCTGATGAGCGCGAGACGCTGAGCCCAAACCCTTTTCGATTCAATTCTTTCCGGCCATTCGTCTCTCGAACTGCCTGATTATGTCATCGCCCTGTTTGACGATCGACTTGTCGACCTGCTCGATATGATGCTCTTTCAGCAGTCTCCTCGCGACCTCTTTCGCCTCTGGCACCATCTTGTCCGAGAGCGATGCCCACCAGCCTGCGCGTTTCTTGTTGAAGAAGAACAGCTCCTTCCTCATGTTCGCAGCCGTATGCGGATGGGTCAGGAACGAGTTGCCGTGCCCTACCTGCTTCATCACGTCAAAAGCGGCGGTCTCCTCATTGAACTTGAAATTCCTGACGAACCCTTCACGTCCTCCCAGAAGAACGAATCGATGACGACCTGCTCGAGGGCCGATCCTTTGGCGGTCTCCAATGCACCGATCCCCGGCACGAGGTCCGTGCCAGTCATCATGGTCAGGATGTAGGGTAGAGCTTCGAGCATGGAGCACATTATTCCAGGCTTGTCTCCCCCGACTCCGACGCCCCCGATCATCGACGGGCGGCCGTACCTTTCCGCCATCTGGCTGCCGGCGGCGCAGATGGAGGCGACCTCGGGAGAGCAGTGGTTCATGAATCCCGTCTGCATGTCGATGGGCATGGATTCGAAGCTGTAGATGTGCGGTGCACCAGGGGCTGCGAACTGAGAGATCACGAGGCTCGCGAGGTTCTCGGTGTTCGCGTTGATTACCGTCCCTGCGATCGTCACGGGCGCCGACAATCCCGAGAGGGACATTGACATCGAGACGATCGGGATCCCCGCCTTCGCAAACTCCACCTGGGCCTCGACGGCACCCTTCTCGAACGACAGCGGGGCGATTGGACAGCTGACCACCGAGAAGATCGGGCGCTTCTTGAGCTCCTTCTCTCCTCCGGTTATGAGCGACGCAAGCTTGATCTCGGTCTTCGCTTCGTCGGCGGTGATGGAATCATGCTGGACGTGCTTGGAGCAATTGAGGAGCGATGTCCACATCTCGTGGATGTTATGGCTTTCCGTCGGAGCATCGTAGGCCGTTACCACGGGCCAGAAGAAATCGACCCCGCCGAGCGCGTCGGTGAGTTTTGCGAAGTCCGCGAGGTCCTTCTTAGTGGTGGTCCTCTTCTTGCCGGTATCAATATCGTACATGTAGACGGTGAGACCGTCGGTTGAAACGAACGGTGCCCCGTCCACTGGTATCTTCAGATCGTTCTTCGGAGTTCTGGCACAAAGCGTGAACTCCTTCGGGGCTTTCCGCAGAGCCTCATCGACCATGCTCTCGGGAATCTTCACAATCCCCTTCCTGTCGACATCGGCGCCGCTGTCGGCGAGCATCTTTGTCACTGGCTCGCTGCGGATGAGCACTCCGATCTCTCTAAGCACTTTGATAGACTGAGCGTGGATGAAGTCTTCCTCTTCTGAGGCTAGGAATTTCAAACGGATGCGCGCCATTTTCTTCATTTCGCTTATCTTTCTCTAGGCGATAAGCTTTTTCCTGAATATTTTACAACCAGAGATTCAAAACAATCTTAAGCGGTCTCTGCACTCGGGGATTCGGTGAGCATTCTATGACGAATGATGCTTTCGGAAAATTCAATTTCAAGGGAGCCGCAAGAGTGAGCAAAGAAATTCCGGGTCCGAGATCTATTGGGTTACTGGCCGAGCAGAGGAAATACGATTCAAACGCACTCGTCTATCCGAATCAGGTTCCTTTAGCGATCGCGAGGGGGTTCGGAGCGACCATCGAGGATCTTGATGGAAATATTTACATAGATTTCAGCGGAGGGGTCGGGGCGCTCAACGTCGGGCACTCGAACCCGGATGTTGTGGAAGCAGTGAAGAGGCAGGCGGAGAAGTTCACGCATGGTCTCGATTTCCCTTCAGAATCAAGGGTCGCCCTTTCCAGGAAGTTGGTCGAGCTGGCTCCCGGCAAATTAGAGGGGAGTTCAAAGGTGCTTATGTGCGGACCGACCGGAGCAGATGCGGTCGAGGGCGCGATCAAGCTCGCGAAGTTCATCACAAAGAAGCCGGGAGTGATCTCTTTCGAAGGCGGATGGCATGGCGTCTCCGGTGTATCGTTATCTTTGACGGCGAAGCGTGCGGCGAAGGCAAACTACCTGCCTGGCGTCCCGGAGATCTACTTCGCCCCATACGCGTACTGCTTCAGATGCCCACTGGGATTGAAGCATCCGGACTGCGGCCTCGCCTGCGCCAATTATCTTGAACACCTGATCAAAGACCCTGACACTGGCCTGGCTGCGCCAGGCACTCTTATCATCGAGCCGATCCAGGGAGAAGGGGGAATAATCGTCCCCCCGGCGGGCTACATGAAGGAGATCAGGCGCATATGCGACGACAACGGCCTGCTGATGATCGCCGACGAGATCCAGACAGGATTCTGCAGGACCGGCAAGATGTTCGCCATGGAGCACGAAGGAGTCACACCGGACATCATGACAGTATCGAAATCCATGGGGAGCGGGCTGCCGATTTCAGCGATCGTCTTCAGGAAGGAGCTTGACACCTGGGGACCAGGGGCTCACGTCGGGACATTCCGCGGGAACGCTCTCTCTTGCGCCGCCGGAGTCGCAGGGATCGACTTCATGGAGAAGCATGGCCTTGCGGAGCGATCAGCAAAGCTCGGGCAGATGGTCCTGGAGAGATGTAAGGAGCTTCAGACAAAATACGATTCTATCGGCGATGTCAGAGGTCGCGGCCTGTACATCGGCGTTGAGTTAGTCAAGAACGACAAGTCGCGTTCGCCGGATGCCGATCTTCTTGCAAGGCTCCAGAAGGAGTGCTTCCCGAAGGGGCTGGTCGTCTGGAAGGGTGGCAGGGCGGGCAACGTCGCGCGGATAATGCCGGCGCTGGTGATAACCGAGGAGCTGCTCGACTCGGGATTGGCGATCTTCGAAGATGGGATGAAGGCCGTCAGCAGGAATTAGGGCGGATCGCAAAGATCCGCCCGTTTGATCTTTTCACATAGCGACGATCTGCTCGTGCACTTCCAGCCCTTTCTCCTTCATCCGCCTGATGAAACTCTCCGACGGGATCATCTCTGGCCAGACGAGCCCTTTCTGCTTGATCTCCCCGTCGATCAGCATCTCGGTGCCGATCGCGCCGGCGATTCCGACGAGGTAGCCTGTCGCGTTTGCCTTGCTGATCTTGTAGGCCTTCTCGTGCGACATAATCGCCCACATCTTGATCATCGTCTTCTTTCCCTTCAGCACGCCTGTGGTCTCGACAACGATCGCGGCTGTGCCCTTCACCTTATCGGCGAAGTCTGTCGGCCTCGGCATGAGCGCGACCAGGAGATCCAGCGGTGCGACCTTGACTCCTCTCACATCGATCGGGTCGCGCCTGTTCAGCCCGACCAGCGTGAGAGCCTTCGCGACGTTGACGAAACCGTCGTCGATGGCGATCCTGAAATCGACGTTCCTGACGCCTTTGAAAATGTGGGACATGATGAAGGTCTCCTCATGGTCGGTGTTGTAGACCGTCAGCTTGCCGATCGGCGCAGGGAACTCATAGGTGCTCTTTGAAGTGAGCGGGGCGGCGAACGTCATCTTCCCGTCTTTGAAGATCCCCGCGGGGGTGCTCGCCTCGTCCATCATGTCGGTCGGAGACCAGAGCGTGTAGAAGTCCATGCCTTCCACGGCGCCGGTATCCCCGTCCATCGTCCTTATCTCGTCGACGCGGTCGAGCTTGTCCGCAGCGTGCCTGGCGAAGACATCCGAGATGCCGGGGTCGGATCCCATGCAGGAGAGGAGCGTGGTCTTTGCGCCCGTTGTGATGTTCTTCTGTTTCAGCGCCACGTCATAGGGGAGCGTCATGGAGAAATCGACATAATCCACACCCATCTCCATCGCGACCCTCATCACCTTCTGGTTCAGGGTCCAGGATACGGCGCTCACGATGACGTCGGCGCCCTTCATCAGCCTCTTCAGCGCCTTCTCGTCCGTTGCATCGACCTTTTCGACCGAGACTTTGCTGCTCTGCAGTCTTTTAGCTAGGGCTTCGGCGGCGCTCGTATAGACGTCCGCGAGCACGAGCTCCGTGACCTTCTTGTTCTTGGCCAGTTCCTCAGCGCATACCAATCCAGTTATCCCGCATCCGAGTTGAATTACCTTCATCCTCTTACTCCGGCGCTTGCATCCGGGAGGGGGTTATTGAAGATTGGGATGATGCCACTGGCGGGGGGATTATAAAGAGTATATGAAGTTCAAATAGGGGGAGGGGCTCGTAGCCCCTCTTATGACCTTTGCGATTGCCGCGGTCACTTCTTCATATACGTTCCCAGTGCCTTCAGGAGTAGGCCGACCCCAGCGAGAAGGATTCCGACGCCCACTATTTTGAGAGAATCATATGAAAAATTGACAAGCAACCCTATGCCGACAATGATCACGCCGAATGCGATCAGGAGCATCGATAGGAATGACATCATTTTCGGGGTCATCATCGGCTGTGCGGGGGTCGGGGGACCATACTGCTGTGGATATGGCTGAGCAACCGGTTGCTGCGCCTGATAATACTGTGGCTGCTGCGGTTGCATCATCTGAGTCTGCTGCTGAGGCGGATAGTTCGGATTTTGGGGTTGCATTATATTCACCGACTCGGGGAAGAGAATTCAAGGAGATAAGGTTTCTTCGATTAACCTGATAAAAGTGAGCCATTCCAACGGCCTCTTAGGTGAAAAGTCAGGAAGGATCACTCGATCGGGAAGATCGACAGAGAAATCATCAAAGAGGACGACGACCTTATCAAGTCCGATGAGAAGGAAATCACGGGTGGATAATTGAGGAGCGTGGAAATATAGCAATAGCACGGATGAAGTTCCTGGACAAGCAGGAGGAGGACCTAGTTCACGCGGCGAGCATCGAGACGTTGAAGGACATGGGCGTCCTGGTGAGGAGCCCGTCCGTCCTGAAGATACTGGGGGATGCCGGCGCAGACATCGACGAGAAGAAGATGATCGCGAAGATGTCCGAGGGAATGGTCAATGATGCGATCAAGAAGGCGGCCAAGGAGTTCGTCCTAGGATCCAGGGACGGGAAGCACGACCTGAAAATCCCGACAGATAGCATCCCGTTCGTCGGCTCCAACGGCATAGGCACATACATGACCGACCTGAAGAGCGGCGAGAAGAGGGAGACGACCAGGAAGGACATCGCGGACTTTGCGCGACTGGCCGATTCGCTGACCGGCATCGACTTTTTCTGGTCGAATGTGACGGCCATGGAGGTACCGACCTCGTTGCATATGATATACGCCCAATGGGAGGCTTTCCAGAACTGCACGAAGAACTACGGGACGCTGACCTTGAGCGCGAGGGACGCGAAGGTGCAGATAGAACTGGGATCGCTGATAGCAGGGGGCAGGGAGCAGCTGAGGAAGAAGCCTCTCTTCCACTCGCTCTGCTGCGTCATCGCCCCGCTCTCGTTCGAGAGGGGAGCGGTCGAGGGACAGGTGGAGCTCGTGAAGGCGGGCATACCGGTGATCTCCATGTCGATGTCTCTCGGAGGCATGTCTGCCCCGATAACACTGGCAGGGACGATCACGAACGCCAACACCGAGAACCTGGCAAGCCTTGTGATCTCGCAGACAGCAGCGCCCGGAGCGAGGCACATTTACAGCTCTGAGTCGACGCCGGGAAATATGACAACTGGCAACATCGTCTACGAGGCGCCGGAGACGATGCTGATCTCGGCTGCAACCGGACAGATGGCCAAGAGGTACGGCCTGCCGGCCTACACCGGAAGCTGGGGAGTGAACGGAGCGATCCCTGGCGTACCCATGTCGTTCTGCGAGCTTTCGGCGATAGCCATGTCGATGTTCTCAGGGACCGACATAGCTGCCGGTGCTGGAGGGCTCGATCAGGCAAAGGGAGGGTCGCTGGAGCAGCTGCTCATCGACGCGTACATCTGGGACAACTACAAATCATTCCTGCGGAGATTCGAGATCACCAGGGAGAAGATCGCCCTCGACGTCGTTAAGGAGGTCGGGCACGGCAACACTTTCCTGACGCACCCGCACACCGCGAAGAACTTCAAGAAGGAGCTGTTCTTCCGCGACAAGGCCAAGGCGGCATTCGAGTCGACGAATTCGACCGCGATGATACCTGAAGCCAGGAAGGCAGTCAGGAAGATCCTGGAAGAGCACGATGTCCAGAAGCTCGACAAGGAAGTTCTAAAGCAGGGCGAGGCGATAATCAAGAATATTCAGAAGTAGACAGAAGCCCGTCAAGGAAGGCGAGTCAAAAGAATTGGACGCGCTGTTCCGAAAGTTCCGATCTATCAACGGTCCAGCTGAGCGATGAGCACTTCTAGGTTCCGCGGGAAAATAGAAAGGTCGAGCCCGAATCGTTTCAGCTTCTTCTCGATTTTCGCCGCTTTGGATCCCGAGAACCTGCCTCTCAGAAGGTAGGCTGTCTCCTCCTCGCTGAACCTCCCCCGGTCCTCGCAGAATTCGATGACATCCCGGTCGTACGGGCAGGCGGCCTGGCAACGCATGCACCCGACTATCGAGTTATGCGCTGACCTGGGCACCCATTTTGGGAAAGGATGCTTGGAGTCCTTCTCGTTCATGTAGCTAAGGCATCTCTCAGCGCTGATCAGGAATCTGTCCTTCCGGATGGCCCCGGTCGGGCAAGCCCTGATGCATGCGGTGCATTTCGAGCATGATGGTAGCGCCTTCTTCTCCTGCCAGTGGTCCACAGGGGTGTCGCAGTCGGAATAGAATGCCATCAGGCGGTGGAAGCTGCCGCGACCGGGGAGGTAGGTGATGTTGTTTCTCCCGTACATCGCGAGGCCACTCCTCACGGCGAGCAACTTCAGCGGCAGCACCGCCTTGACCAACCTCGAAGATCCCTCTCCGAGCGCGTCCGCCAGGAGACATCTCTCCCGCCGGTAGATCCTGTAGTAGTCCGCATACGTCGGAGGGACGTTTCCCTTCACCTCTTCTCCCTTCCAGAGGAATGTGACGCGGAGCATGGGCTGAGGGATCGCGAGGACGATGATCGACTTCGCCCGCGGGAACCTCTTCGGCAGCTCAGGGGTGAAGAACGGCTTCGCGTAATCCTTGTAGAAGGTGTCGTTGAGGCATCCGTCGTCATGCAGAGACCTGACCTCCGAACCGAGCTCCCCCAGGTGCTCGACCGACACCACGCTGGCGAAGACACCATCTCGCTCCAGACGTCGTATGAAGTCGGGAGCGCCGCCGCTTTGCTTCACATCCCTTGATGAGGGGAGATTCTCATATAATCTTTCAACGACAGAGGGTTGGGATTATTGATGAGATTGCATTTTGGGAGGAGGCAGACTTACATCGTTTCCCCTATTTGATTCGAATAATGTAAATAGGGAGGCAAACAATTTAATTCGGGACGTTTTGGTCAGGAGATGAGACGGGTTGCAGTTCAAGGCTATGGAGCCGGGAGTCCAGGTGAGTGGGGCCGCGGTGCTATCGATAGTTGAGGGGATGATGCACAACTCTGACTCGAGCCTCAGAGAGTCCCTTAGATCGATGGCGCTTCGAATGCTTGCAAAGCACGGGATCCTCGACATCAGGAAAGATGAGTGGTACCCTCACCAAGCATGGCTCGACGCGTTCAGAGAGATCTCGGAGCACATCGGCTCGGCCACGCTCAGGACGATAGGGGAGAGGATCCCCGAGACCGCGCTCTGGCCGTCCGACATCAAGAAGATCGAGGAGGGGCTGTCCTCGATCGACGTGGCATATCACATGAACCACCGCGGGGGAGAGATAGGACATTACAGGTTCTCGGCGACGGGGACCAGGTCCGGGAAGATGGTCTGCGACAACCCTTACCCCTGTGCCTTCGACCTCGGGATAATCAAGGCCACCGCCCGCCGGTTCACGCCGAAGGGCACCGTCGTCATAGTTGAGCACGACGACTCCAAACCCTGCAGGAACAAGGGCGGCGAGAGCTGCACCTACCGCGTCTCCTGGTGAGTCATCGCATGTTGACGTCCTTGACCGTGAGTACCATTCCGATTATCGAACCGACCAGCTCGAGCCAGTATATCGTCGCGGCGTCAGGCAGCTTGCCCTGCTTCGTGCCGGAGATCTCTATCCATCCGACAATCTCATGCTTGTTGTCCATTATCATTATATCGAGGTAATCACCCTCGATGGTATCGTCGAAGGAGGTGCGGCGCTGGGTCAGCATGAGGGGCCTGTTGTACGACCCCTCCTCACCCGGAGCGTAGGGGTTGCTCTCCGTGAGGAAAAGCTTCGTGAGTTTGCTGATCTGGAAGCCCGGATATTTCCTCGGATCCAGGAAGTCCTCCTTGGAGTACACGCAGTTCCTGAGCGTGTCTTCAGCCTGTTTCCTCAGGCCGGCGAAGGCGATGTAGCGGTAATTCCCGTCGCCCGAGTCCCTTATCCCGATTGATAGGCTATGGATGTTCAGCTGCCTGTAGATGTACTGTGCGACAGCGTTCAGGAATGTGTTCAGCTGCAGGTACGGAGCCTGGCTGTCGGAGATTATCTTCTGGAGGCTCTCCATCCGCTTTGTCTCGGGCTTCATCGACGCGTGCTGATACTCGGTGCGAATTCTGCTCGCGACAGATTCGGGAGAGATGGATCCTTCCTTCCCAGTCTCAACTGCCATTTTTCCCGTGGGACAATGACATTGATTCGACATATTAATTGTTGCAAATTCGGAGGATGGGGGCCATCCATTCAGATTCAGAGCCTGCGATATTCCCTGAGCAGACTCTCTCCCCTCTCTGCGACCGCGCGATCTAGCGGGGGGACCTCGTGGTCCCTCAGCAAGGACTCAGCTGTCTTCCTGGCTTCAGGCAGCATCGCATCCGAAAGCGTCGACTCCATGGATAGCTTGTCCCTGTCCCAGAAGAAGAGCTCCTTCCTGAAGTTCCTAGCTGTGTGCGGGTGTGTCAGGAAGCTGTTGCCGTGCCCGACCTCCTTGACCACGTCGAGAGCGATGGTCCTTTCGTCGATTGCGAAGTCCCTCAAGAATGCGCGGAAATTCTCCCAGATGAATGAATCCACGATCATCTGCTCCATCGAGCATCCCTTGGCGCAATCCAGTCCTCCGATCCCGGACATCAGGTCGCTGCCGGAGAACACGCTCGACAGATAGGACGTGGCCTCCGAGAACGAAATGCGGATGCCGGGTCCGTTCTTGCCAGCCCCCCAATCAGCCACCATGCATGGCCTTCCGTACCTCCTCGCCATCTGGCCCGCGGCGGCGGATATCAGCAGGTGCTCCGGAGCGGTGAAGTTGATCGCTCCGGTCATCATGTCGATCGGGGCGGATGATGACCCGTAGATGTGGGGCGCCCCCGCGGAGGCGCACTGGGAGATCACGAGGCTTGCCAGATTCTCCGAGTTCACATTCGCTATTGTCCCGGCGATGGTAACGGGCGCTGACATGCCTGACATCGACATCGAGTGGCAGAGGATCGGGATGCCCGCCATCGCGAACTCGACCTGGGCCTCCACTGCTCCGCTGTCGAACGAGAGCGGGGAGATCGGGTTCGTCGCCGCGGAGAACACCGGGCGCCTCCTGAGCTCCTCCTCGCCGCCCGCCACGAGAGACGCCAGCTCTATCTGCTTCCTCGCGTCGACGGCGCTCGTGCAGTCCCCCTGAACATGCATCGCGCAGTTCTGGAATGAGGTCCAGAGCTCATAGGCGCTATGGCAACCGGGAGGGACGTCGGAGATCGTTACGATCGGCCAGAAGAAGTCGACTGCGTCGAGGGCGTCGGCGAGTTTTGCGAATTCGGCGAAGTCCTTCCTCTTCGCGCCCCGTTTCTCTCCTGTCCTGAGGTCGATCATGTAGAGCGTGAGACCGTCGGTCGTGACATGCGGCATGCCTGAGGTCGGGATCGTGAGGTCGTTGGAACGGTCCCTGGCACACAACTTAAACTCGCGAGGAGCCTTCGCCAGGGTCTCCTTCACCATATGCTCGGGGAATCTGGCGACCCGGCTCCTGGAATCGACGACGGCACCAGAATCTGCCAGCATGGACAGGACCGGTGCGCTCCTCACGAGCACTCCGATGTCCCTAAGGGTCTCGAGGCTCTTCTCGTGTATCAGATCCTCTTCGTCCCTGCTCAGGAAGTTCAAACGGGCGATCGCCATTTCTCCTCCGTCCGGGTGCCGCTCCGAAAATGGATTCGGAGCGTTGCCAATCGATTACGCCTTCGCCGCTTCTTTGACTATCTTGTCGAGCCTCTTGGAGATGTCCTTGTCCAGCATGACCGGGCTGTGGTTCTTCAGGATCCAGTCCGCCTTCTCCTTGGCCACCGTCAGGTCGTCCTTCTTCCCCTTCGCCTCCCATTGGTCGAAAGGCTCGCTCCTGAATATCGGAGACTGGTAGAACTTGCGCGCCTCGATCATCGTCGCCTTCTCGCCGAGGAAGCTGCCCTTCTTGGCCCCCATGCCGAGGATGCCGACCTCCTTGATCATGTCGAGGTGCAGCGTCTCCTTCGTAACCAGGATCTCCTGGCCGCTGGTGATCGCCCTGCCGACGATGTCGTCGTCGATGATCATCTGCTCGTAGGAAAGAACGGTCGAACAGTCGAGCATGCCGATGCCGTTGTTGATCTCCTGCGCCCAAAGCGCGCTGGATAGTGCTAGCATGCCGTTCTCGAACGCGCTCTGCATGCCGGGGACCTTGGCATTGCATCCCGTCCCTCCATACGAGGGCATGTGGACGTGTCTGGCCATCTCGCTCGCGGCGCTGCAGAGCAGCATCCCCTCCGGCGATGCCAGCTGGATGGCTCCGGTCCTCGGGTCCATGTTGGAAAGCACCGAGCCGTAGATGACCGGTGAGCCTGGAGTATGGGCCTGCATGGCCGCCGCCATCGCGAGCGTCTCGGCGTGGTTGACGACCAGGTTGCCGGGGATCGTGGCCGGGGAACTCACACCCATCATTGCCATACCGGTGATGTGCACAGGGACGAGCGCCTCCGACCAGATCATCCCTGCATCGGTCGCGTGCCCGTCGAGCGTCAGGGGCGACATCGTGCAGACCATCGCAGACATCAAGTGCCTCCTCTTCAGCTCCTCAATCCCTCCGGCAATCTCCGATGCCATCCTTATCTGCAGCCTCGCCTCATCGACCGTCGAGGTCGACTCGCTGAGGATATGCTTCCTCGTAATGTCGAATGACTCCTTCATCCCGGAGATCACATGCACCTTCTGGGAGATATCGGAGGGGACGACCATCGGCTCATAGATGCTCAGGTATGGAAGCCAGTCGCTGATCGTCGCGCTGTCCTTGATGTCCTGCAGCACCGCGAGGCGCCTGCTGCGGGTCTTCTGCTCCCAGACGGTTATCCCGCACCCGTCGGTGGTGTAGTAGCAGTGCCTTCCGTCGAGCGGGAGGTCGAACTCCTTCTCGCGCCCGGCGAGGACGACGTTCTGCGGCACCTTCGCGATGAGTGACTTCGTCAGGTCGACTGGGAACCTGACCACGCTGGTCTTCTCGTCGACGATGGCCCCTGCCTTCTTGAGGGAGTCGCGGGCGATCTTGCTGTGGACCCTTATGCCCAATGTCTCCATCACGTCGAGGGCTCCCTCGTGAATCTGCTTCTTGTCCTGTTCCGACAATACCGAAATCGGTTTTCTCACTCTGAACCTGTCTGCAAATGCTGGCATGGTTGGACCTCCTGAGGTCTTATTGAGCCGCTTCCTTTCTGGACAAATGATAGCTCGAAATATAGTTTTCTAGAATATCTGATTGCGGTTCTGTAAAGAGTCGGGTGATGGGGCCATCATGGCACCACTGCCTCCTCACTCATTCCGTTCGGCTCAGACCGTGCGGCCATCGCTGGCTCGTAGGGGGTCATCATCGCGTCATGCCGGAATGCGCCGGGGCTGAACCATAAGCCCCCTGCCACCTCCAATCTTTTGGAGGCGGCTGTCTGCAGCAGGTCGATGCTGGCGTTGACATTCCTGTCAAGATTCCAGTCACATTCGCACTCGAACAGAGCGCCCATTCGGGAATCATGTTTCCCACATGTCAGGCACTTTCTGCTGCTGCACATCGGGTCATGATCTGGCGCCAGATGTACTAGGATTCTCCGATTGCATGCAGTATCAGGGAATCCGTCTTCGGCCCATCCCGAGGAGACCTCACCGCCCGATTATTGACAGAACCCTCAGACAATAACAATTAAAAACGGGCATTTAGGCACGCGCTTTCCGCGAACGGACCCGTCCATCGGACCCCTCACAGTACTTCGTCACGGAAGAGATGAATTTCTCCAGCGAGAAAGGCTTGCTGATGAAGTCAACCGCCCCGTTTTTCAAAGCTAAATGCTTCACTTGATCATCCACGCTCACGAAAAGAACGCTAGCCGTCGGGTCGATCTCCAGTATCCTGATGGTCGTGTCGACGCCGGTGATCCCCGGGAGGTGGTGATCCATGATGATCAGGTCCGGCCTCTTCGTCAACTTAGCAAGCTTCTCTAATGCCTCCTCCCCGCTCCGGGCATGACCCACAATCTTGACACCAATAGTCTCGAAAATCCTCCGATAGATGTCGATGAAATCCAGTTCATCATCCACGACGAAAATGTTTCCAGTCAAGGTCCTTCCCCTCAGTTCACTTCGAACCCGCTTCGTCGGGTGGAGTCAATGTGCTTCTTGCTACGCTCGAGCTACTTCGTCTGAGTCTCCGACCGCTCTCGTTCAAACCTTTTTATTCGTGGTGTCAAACAGTCCAGGCGACACCCTCAAAGCGTCATTCCTGTCGGATCGATATTTGAACCTTTGTTAAGCATGCTCTCCCGCCTTTTTTCCATCGCGCCGCACTCGGATTTCATGCTGTTTTGAAAAATGGAACAGCGAAAGGATCTGAGAAAAATGAACAGGAAAAAGCTATTGATCGGCGGGTTGGTTGTGATCGGAGCAGCGGCATTTGTGTCATTGCTAGCAAGCGGCGTTGTCGTTGACGTCTCAGGGCTTCTCGGCCACGCAGCCATGCCTATTAATGGGGTACACCCGTAGAATGATGGCGGAAGGTGTCCGCATGACCAATTCTGGAGGAAATGGTCATACATGCCCTCGGTCGATTGCCGAGATTTGCTGCGAGACGTAATCCGTCAAGTCTTTCAGCGCGTTGTTCTCGCATATCGCCTTCGCGGAGAGGAGATAGTTGAGAGCAACGTCCCTTTTTCCATGAGATGCGTAGAAGTTGCCGATGCTTATCCGCCAGTTGGCGTTGTAATATTTCTGTCCAGATTTCTCGGCAAGCTCGATGCACTTGCTGAAGTAACTCTCCGCTGAACCCCAGTCGCCCTGCTCCGCCCGTATTTTTCCTTCCATAAGCGCGAGGAAGGAGAGTATCAGAACATCGCCTGTCTTCGTTGCGATGCTGGAAGCCCTATCGATGCGCATCTTTGCTTCATCGAAATGCCCCGACTCGAAGAGAGTGGCCGAGGCATTCATCGAGGCGTATCCCTGCGTATAGACGTCGCCCGCCCGGACCGATAGATCGTAAGCCTCGTCCTGGCACTTCAGTGCTTCTTCATACTTGCCGATCGCGTCGTAGGATGCGCCCATGCTGGAGAGGATCTTGGCCTGGTCCGACAGCGCGCCGGTCTGTCTCAGAATCTCGAGAGCGCTCCCTTCGATGGAAATCGCCTCCTCGTATCGCTCCTCTGCCGCGACGAGCTTGGCGATGCCGTAGAGCGAGCGCCCCTTGAGGACGTCGTCGCCGGTTTCCTCCGCCCCCTTCATCGCATCCTCCAGATTCTCCCTGGCCGGTCCCAGCTGGCCGAGCTTGTGATAGAGGTTACCGAGGTCGCATGAGATCGAGCTCCGGAGACGCGCATCACCGAGGCGCGAGGCGATCTCTTTGCCCCTGACGAACGAATCTTGGGCCTTCTGCAGATCCCCCCTCCTCGTGAGGATGTTGCCCTGGAGCCTCAGAGCCTCCACGACCATCGATTCCCTCTCTCGCCCTCCCGTACTCGAGATCCCCTTGAGCGCATCGAGGGCCGAATCGAGGTTTCCATCCATCTCGTAGATCTCCGCACTCAGGAGGAGGAAGCCCGGTTCTACGAGATATTTCTGCTTCGATGCCAGGCTGGCCTCGAGGAACGCGTGCAAGGTGAAGCATCCGACCCTCTCCAATATCTCAGCACCATACAGCTTCGCGACCTCAACAGCGGAAACGAGATCGTCCGCCTCGGTCAGGTGATGGACCGCCTCGTTGGCGGAGAACGGGCTGTCCCCGTCGACGTAGAACTGCGAGAGGGCCAGGTGCACGCTCCTCCTCAATCTCCCGGACGCTTTCTTCTTGAAGAAGTCCTTCAGAAGGTCGTGGGAGTCGATGACGCCGTAGGTACCCTCGACGATGAGGTTCTTCTCCTTCAGCGAGATGAGTGACCTATTGACATCGGTCTCGAGCTGCAGCATGGACGATTGACCGGACTCCTCGCCGTATGCGATGCGCGAGGAGAGGAACGCATCAGGGGCCAAAGGGTACCGCGCAAGCGCGCTAGCAGTCATTATCCCGGTCTCCAACGGCGTCAGCGAGACGGACACCTCCCTCTCGACGAAGTCGTAGAACTCGGAGGGGCGTGAGCTCTCCGAGGCTGGGTCGAAGAGCTGGAGGCTGAGCGGGCCCCCTCGCCACCGCCAGGGCCTTTTCGTGGTG
>Ga0315297_10001265_pt1 | contig 15535 bp, 13 predicted proteins | sample YL17G15_0_MG_FD_203628 | JGI IMG/M metagenome (GOLD analysis project Ga0315297, IMG submission 203628) | Sediment microbial communities from Yellowstone Lake, YNP, Wyoming, USA - YL17G15_0 | ecosystem: Environmental > Aquatic > Freshwater > Lake > Sediment | place: USA: Wyoming | collected... | reverse complement strand
GCACACAACCGGCGCCGTAAATACCCCGCTTCTTTTGGTCCCACAAAACGAATCCGTTTTCTTCGTAGGACATATCAGCGGGTATCTTTGTCTGGGCGGTAGCAGGCACCATACCCGTGGCCAGAACAACCAGGTCAACAGTCGTCTTCGAGAGCTTGCCCGAGAGCTGGTCTTCCGCGGTCACTGTGAGTGCTCCGGTGGCGGGATCCTCGGTGATCTCCGCGACTTTCCCCTTGATAAAAGAAACCTTTTTATCTTTGGCCACCTCGCTATAGAAGTCTTCGAATTTCCCCAAAGCGCGAATGTCAATATAAAAAATATAAATTTGAGCGTCCGGATACTGCTCCCGGACATAACGGGAATGTTTTAACGAGGCAAGGCAGCACACGGATGAACAGAAAGGAAGGTAGTTTTCGTCTCGTGAGCCGGCGCACTGCACAAAGGCAATGCTGGAAATTTCTTTCCCGTCAGAGGGGCGAACGATTTTCCCTTTCGTGGGGCCGCTCACGGAAGCTATTCGCTCCATCATCACGTTGTTAATAACGTTCTTGTGCTTTCCAAATCCGTAATATTCAACTTTGCCTGCGTCGAAAGGTTGCCACCCGGTGGCCCACACAATTGCTCCCACCGTGAGGTCGACGTTCACGGGTTTCATGTCTAAATCAACCGCGTTATATTTGCAGGCGTCTTTGCATTTTTGTGCATCAGGGGTGCCGATAATCTGGGGGGAGATGACGTAGCGCAAGGGAAAAGCAAAGCTAAAGGGGAGATAGGCACCCTTGATGGTGTTCATACCATAATTAATTTCGCTGGGGATTTCGCTGGAGCAAGCTTTTTCGCAGTCGCCGCAGGCGGTACAATTTTCATTCACAAACCGGGGATTAACCTTTATCTTAACCTCATACGCTCCTTCCTGTCCGGATATGCTTTCCACTTCCGCCAAGGTAAAGTATTGAATCCGGGGGTTATCCTTGATTCGACGAAAGTTGATTTCCAAACCGCAGCTCGGAGGACAGAGTTTGGGGAAATATTGATTGTTCTGCGCTACTCTTCCTCCTAACGAGGCGTTTTTTTCAACCAGGTAAACATCGTAGCCTATTTCGGCAGCTTCAACGGCTGCGGTTAGACCGCTAATCCCGCCTCCAACAACTAATATGCTTTTGTTATTGCTCATTTCATTTTACCTCCCTATGTCCTTTAAATACATAATCCGAAATTTAGTAAGCTGCGTGAACAACGCTGCAACACAACACACTCTTCTCAAACTACCACGACCCGCCAGGGAAAACGTATATTGAGGAGAGCACAATGGTAAAAAAAAATTGCTGAAAGAATAATCAACAAAAAAAATAATACAAAAAGAAAATTCACAGAAAAAAGGAAAATTCATTTTTTCAGCGGCAAAACCTCCCGCTTTAGCATCACCCATTCCCCGGTCTTTGGAATCCATCTGCAATTGGCGAACAAATGCCAGTTCTTCTGGTCGATATCCGGGTAATCAGCCCGATAATAGTAACCCGGCCATCTGGTTTCTTCGCGAAACAAGACCGTGCGCATATGAGCTTCCGCTTGCCACATTCGGTGAACATTTTCCCAGCACCGCATCAGTTCATGGAGGTCCTCAGCGGCAAGTTTTTCGGAGTCCTCTCTCAAGTAGACCAGAAGCTCCAAGCCTTTCTCCAGGAGAGGTTTGTTGGTAGTGAAGTGCATGGTTACACCACCGGCATATTCGTCCATGATCTTCTGAAGCCGAAACATAAAGTCCTTAGGCTTAATATAGTTGGGATGAATGTTGGGATCGCTCGATTCTTCCCGGTTTTCCTTGAAGATGGCAAGAGGCCGGAGGATTTTCTTTTTAAGTTCCTCAACGCGAGCTTTATCCACGTTGGGCTGGGTGTTGTTTTCAACAATAAACCGAATAGCGGATTTGGCGGCAATTCTCCCTTCAGCGTGAGAACCGGAAGAATATTTGTGGCTTGAAGCCCCGGAAGCGTCACCGGCGCAGAAAAGGCCGTTTACCGTAGCCATATTGCAGTATCCCCAATTATAGGCAGGAGGTGCAACATCTTCAGGCCCGCTTACCCAGGCACCGGAACCGCCGGAATGGGAACCGATAAAATAAGGTTCGCAGGGAGCAATTTCCGAAGGTTGCTTTTCCGGTTCCACGTTCGTGGCAGCCCAAAGCAGGGACTGGGTAATGGTCATATCGAGGAAGTCTTCCCAGGCTTCGAATTCCAGTTCTTTAAGTTTCTTTTTGGTTTCCTTTTCATCCGGCGAGGCGTCAGCGATGTTTTTGATTGCCTCGGCGGTTTGCATATAAAGAGGACCTTTGCCGCCGAAGAGGTCGATCATCCACAAGTGGTTTCTTAGACAGGTAGGGATGGGCTTGGTGGTTCCATAGGGAGCATACTTTTCAAGCTCATCGATACGAGTCACCAAAGAGTCTTCTCCGAACGCATTGGTTGCGTTTGCTTTATACAGCAGAAACCAGGCTCCCACCGGACCATAGCCATCTTTGAAACGCACCGGTATGAACCGCGCTTCCTGACTGGTCATCTCAGCGCCGGCTTTGAGGGTAAAGTACGCGCTGGATCCGGTGTTCCACGGGGGGTACCAGGTGCGGCCAAACCCTTCGCCGGTAGATCGTGGCCGGAACACATGCACCGCCCCGCCCATGGCGACTAATACGGATTTCGCCCTGAATACATAAAAGTTTTCGTCGCGGACGCTGAAACCGATAGCACCGGCAACCCGGTCGCCATCCAGAAGGGGCTCCACAATAAAAACTCTTTCGAAAAGATGCTCTTCGAGGGGGCCGAGGCTTTTTAAGGCATTTTTTGCGGCTTCTGCAACGATAACTTTGTACGACTCTCCATTAATCATAATCTGCCATCGGCCTTCATGGACGTATTTGCCGTCTTCATCTTTCCAGATGGGAAGCCCCCAGCGCTCAAAAAGATGAACGGAAGAATCCACATGCCGGGCAATGTTGAATACCAAGTCTTCCCGGGTAATGCCCATCATGTCATTGCGGACGTAAGCCACGTAATCATCAGGGCTGTTATACTCATCAGCCAGGCCGAGGTATAGATTCAAAGCCGAAAGCCCCATTGCCACCGCACCGCTTCGGTCGGTGGCCGCCTTATCAACCATAACGACGTTGAGGCCGTTTTTCTTGGCCCAGTAAGCTGCTTCCACCGCGGCCCCACAGGCGGACATTCCGCCGCCGATGATCAAAAGGTCTGTGGTTACTTCGATTGTTTTAAAATCGGCCATATCTCAGCTAATGACATAAAAAAAACGGGGTGTTGATTAACCGGAGAGGGATAACGCCCAATCTGTCCCTGCCTCTATTTTTTCGACCTTGGAACCGAGCGTGTCAAAGACGCCGGTTCGGTCATAAGTTCTATTCCATTAAGGTTAGCGGGACCTTCAGCGAATTCCCCTAAGGGTGCCGCTGTTCCTTCGGGTGTGGTCCTGATGGAAAACTTGAAACGTTTTAACATTCCATTGCGGAACTTGATCGTCCACATGATGTCTTCCGATCCCCGCAAGGGGGTAACGCTTGCTCCCAGAGGAATAAAGTCCGAATATCCTCGTACATCAATTGCCTGTTGGGGACAGATTTTAACGCAGTTGTAACATTCCCAACACATCTGGGGATCCCGGTTGTAAGCTTTTAGGGTCGCCGGGTTGAGGACCATGAGATCATTGGGGCAGATATATTGACAAGCGGTCTTATCTTGCCCCTTGCAGCCATCGCATTTTTTCACGAGCACAAAACTTGGCATATTTTGAACTTAGCTTTTCATGGTTCGACAAGCTCACCATGACAAGTCACCCTGAGCACTTCGATTCCGTTCGTCCTGAGCCTGTCGAAGGACGAACGTCACTCAGCACAGGCTTGTCGAATGGTAACTATTTACTTATGTCGTTCACTATAGAGACTAAAACATTGAATGTCTCACAACTAAATAGCAGACCCAAAACCTTCCGCTTCATGTGAGTGCTCCCCTTTTTTATATTCATCCCTTACTTTCAACGTTTCTTCAAGCATCAGTATATATTTAAGGTATTTGAATCCGAACTTCATCAGTGCTATTTCATCAATCTTTATCTTTTCGACCTCCTCCTTATCAATCTCAAGGATATCGAGAAGTTTACTCTCAAAAACGAATTTTCTGAACTTATCTATATCATAACTTGCCAGGTAAAACATGGTCTGTTTATTTGAGTCGAGTTTGGACTGCTCAGAAGTGTCCCTCCTTAACTGGATCTCCATCCACTCCTTGTTCATTTCGTCATAAAGGTCAGCTCCCTGGGCAATCCTCCAACTCTCTATCGTCCACTCTTTGTCTCCCTGATAACCGAGACAATTTGGATCTTTTATAAAGAAATAAAATTGTTCATTTACTGGCCCTTCATCTGAGCCAATTATCATAAGACCTTGACCGACAGGATAATAGCGGCAGTTAGATGGCCGGTCTTCATAAATAGTGCAACCCTCGGATGTAACAAAGGGACAACCCTCTTTGTCATCATCCATAATCTTAAGCACTGCATAAGGGTGTGAGTTCGTTTCATCAATATAGGTGTAGGTGTATTTCTCAAGAAAATCTCCTGAAGAGATTCCTAACCTATTTTTTATCCTTATTATGTCATAGGGGGTAAGAAGTATGTCTGTGCGGCTGCAACATTTAGTAAAGCAACTGACGTCACTATAACATCCAAATTTAAATTTGGATTCCAGTGTGCGTTTAACAGGTTCTACAGCGCCCATTTCCAGTAGCATGTATTTATTAATCCTTTCCATCTTAATATTAAGAGTTATTAACTTCTTTCCTTATTAGCCTGCATGACCTTGTCCAATGTCTCATCTTTGAGTCTTAATGTATCCTCACCGAAAAGGTTGAATTTTATCCATCTATAGCTAAAACTAAGGAGTTCTTCAGCGTCTTCTTTTATTTTTTCAATGATTTCCTTTTCCACATCATAGATATCAAAAAACCTGGTTTCAAAAATAAATCTCTTAAACTCATCGAGGTCGTAACAGGCCATATAAAGCATCTTCGACCTTCCGGGATCAAGTTTATTCCCCTTCAGAAAATAATCATGAAAGGTGATCTCTTTATAAGATTCATTCATTTTATCATAGATCTCGATCCCCTGAGCCTTCTTCCACCCTTCAATTGTCCACCATTTTTCCTCTTTAAATCCGAGGCACGAGCTTCTTCCATCTATAAAAAATTCTTCTTCCTTTGAAGAGGAGGGGAATACGGGAAACATCCTGCAGGACCAGGGCCTATCCTGGTATATCTTACACCCATCAGATGTAACAAAAGGACATCTCTTATTTTCATCCTCCATCATCTTAAGCACTACTAAAGGCAACCCCTCTTCTGCTAAGAGTGGGATGGTATATTTCTTTAAGAATTCTTCCGAAGACAACCCGGTAGCTGTTCTCATCCTAAGGAGATCATAAGGTGTAAGAAATATATTTATATCAGCGCAACAGGTATTAAAGCAGGAAAGCCCTTTGTGACATGAGAATTTGAAACTGCCCTCCAGAAAGAGCATTCGGCGTTCTTCAGCATAATCTTCATTCATAGGCCATTCTCTAATAAAATTTGGGGGCGAGCTTCAGTGTCGCCCCCAAAGGTATATCTAATCTCAGATAATAGGGATCATAGGCCTTTCAAGTACCTTCCATTCCTTCTTATCCATATCGTACTTCACATTGATAAAATGCTTCTCAGCTTCATCTAATTTCAGGTAATCGAACTTATAGTAGTATCCAGGCCATCTTGACTCTTTCCTGGCAAGCCTTGTCCTTGCGCATGCCTCACCAACATAGTACCTGTGGACAGACTCCCAAGCCCTCATTAGCTCATGAAGGTCTTTAGCGGCAAGCTTCTCGATGTCCTCTTCGCAGAATGCTAACTTCCAGAGGGCAACCTCGAGCAGCTTGTCATTTGTTCCATACAATGTCTCCCATCCACCAACGTATTCTCCCATTATCTTCTGCAGCCTGAACAGGAAATTATGCGGGGAGATATAGTTAGGATTAACATCGGGACTCACTGTATATGCGCACTTTTCTTCATAGAGGGCAAGTGGTCTCAATATTGTTTCCTTGAATTTACCTATCGTAGCATCGGACAGCGTTGGCGTATAGCCCTTCTTGTCATTGGCATACTTCAACGCTGACTTTGCTGCAATCCGTCCCTGTACGTGTGAGCCACTTGAAAACTTATGGCCGCATGCACCTACTCCGCAGCCTGCTGTAAACAGACCTTTGACAGTGGTCATACAGTTATACTGCTCAGGGAATGCATCGGCATATTCTTTTGGCATCAGATCTTCAGCGCCACAGGTCCAGGACCCACAAGAGCAGGCATGTGAACCAATGAAGACGGTATCTGACAACTGAAGCTCCATCGGTTTTTCCAATGGGTCAACATTATGGGCAGCCCAGTTTGTGGCGCCTGCGATTGTCATGTCGAGGAAGTCTTCCCAGGCTTCGTTTTCAAATTCTCTTAGCGCCTTCTTCAGCGCCTTTGGATCTGTTATCTCGTTCTTTAATCTTTCCGCCACCTTATTTGTGTGCATCATGAACGGTGTTTTGCCCTCTTTCGCGCATAGTATCATCTCATAGTTTCTCAAAGCAGTTGGACAGGGCTTCGCATTTGAATAAGGTGCCCACTTCTCTAACTCTGATGGATATCCACCAACGTATGCCCCATCATAGCCATTTGTTGCCGGTGTCTTAAAGAGCAGAAAGAATGTGCCCACCGGACCATAGGAATCCTTGAACCTCGGAGGAACAAATGTCACATCCATCTGTGTAAGCTCACCACCTGCCTGGAGTACAAGGGCATAGATTGATCCGCTAACAAAGGGCGGCATCCATGACCTTCCAAAACCTTCACCCTGAGACCTTGGCCTGAATACATGGACTGCGCCACCCATCAGAGCGATAGTTGCCTTAGCCTTAAACACATAGATCTTTTCTTCCCTGACGCTAAAGCCAATTGCACCACAGACTCTGTCGGGTTCTTTATCATCTTTGAGTAGATGCGTAATCATAACCCTCTCAATTATCTGGCCTTTATCACCAAGAGTGGCCATAGCGTTTTTTGCCGCCTCTGCCACGACGACCTTGTAACTCTCGCCGGATATCATCACCTGCCATTCACCTGATTTTCGATAATTTCCTGCATCATCCTTCCATATAGGAAGACCCCATTTATCGAAGTGTCTGACGGTTGAGTCCACATGCCTTGCGACATCATAGACGAGGTCTTGTCTTGTCAGACCACACTGATCATTTGTCACATATTCAACAAACCTTTCCGGCATACGGGAATTACTGGTTACCTTTCCGTCCATTCCCATATAGGTATTAATGGCAGAAAGCCCCATCGCAACAGGACCACTTCTGTCAATGGCGGCCTTGTCCACGAGTGTTACCTTTAAACCCAGCGGCTTTGCCCAGTAGGCGGCTTCCACTGCAGCACCACAGCCCGCCATTCCTCCACCGAGTATCAATACATCAGTCTCCACAACTTCTGTTGCAAACTCTCTCATGGTCATTTCTCCTTTCCTTTTTATTTTTTTGTTGGAAGCTCTTTTACTCCCATTATGTCAGGCTCTCCGAGGAGAAACTGATTGGCCAAATCTGCTACCTTTGCCTCGGAAAATCCCTCCAGTGGCTTTATTGAACCCTCTGGTGTAGTCCTTGTTGGATACTTAAACCTCTTAATTCTTCCATCCCTGAAGGTGATCGTCCACATGATGTCCTCTGATCCTCTAAGTGGGGTTGAGGCGGCACCAAGGGGCATAAAGTCTTGATACCCTCTTACATCCATAGCCTGCTGTGGGCATATCTTTACACAACAGTAACATTCCCAGCAATATTGAGGCTCCTGGTTGTAGGCTTTCATCTTATCTTTGTCTAATATCATTAAATCATTGGGGCATATATACTGGCATGCAGTTTTGTCCTGCCCCTTGCAGCCATCACATTTTTCCGTAATTACATAGCTTGGCATATGTACCTCCACAAAAAAAATTAACACTTTTTGTTTACAAAAAACTGTTTACACTGAACCCATGTGGTTTTACTACCTCCTTCCTGAGGAACTGTTTTAAAAGCAAAAAAACTTTCCTCTACGTTCTTATTTTTTTACCACGTCTCCGGTTGCCGCTCCGTGGAGTTTGATTTCCACTTTCTGTTCCAAACCCTGGTAATATTCTCTTAAAATGTCCAACACCTCAGGTCGGGAAAATTGAGATGACAACGTACCGCCCTCAGAAAGCGTTTTCCGGACGATGGTTCCGCTCAAAAGAATCCGGTCATCCTTACCATGCGGACAGGTCCTCATCGAGGCCATTCCATCGCACTTATTGCAGTAAAAAGTCCAATCAATGGGAAGGGGTTTTAGTTTGAGAGCGCCTTCGGGAATTTCCAGGAAGATTTTCTGAGCATCGAAAGGCCCATAATAATCACCGACGCCGGCGTGATCCCGGCCGACAATCAAATGGCTGCAGCCGTAATTTTGACGGAAAACCGCATGGAGCAATGCTTCTCTCGGACCGGCATAGCGCATCTCCATGGGATACCCACCCATGATAGTCGTATTTTTTACAAAATATTTTTCTACCAGGATATCGATCGCCTTGACTCTTACGTCAGCGGGGATATCCCCTTCTTTAAGCTTTCCTAAGAGCTGGTGGATATATACCCCGTCACAGACTTCGATGGCTATCTTGGCGAGATATTCATGGGATCGATGCATGGGATTGCGAAGTTGAAGAGCCGCCACCGTCGCCCACCCTTTTTCTTCAAATAGCTTTCGAGACTCATGGGGGCGTTGGTAAAGGCTGCCGAATTCTTTAGGGAAGTAACTTTCGCTCAGCACTTTTATTGGTCCGGCTAAATTTATTTCGCTCTGCTCCATTACCTTGGCAACGCCTGGATGAGCAGTATCTTCAGTCCAGAAAACTTTTTTACATTCATGCGCTTTATCAATCTTATATTTCTCGGTTATTTTCATTGTGGCCAGAATCTCATCGTTTTCCGTGTCAAGAAGAGCGACTTCCTGACCAATCGAGAGGGAATCGGCCAAGACTTTGGTTGCCGAGAGGGTAATAGGGATAGGCCAAAAAAGACCGTTTGCCATCTTGTATGAATCGCAAACCCCTTTCCAGTCATCATAGCCCATGAAACCTTCCAGCGGGGTAAAGGCGCCGATGGCCAGCATAAGCACATCGCCGGCTTCCCGGGAGGTCATGGGAACTACGGTGAGCGTCTTTGCCTTTGCCTTTTCTTCTTCTAAGGCCTTACCTTCCAATAATAACGGCTTGAGCGCTCCTCCTCCATGGGGTGGAACTAATTTTGACATGATGTTAGCCTCCTTTCACAATTACTATCTTAAAGGTTAATCTAATCTCCCCTTTTTCCCCGTTGTTGCTCCAATGTTGTTATGGGAGTGCGGAGAAGGGAAAAATTTTCAGTAACGAAGAAGAGTAGAAAAATATGTCCGGTAAATCTTCCTCGGTTCAAAATCGAAGGTTAACTTTAGCAAAAGCGGAATCAGAAGGCACTAACGAAGCAAAAAGACTTAAGATTGCTAAAGTAAGTTTTTTTTGAATCCAGTGGGTTTCACCGAATTATTGCCTAAGTAAAAGAAGATATAGTATTTTCATCATTGCAGAAAAGATGTTTCTGGCTTTTATGTCATTGTTGATTCTAATCATAAATGACTTTTGTCACACCACAATTTGATATTTCTCAACTTCTTATCGAAAAATTCACACTGATTTCAATGAATTTAGTGATGCCTTTATCTATTAAAAAATCTTCCGATGCGCTACTGTATTTCTCAGCACCCGAAATGATTTTTATCAAAAGAGTTGCTGAAATATGTCAGTTGCTATTTTTCGGAAATCTTTTGAAGGCGTGAAAGATTTAGGAGGGAGATTAAGTTTTTATCAAGATCAATCAAATTTTCTCGCTTAAAATCCTGGAGAATACGTATCGCGGTTTCCTCACAAAGGCCTACTACTTCAGCGAACTCCACCCGGGACAAGGGCAAGACGAAATCATGTCGCTGTTCATCAAAGAGGTTGTCAGAGAGATCGAGGATGAAGGATGCTATTCGGGAACGAGCATTTTTTTGTCCCAGTTCCATTATTTTTTGATAGGAACGAACCAACTTTTTTTTCATGAAATCAAGTAAAATTATCCCGATCTTTGGTTTTCGTTTCAGCAGGTTTTCTAACAGGTTTTTATCAATAGCGCACAGTTCACAATCCACTAAAGTTTCCGAACTATGGTGACCAAAATCCTCAAAAAGACAATGAATGTTTAAGATATCTTCCTTTTTAATAATAGAAAGAATTTGTTGTTTTCCACCTGGCAAGGATTTATAGGTCTTTACCAGGCCCTTTTTTACTATATAGATATTTTGAACTGGATTTGCCTCCATACAGATGACCTGGCGCTTTGTATAGCGGATCGGAAAAGTTATTGAGCAGAGATCTTCTTTGCTCTCTTCATCAAAATTTTTCCAGGAATGGCCATAGAACACGATACAATTCTTACAAATTGTCCCTTTGCAATAAATCGGCATAGTGACTATCTCCAAGAAAAAACTATTTATCTAATTATATCTTAAAGTTAAGATATCTTAAATTTAAGATATTTGAAATAAAAAATTTTTAATGCTAAAAAATCTATAAAGAGATTTTTCCGTCTTCTCCCCAGGGGATAGATATCTTCTGGAAGATTTAAAGATTTTTTATGTATAGAATTTAGGTTACCATTTTAATTTAATAATAACCATATAATTATGATTTGAAAGGAGGGAAACATTATGGGGAAAGTTCTGAGTATCTTTGGAGGAACAATAGCCACCCTTATTGGTATCATTCTTCTTGTTAAATGGATAACGAATGTCATAATAGGCCTGCAATTTTGTATTGTAGTAGCGCTACTTTTCGGGGGGTTGATGGCAGTATTGTTTGGAATAATCGAAATCAGAGATGCCAGGGAACTTAAAAAAATGGAGCAGGAAGAAAAGAAATAAAACCGCCGCCAGACTTCTTTTCATTATCCTGCCAGGATTTCCTTTCGCCAGTCCTCAATGTGTTTTAAGGCTTGCTGAATAAGAAAATTGCGGCGGTCTCTTTTTTTAACTTCTGATGGTAAGGGTGGAAATAGCCCGTAAGTAACGTTCATGGGCTGAAAATGATCAGGAGCAGCAGTCGTAATGTAATGTAATAAAGCTCCGGTTGCGGTAGCGGGGGATGGGATAACCGATTGTTTTTTTAGAATAAAACGGGCTGCATTAATACCTGCTACCATCCCCATAGCCGCAGATTCTACATATCCCTCAACCCCCGTGATCTGACCGGCAAAAAATATCTTTGTTTCTTTTTGTAGCTGCAGGGTGGGAAACAAGAGGGTGGGAGAATTTATAAAAATATTGCGGTGACAACTTCCGAGACGAACAAAACTTGCTTTTTCTAAACCAGGAATAAGTCGAACCACCCGTTTTTGTTCCGGCCAGGTTAAGCGAGTCTGGAACCCCACCAGATTATAAATTGTCCGCTCTTTATTCTCCGGACGAAGTTGGACCACGGCATGAGGTTGTTCTCCGGTCCGGGGATCCTTTAACCCCACTGGTTTCAATGGGCCAAATGCCAAGGTGTCTTTCCCTCGGTTAGCCATTTCTTCAATGGGGAGGCATCCCTCAAAGAAGATAGCTTTTTCAAAATCTCTTGGAAGAACTTTTTCAGCGCTCACGATCTCCGCTACGAGGCGGTAATATTCCTCTTGGTTGAGAGGGCAGTTGAGGTAATCATCACCACCACGATTATAGCGGGAAGCCCGAAAAGCAATGTTTAAGTTGATGGAATCCGCCTCAACTACCGGAGAAATAGCATCATAAAAATAAAGATAATTTTTCCCAATCAGGTTTGTTATCTCTTCGGATAAAGACGGTGACGTGAGTGGACCGGAGGCGAGAATGAGAGGCCTTTGGAGGGGAAGCCTTGTAACTTCCTCACGGATAAGGGTTATGTTTTTTTGTTGCTCAAGAGCAGAGGTGATGAAAGATGAAAACTTCACCCGATCCACTGCCAAAGCTCCTCCAGCGGGTATTCGCGTGGCATCAGCAGCCAGCATAAAAAGAGACCCCACGCGTCTCATTTCCTCTTTGAGGAGCCCAACGGCATTTTCTAAGGATTCGGCGCGAAAAGAATTGCTGCAAACTAATTCTGCCAGGTTTGGGGAGTTATGGGCAGGGGAAAACCGGCACGGTTTCATTTCCCACAGAATAACTTTTATTCCTCTCTGAGCAGCCTGCCAAGCCGCCTCACTTCCGGCTAACCCACCGCCAATAATAGTTATTTCCTCGCTGTACATGAGTTGTTAATCGCCTTTTCATTATAAGTATAATTATTATATATTATTTACTTTATCGTTGGGATGCAAGAGGTTCAGAAGTCAGGCGCTTGACAGGGTGGTTGATTACCGTTATAGTCCATCTGAAAAAATGTTCACCTTAAAAAGAGTTGAGAATGGGCCTTGATAATTCCAGAGAAATTTCCATCATAAAAATAGCAGTAGACGCTATGGGGGGAGATTTTGCCCCAGAAATGGTGGTTAAAGGAGCAGTGTTGGCTGCAAAAAACTTTAATATCAGCAGCATCTTAGTGGGATATGAAGATAAAATAAGGGCAGAGCTTGAGAAAAACAAAGGCCAAAATCTTCCGATTGAGGTCTACCATGCTCCTGAAGTAATCGAAATGGGTGAAGAACCGTATCATATGATCCGTAAAAAGAAATATTCTTCTCTTCGGATTGCTTGTGAACTGGTGCGGCAGAATGAAGCTCAGGCTTTAATGAGTGCTGGAAATTCCGGAGCAGTGGTTTACGGAGCACTTTTTGTTCTCAAGCGGATCAAAAATATCAGCCGCCCTGGTATTGCTACTCTTTTGCCCAGTGTCAAGGGAAGGGTGATGGTCATTGACGCTGGAGCGAATACTCTTTGCCGGCCTCAAAATTTGGCCCAATTTGCTCTCATGGGCTCAGTTTATTTTAAACATGTTTTCGGCATCCTTAATCCGAAAGTTGGGGTTTTAAGCAACGGTGAGGAGGAAACCAAAGGGACTGATCTAACACGGGAGGCAAATGAACTTTTAAAAAAAAGCACGCTTAACTATATTGGCTATGCAGAAGGGAAAGATGTTTTTGCTGGAGATGTAGATATCGTAGTGTGCGATGGGTTTGTGGGTAATGTGCTCCTTAAGGTGGCTGAAGGGATAGCAGAAAGCATGATAACGAGTTTGCGTGGGGAGATCCAAAGTCGGGTTTTTTCCCGCATTGGTTACCTTTTAGCTAAGAAATCATTTGAAAACTTCAAAAAGCGGGTTGATTATGCGGAATATGGAGGCGCCCCTTTATTGGGAGTGGACAAACCCGTAATTATTGCCCACGGCAAGTCAAATGACCGGGCAATAATGAACGCTATCCGGGTTGCGCATGAATATGTGAAAAAAGATATTGTTGGGAAGCTGATCGAAGAAGTTGAGCGGGATGAGACACAACACGGCCTTAAAAAAAAGCATCCTTTTTTAGACAAAATTCTTCATCCTGGTAATTAGACCCCTTAAAGAATCGAGCTGTAATACCAAGTCGCCTTCATTTGCATATCTTTGTTATCTCCTCGTCATACTCCTCGACGTACTGAAACGTACGCCTGCGTCGGTTCCTCGTCGCCGCCTCGATCTGCTTTTGAATGCAACGTGGTATAAAAAAAATTAGTGTTTAGAGTGGTTATCTGCCTTTCCTATATAACCTTCCCGATTTTTTATTAAATCATCAATCTCTGCGCGGCATTCCTGCAGTATAGCGAAGATTTCGGTTGAACGAGCGGTAAGTTTTTTCACATCATTGCTTGTGAGTTCCTCCCCAGATAAGAGAAGATTTTTTTCTTTAAGAAAAGCTATAATTTTGTCTTCAGCATCAAGCTCCACGTTAAACTCTCTGCTCAAAAATTCCAGCCACTGGCCAAATTCTTGTGGGTGATCAAGATGTTCTAAAGGGATACCCGTTTTTTCACTTAGTTCTAAAAAAGTTCCCGGCAAAGGGATAGAGTCTCTTAAAAAGCTCAGAACATGGGCGATCTGATGGATCAGCGAAGAGTCATTGATACTTGGGGTGATGGCTATATAAATGTGGTCGGGGTCGATCTTCTTCGTTTTGTTAATATTGACAATCTGGCTGGCACTGAAGCCTTCGTGAGGGAGTTCTCGCGAAGCACCGATTAGTTTTAGATATTGCGTCAAGTCAATAAATTTTATCCCGATTTTTTTGCCGGTTACCTGCCGAATATTAAGCCCCTCCAAAACTTCTTTTGACCGACCGTAATGTACTTCGGGAAGCTTTACAAGCTTTTCCTCTATTTCGCCCTGGCTGGTTTTTATTTTTTCGATGATCAGGTCGGCTTCATGACCCAGATGGCATTTTTTAAACTTTTTCCCGCTCCCGCACGGGCAAGGATCATTTCTGCGGATTTTCTCCATTGTTACCTCGTCACGATTTTTTCTTTTTTTGTCCGAATAATCTCATCTTTTACCTCCAGCGCAGGCTCGCCAAAAAGGGAAAACTTAAGCCATTGGCAGGCAAATTTCAATAATTCGATGTCATCAGATTTAATCTTGGTTATCGTCTCTTCTTCAATATCAAAGAGGTTTAAAAAGTTACTGGAGAATATAAACTCCTTAAAAGCATCCACGTTATAACTCGCCATATAAAACATCTGGAGTTTTTTGTCACTGAGCCCCTGGTGTCTTATGGGTGAATGGGTGGTGATAACCTCCATCCAATACTTATTAATTTCATTATAAGTATCTAGTTCTTGGTCTTTTAACCATTCCCGTACGCTCCAGATTCGCTCTTCCTTAAATCCTAAACAGTGAGGCTCTTTTACCATAAAGTAGTGTTCTTTTATTTCATCTTGAGAAAAACCCGTTTTAGCTGTCCTTCCTAACGGATAGACGCGACACGCTCCCGGCCGATCTTGGTAAATCAGGCACCCTTCGGGAGAAACAAACGGACATTTCCGGTAATCATCATCCTTCATTTTCAGGAGGATCATCGGTAAACAAATTTCTTCATCGAAATCGGATAAGGTATAGGTATCTAAAAATTCTTTAGAGGAAAGCTTAAGCCGGTTTTTTATTCTCACGATATCAAAAGGGGTTAAAACCAAGCGTAGGTCCCGGCAACAGTCTGTAAAACAGGGCACACCTTTATGACAGGAAAATTGGAATTTGCCCTCCATGATTGGCGCTAAAAGTTGTTCCTTAAAGTCATCCTTTTGGTTTTTTTTCTTATCCATTACATCCTCTTGGAAAAAGAGTAAACTGAGAAGCGATAAAGTTTAAAATTTATTTCTTGAAGGAAAATAAAACTTTCTTTTTTAACGGGTTTTTGAACGAATGAGTGAACCCCCCCCTTTAGAGA
>Ga0315297_10001263_pt1 | contig 15545 bp, 15 predicted proteins | sample YL17G15_0_MG_FD_203628 | JGI IMG/M metagenome (GOLD analysis project Ga0315297, IMG submission 203628) | Sediment microbial communities from Yellowstone Lake, YNP, Wyoming, USA - YL17G15_0 | ecosystem: Environmental > Aquatic > Freshwater > Lake > Sediment | place: USA: Wyoming | collected... | reverse complement strand
CGACATCATGCGCGAGGCCCCTAGTCACCCGCGCTTCCTCAAAGGCCTCGAGCTGCTGGGCGCGAAGTTCCGTCCTCCTCTAGGCTTCCGGCAGCGGCTCGAAGGGTTCCTCGACATCAAGAAGGACGGGCTCATCCCCATCCAGAATCTGGCTCGTTACCACGCCTTCGCCAGGGGGATCACCGCGCCCACCACCCTCGAGCGCCTGGAGGCGGTGCGCGAGGCGTGCGGCGACGACACCGTGTGCGAGGAGTCGCTCCGCGACGCGTTCATCAGCATGTCCCAGCTGCAGCTCCGGCATCACGCCCGGCTGTTGCGGGCCGGCCGCGTCCCACATAACGTGATCGACGTCGAGACCCTGAGGCCCCTGACACGCGTGACCCTCCAGGAGGCCCTGCGGGAGGTCGTTGCGGCGCAGAAGCGGTCTCCGTGGGGGTCCGGCCTGCGGATCTGAGGCCGCGCGGCCGCCTCCTACGGCCGCCGCGCCTGCTCAGTCGCCGAGCAGCTCGATGAGCTCTTCCTTGATGTCGCGCAGCCGCACTGAGATGGTACCGGCAAGCTTCTTCATCACGGCGTACGCGGCGGCCGGCTCGCGAAGTAACACCTCTTCCGCGTCGGCTGCCGGGATCACGAGCACGGTGCTGTCCTCGACCGCCTGGGCGTCGGCGATGTACACGTGCGGCGCGACGAGGGCTGACCAGCCCGACAGGCGATACTGCCCGGCGTCGAACACCTCGATCACGTGCCCGGCCGGCGTGGCCAGGCGGACGGCCAAGCGGCCACTCATGACGACGAAGAGCTCCTGCGCCTCGGCGTTCTGTTCGAAGAGCATCTGACCCTCAGCCAGAGAACGCGTCCCGGCACGAGCCGCGAGCTCGGCGATCTGTTCGTCGCTCAGAGGTTCGAGCAGGTCGCAGTGCCGCAGAGTGCTCTCGTTGGAGAGGTCCGCCGTCGGTGGCCTCATGTCGTCTCCCTCCTGTCGCTGGTGCGTCTCCCGAGTTCAGTATCTACCCTGCGCAACGGCGACAGGGCGCTCTACAAGGCCAGGCAGCGCCGCGTGGACCGCGTCGAGGTCTACGGCCGCGGCTGAGACGAACGTCTCAGGGCTGGTCGCCGAGGCAGTAGAACCAGCCGTCGCGACAACCCACGTACACGTGCCCATCCCACAGCGTCGGCGTGCTCTCGAAGCCCCCACCGGCGAGGAACTGGTCGGTCTCGGTGAAGCTCACGCGCCAGAACTTGCCGTCGCCGTTGGCGCTCGGCAGCGCGCCTTCTAGGCCCTTGTCGGAGGGCGTGAAGGCCACGTGGTAGAGGCGCACGCGCTGGTCGTAGGAGGCGGCGATGAGCGTCTCGCCGAAGAGCAGAGGCGTGGAGATCGCGCCGCCGTTCCACAGCCGCGCGATCTCCACCGGCGTCTGCAGGTCCGGCTCCAGGTTGGGACCTCTGACCAGCTGGCCGCTCATGGTGTCCTGCGAGACCACGTGCAGGTAGCCATCGATGGCGTTGAACGCCGCCAGCGCCGGCAGGTGGCCATCGTGGTTGTACTCGTCGTTGACCGCGCAGGAGCCGATGAGGCCGCCCTTCCACTCCCCGACCTTGCGCTCGCCTGTGGGGAAGAACCAGTCGACGGCCTTCTCGGGCGGCCGCGACGGGTCGAGGCACAGGACGCCCCCGCGGCCCTTGATGTACTGCTTCTCCACCGGCACCAGGAGCTTGCCACGGCGTGTGGGCACTGCGGTCCCGTCAAGGTCGGAGCCGGTGAAGAAGTCCCACTCCACTGCCAGGTCGCTGCGCCGCATGCCGTATACGTGCCCCGCGCCCGAGGAGATGTAGATCCGCCTGCCGAGCACCGACGCCGACGACTCGAGCGCCAGGTTGCCGTGGTGCACCGCAGCGCGCTCGTCGCCGAGCAGCTGCCGCTGGGCGACGACTTGGGGCCGCTTCTGCCTGTTCCAGTCCTCGGTCTGCAGCGGGTCGAGCGCGTACATCCAGCCGCTCTCCACGCCGATGTACTGGCGGCCGTCGAGGAAGAAGCCGCTGCCGTCGCAGTCGCGGCTGTAGCACACGGTCTGCGGCACCGGCAGGCGCCAGAGTTCCTTGCCCGAGCCGAACGTGATAGCCCGGTACGGCGCGACGCTCGGATCGGCGAGCTTCAGGGGGTAGCCGCGCCGCGAGCCGGCGCAGACGATGTACTTGTCGTCGGCGCCGGCGGGGTCGGGGTTCAGGAACACCGACGGGCTGCTCTTGATGATGTCGTCGTACTCGTACTGCCAAACGACCTCGCCGGTCACAGCGTCGAAGCGCCTCAGGCGGTGGTCGTAGCCGCCGACCACGACGTAGGGCTTGCCGCCGTCGACGACGATGCTGGGCATGCCGGTCCAGCCGCTGCCCGCCCACTTGGCCGGCGGGTCCCCGTCCTCCTTGCCCGAGGTCCAGCCACTGCCGAGGCGCGCCTTCCACAGCACGTCGAGGCGCTCGGGCGCCGGGCCCAGACCGTAGAACCGGCGCGAATAGTCGCCGAGGAAGGTGCCCACCTTGACGCCGTCCCCGTCGAGGGACGGCAGCGGGGCCGGCGGCACCGGGCCGTAGGTCAGCGCCGTGACGCCGGCCCCGCCACAGCCGCAGGCCACGACGCGCCACATGAGCAGCACGGCGAGGACCAGGGCGACGAGAAGTGCGAGGCCGCGACGCCGCGCAAGCTGGCGGCGGCGTTCGGCGGAGCGGCGCCGCGGCGGGCGCCGGAGGATGCCGGCGGGCGTCTCGATGAGACCACGATACTACGGCGCCGGGGCGTGCGTAGCCCGCGCCCGGGGCGCGGGTGGCTCCAGCGCCGCTTTGCCGATAGGATGCGGTAGCGTCGGCGCAGCCCGCCGGCGTACCGGACGCCCACACACGCCCGAACGCGGAGGGACCCATGGCCACCGACCTCGACTTCCTGCGCGACCTGTGCGCCGCGCCGGCGCCGACGGGCTTCGAGGCGCCGGCCCAGGAGATCGTGCGCCGGCGTCTCGCCGGCATCGCCTCCCCGCAGGGCGATCCGCTGGGCAACGTCTGGGCGGATGTCGTGACCGACGGTTCGCCGCACGTGGTCGTCACCGCCCACAACGACCAGATCGGCCTCATCGTCACCTACGTCGACGAGCACGGCTTCGTCTCGTTCGACAAGATCGGCGGCGTCGATGCGCAGCTGCTCCCCGGCCGCAACCTCGTCGTGCACGGCCCCGGCGGCCCGGTCGACGGCGTGGTGGGCCGGCGGCCTTCGCACAAGATGACCAAGGAGGAGCGCGCCAAGGCGCCGGACCTCCACGAGCAATGGCTCGACCTCGGCGCCGCGAGTCGCGAAGAGGGCCTCGAGCTCGTGCAGATCGGCGACCCGATCACGTTCCCCGCCAACTTCCTCCCGCTGGCCAACGGGCGCTACGCCTCGCCGGCCTTCGACAACAGGGCCGGCGTCTACGTCTGCGTCCGCGCCCTCGAGCACTACGCGTCGGCCCCCGCGGCGGCGAAGCTCACGGGCCTCGCCACGGTGCACGAGGAAACCTCATACATGGGCGCCAAGGCGATGGCCTTGCGCTGGCAGCCCGACGTGATGGTCGTCGTCGATGTGGACTTCGCCAGCGACGACCCGGGCATGGACGTCAAGAAGCTCGGCGGCGAGGTCAAACTGGGCGCCGGGCCGGTGCTGCACCGCGGCGCGGCCAGCAACCAGGCCCTGCTCGCTCTGGCGCGCGAGGTGGCCGCGGCCGAGGGCATCCCGGTGCAGGTCAAGGCGCTGCCGGGCCGCACCTCCACCGACGCCGAGGAGCTCATGGCGTCGGGCCAGGCGGCGACGCTCTCCTTCAGCATCCCCGTGCGCAACATGCACTCACCGTTCGAAGTCATGCAGCCGGACGACGCCGAGGCGGGCGCGTTGCTCGCGGCCGCCATCACCCGACGCGTGGCGGAGGCCTGGGCGCCCGAGCGCTACGTGCCGCGCGCCTGAGCGGCGCCTCGCGCGGGACCGCGCGGCCCCCGCGCAGCCGCCGTCTACTGCGCTGACGCCTTCAAGCCGGCGATCAGCTGCTGCTTCTCGGCGTCGGAGAGGCGCGCGCCGCTGTGCGCGAGCTTGTACTGCAGCGGCGGCATCTCGCCCTCGGCGACCTTCTCGGCGGCCGCGGCCATGAGCCCCCCGCCGCCGGCCGCCGGCCACTCGGAGAAGTTCAGGTTGTCGCGTCCGTTGGCGACATCCCGGTAGATGAGCCAGGAGCCTGGGGCGATGCTCGAGTACCAGGGCCAGACCGTCTCGTTGCTGTGGCAGTCGAAGCAGGCCTTCCGCGCCAGCGCCTTGGTCGCCGGGCTGTTCCAGGCCGGCTCGCTGGTGACCGGCGGATTCGTGTGGTCGCGCCCGTAGGGCGCCAGCTGGATGAGGCCGAATCCTACGATCATGATCACGACGATCCAGAGCACGATCTTGACGATGCGTGACACGGGCTACCTCCTGGTCAGCCGGAGCCGCCGCGAGACAAAGCCGCGGCGACGAAGTCCATTTCGGGCGGCGCCATGCGGCGCCAGTAGGCGTCGTTGTGGCCGCCGGGCTCAAAGCCTCCCTGCGGCTTCTGCGGCAGGGCCTCCGCAAAGGCCTTGTCGGCCTCGTAGAACGGGTCCTGCCTGCCGCAGTCCACCCGCACGGGCAGACCGCCAAGCCGGCCGGCCTGGGCGTAGACGTCGTGGACGGCGTAGTCGGCGGCGCTGTCGAAGGCGTCACCCACACCGGCGTCGTAGGAGCGCCAGAGCGCGGCGCTCACGGCACACACGCCGCTGAAGGCTTGCGGGCGTGACTCGGCGGCGCGCAGGGCGCCGTAGCCGCCCATGGACCAGCCCATGACCGCCTCCCCGGCCGCGCCGCCGAGCCGCAGCTCGCGGCGGCAGTAGGGGATGAGCTCGTCGAACAGCATGGCCAGGGCGTCCTCGCCCGAAACGCGCCGGTGCCAGTAGGTGTCGCCGCCGCGCACCGCGACGAGCACGAAGGGCGACGCGCCGCGCTCCTTGAAGGCCTGCGCGGCGAAGTCGCCGAGGCGCAGGCCACCCTCGAGCACCTCGCGCGGACCGCGCCCGCGCCCGGGCAGGCAGAAGCAGACCGGCGCCCTCCAGCCTGCGGGATGCCTCGTCCGCGCGAGCTCCCCGGGCGTGGCGATGCCGTACTCCAGGTCCCCGCTCACGTGCTTCGACCGCGTGGTGGCGTACTCGTAGAAGACGTCGCCGCGCGGCGGATAGGCGCCGGGCTCGCCGTAAGCGCCGGTGAGCTCGTACCAGTAGCTGCGCACAGTCCAGGAGCGCCAGCCCACGACGCCGGCGGCGGCGAAGAGCGCCGCGGCCGCGCCGCCGCCGATCAGCAGTTGGCGCCGGGTGACGCCGTCCTCGCCGGTGGCCACCGCGAGCCCGCTGGTGTGCGGTGCACCTGGCCTGCGGCCTCCGAACCGGTCCCCCCGCTGGCTTGAGCCCCTCACGTTGACCCGACTACGTAGGTCAATCGGCCAGCCGCAGGGGCGCCGCCGGCGGCCGGCCGGCCGGGCGCAGGGCCACCGGACCGGACGGGAAGCGCAGCGCCGCCGCCAGCTGGCGCGCCATCTCCGGCTGCCACTTGGCGCGGCCCGGCGCCAGGAGGTGGAACAGGTCGGCGAAGTCGGCGTCCTCGAGCTTCACGGCGCGCTCGATGTGAAGGTAGGGCACACCGTATTGGCGGGCGAGCCGGCGACACGCCGCCTGGTAGGCCGGCACGACGCCGGCCCAGTCGGGCCCCGCGGCCGACGCGTTGAGCGGCTGGTCGTACAGCGCCACCGCGAAGCCACGGTCGCGCGCCAATCTCAGGATCTCCTCGACCATTGCGAGGTTGTAGGCCGAATAGAGGCGGTACAGCCTCACGTCCTTCTCGAGCACGTAGAGCACGTTGCGCCGTTTGCCGAGGGGCGAATGCCCCCCGGCACCCGATGGGTAGTAGTGCTCGGCGTAGGCCAGCGAATCCCCCAGCTGCGGGCGCCCGGCCTTGCCGTCGCGCGCCTTCACGTAGGATCCCAGGTAGTCGAAGAAGCCGGGGATCACGCCGAGCGCAGCAGGGCTCTGCCCGTAGTAGCGCTCGGCCAGAGACTCGAGCCGCGGGCTGTGCACGAGGAGCGGCCGGCCGGAGAGCAGGCGCGCATCCTCCTTCGGGTCGGTGGTGAAGCGGATGGGCGCCAGGCCGATAGCCAGCACCGTCGGCCCATCCGGGAGGTTGTCGGCGAGCGCCAGCGACATGGCCATGCTCTGCTGGTGGGCGGCCAGGCTGACGACCCGCACGTCCTGGCCGGACGCGGCTTCCACCTGTGCCGCGAGGGACTGTTCGTCGACGAAGCACTCCATGGTGCCCGAGCCGCCAAGAAGGTAGATGGTGCGCTGCTGTGGCACCGGCTCCTTCTTGAGCTCGGCCACACGGTAGGCGACGTGGAGATAGTCGTCGTGGGTGATGCGCAGGAGGCGGCCCTCCGAGACCAGGGTCAGGCCGCCGTCAACGAGCGCACTCTCGAAGGCGAGGAGCGCGCCCAGCGCCAGCAGCGCGGCCGCAACCAGCACCAGCGGGTTCCGCTGGCGAATGCCGCGGCCCAACGAGCTCCACCGCGCGCGCCGCTCTGGCGATTCTCTCAGCATATGTCTCTCCTACCCCGCCGCGCCCATGCTCTCACAGCACGTGGCCCGCGAGCCACGCCAAAGGCAGGCGGAAGGTGAGGTAGATGATGGTGAGGGCGTGGTCCAGCGAGCGTGTGGACACGAAGGCGTAGCCCAGCGCCACATACAGGAAGGTCGCCGGATACCCCAGCCAGGCGATGTACTTCTCGTAGGCTGCGGGGTTGGGGTTGCCGGCCTTCTTGCGCGCCTTGCGCCGCGCCTTCTTCCCACGCGCGAAGCGCGAGACGATCACCAGCCCGGTGCCGTGATAGAGGCCCCAGGCGGCCCAGTTGAGGTCGACGTAGTGCCACAGCCCCATGGTGAGCATGCTGGCGTACAGGCCCAGCCAGGCTTTGCGCGTAAAGCCGAACACGGGGAAGTACACGTTGTTGCGGCACCAGGTCGAGAGCGAGATGTGCCAGCTGCGCCAGAAATCGCCGAGGTTCTTCTGCAGGAAAGGCAGGTGGAAGTTCTCCATGATGCGGAACCCGAACAGCGCGGAGAAGCCGATGGCCAGGTCGGTGTAGGCGGACAGATCGAAGTAGGCGCGCACGAAGACGAGGATGCAGTAAGCGAGCGGCCACCAGGGGCCGAGCTGCGAGGCACGGAACTCGGGGTCGGCGACCGTCGTGATGATCTTCGTGAAGAAGATGGCGAACACGAAGTCGACGACGAAGACCTTCTTGAAGTAGCCCAGGGCGATGCGCCGCAGGCCCTTGTAGAACAGCTGCCGGTCGAACGAGTAGCTGCGTTTCTCGTAGAACCCCTGGTACGTCTCGAGGGGCCCTGCCGGGAACGTGGGGATGAACATCACGAACGCGGCGAGCCGGAGCAGCGAGTTCTCCGCGATCACGCCGCGCAGGCAGTCGAAGACGTACTGCAGCAGGCGGAAGGCGAAGTAGCTGATACCCAGGGGCATCAGCAGATGAGAGACGACCCAGTCGTCCTGGCCCCAGATGGCGAGCGCCCCACGCTGGCCGTACTTGCCGATCCCCAGGGTGATCACCGCGATGGCGACGATGATGAGCACCACGTGCCCGCCGCTCAGCTTCTTGCGCCGCTTGAGGTCGACTAGCTGATGGGTCACGACCACGAGCCCCACGGCGATCGCGGCAAAGGCCGGGTGGAGGATGGCGAGGACGGCCACCGAGAGCACGACGAGGAAGATCAGCTTGACGCGCTCGTTGCGCAGCGCCAACCAGAAGACCAGCAAGGCGGCAACAACGACCGGGATCAGGTAGAGGGTGAAGTAGATCCTCATGGCGTCGTGCCTGCGCCTGTCCCGTCGGCGCTCGATCCTGGGAGCGTGGCCAGCTCCTCCGCGAGCAGCGCCTGCAGCTCGGCGCGGACGGCCTTGCCCGAGCCGGTGCGCGGAATCGACGCGACGGCGATCACGCGGCTCGGCAGGGACGTCGACGGCAGCACCGCGCGCAGCTCGCGCAGCAGACGCGAGGCCTTGAAGCCGTCGGGCTGCAGCGGCACCACGAAGGCCACCGGCACGTGCCCGAGGATGTCGTCGAGGGCCGCCAGCACCGCCACGTCGGCGAAGCGGCCGAGCCCCTGCAGCGCCTCTTGCACGTGGATGATACTGACCTTCTCTCCGCCGCGCTTGATGATGTCGTCCTTGCGGCCGGCGATCCACACAGCGCCGCTCTCGTCAACGTGGCCGAAGTCGCCGGTCAGGAGGCCGTGGGCCGTGAGGGTCCGGGCGGTGATCCCGGGCTCGTCGAGATAGCCCTGCATGAGCAGCGAGCCCGTTACGTAGAGCTCGCCGGGGTCGCCGGGCACGGCCTCCGTGCCATCGCTGCGCCGGGCCGCGACACGCATGTCGCCGATGGGCCGGCCCACGGAGCCGACGCGCAGGTCAAGCTCGGCCGGCGGCAGGATGCAGAGCCGGCCGCTCACCTCCGTGAGTCCGTACATGTTGAAGAGCCGGACACCGGGCAGCACGCGGCGGAACCTCTCGATCACCTGCACCGGCAGGTGGTCGCCGCTGCTCACCCAGAAGCGCACGCTGTGGGCGCGCGGCTCGTCGAGCGGCTCGACCACGCGAACCAGGTGCGCCGGGGCGCCGCCGAAGCCTGTGCAGCCTAGTGTCTCCATCTCGTCGAGGAGCCCGGCGCCGAAGAAGAAGCCGAGCTGGCCGGCTAGGCCGCCGCCGGCGGCGAGCAGGGTGAGGAAGTGGCAGATGCCGCTCGTGAAGTACGGCGGCGTGTTGATGAAGATGCGGTCGTCCTCGCGCAACCCGAGCGCAAGCGCCACGTGGCCGGCGTTGCTCGAGACGGCGCGCAGCGTCTGGCAGACGCCCTTGGGCAGGCCCGTCGTGCCTGAGGTGAACATGATCATCGCCTGCTCGTCTTCGCCCACGGCTTCGAGGAGGTCCGCGCCGGCCGGGCGGGCCGCCGGAGCGGCTCCGCCGCCGGCGCTTCCAGTCGCGCCGGCCGGCCGCAGGCCGTCCACGAGGCCGCCCTCGTCGGCCGTCACCACGAGGCGCGCCGGTCCCTCGCCGGGGCAGACGTCGTCGCCGGCAAGCACGAGCACATCGGGGGCCGCCTTGCCGATCAGCCAGTCGACGTCGGCCTGGGGCAGGCTCGTGTTGAGCGGCACGACCACCGCGCCCGCCAGCCACGCGCCAAGCATGCAGACGAAGAACTGGTCGTACTCCTCGAGGAAGAGGGCGACACGCCGGCCGCGGTCGCCGTCGGCGGGCCCCAGAGCGGTGGCGACCGCCACGGCGCGGCGCAGCACCTCGGCGTAAGTGTACGTGCGCCCGCGCGTGGCGAGCAACAGGGCATCGGGACGCGCGGCCGCCCAGCTGCGCAAACGCGCCACGGCGTCGGTCATGAGATCGGCGGTCATTGACGGCGGGCTGTCAGGCGTCAGAAGCCGACGTAGCGGAACTCGGTGAGCTTGCCGCCGACCAGCACGGCCACGGTGATCGCCAGGAAGAGGAGGAACCAGAGCAGCGTCTGCAAGCTCAGACCGAGCCCGTAGAAGAACCACCGCTTCGGCGGCCGCTCGTCGGCTTCCGGCGGTGGCCCCGCGTCGTGCGGGTCGGGCCGCCCGGAGCCGGCCTCAGGCATCGCCCGCCTTCTTGCGCGCGACGTAGGCCAGCATGTGGTTCACCGTGTCGAGGTTCTCAAACACGATGTCCATGGGCTTCACCTTGATTGAGAAGGTCTCCTCGAGAAAGGCGATGAGCGCCGTGAGGTCCATGGAGTCGAGCAGCTGGTCGCGGAACAGCGACGTGTCGGCGCTCGCCTCGTCGTCTTCGAAGTCGGCCTCGTCGCGGATGAACTCGAGGATGGTCTCGGCGTCGGTCATGCTGCGTACTCCACTTCGTTGGGGCGACGGGCCGTCGTCATGGCTCAGGGCCGCATTCCCGCACTGTAGGAGAACTTCATGGGGTTCACGAAGCCCGTCGCTTCGGCGCCCGCCTTGAACACCCCTGCCAGCGTGAACACGCGCTCGGTGGTCTGGAAGGCCTGCTCCAAGCCCCACTCGTCGCTGAGGATGTGTCCGCGACGGCCGGCCCAGCCGTAGGCGCCGAACTGGCAGGTGCCGTCGCCGTTGCCGACCACGAGGCAGCCGTTGCGCACGAAGGGCAGCCAGGTGGCGATGATGGCCGTCTCGGCGCCACCGGAACGACGGGCGGCGGTGGCCATCACTCCCACCGGCCGATTGGCCAGCTTGAAGTCCTGATGACGAAGCGGCCGCGTGCGCATGATGAACTTGGAGAAGAGGTCGGTGGGCAGCCCGAAATAGACCGGCGTCGCCACGAGGAGGCCGTCGGCGGCCACCATCTTGTCGAGGACCATCTGCACGTCGTCCTCGTCGACGCGCACGCAGGGGATGAACCTACCGTCCTTGGTCTTGCCGCACACGTTGCAGGCCTTGCAGGGCTCGATGTGGAGGTCGCGCAGGTGCACGATCTCGTGCTCGGCCTCGCCCGGGTAGGTGGCGTCGAGCTTCTCGAAGGACGTGTCGAGCAAGATGCTGCTGTTGCTGTTATCGCGCGGGCTGCAGTTGAGCCCCAAGAGCCGCACGGTCATGCGTCAAGCTCCTCGTCGCGGTCGCCCGCCCCGCCGGGAAGAACGGGTGGGATGGCCAGACTCGCAGTCACGAACGGGAAGATAATGCTACCAGATGAGAGGCGCGCCCGCCTGCCGGCGAGGGGCTGGACCGAGCGCGCCGGCGACGCGCGCGGGCCGTCATGAAGGTGTGGTGCCGAAGGTGGGATTTGAACCCACACGCCCTCTCGGGCACCGGGTTTTGAGTCCAGCGCGTCTACCGGTTCCGCCACTTCGGCACGTCGAGTGAGTCTCCATGGTACCGCGAATCGCCGCGCAGCGTGAGCGGCCGCCGGGCCCCTGGGGGGCCGACGGCCGCTGGCTTCTGCGGAGTCACTCGGGCGCAACTGATGAAGCAGGCTCAGTGCGAAGCGAAGGTCGTCGTGCACATCTGCGGGCCGATGCCCTTGTGGATGGCGTAGGCGGTCGCGAAGATCTGCGAGCTGCCGTCGTAGATACCGTCGAGGCGCCAAGGGTTCCCGCTTGCGGCCCAGGTGCCTGTCCAATACTGGAAGAGGCCCTTGAAAGCGGAGTCGGCGCCGACGTAGTGGCGGCCTCCGGACTCACGCATCATCATGCGGTAGATGCCGCCGGCGTTCACGTGGTACTTGCGGGCCGCGATCTCGATGATGGGCCTCCACTTGGCGTAGCGCTCCCACTCGGCGAACTGCAACTGCTGGCGGACCCGGCGTGCGCTGCGCCGCACGCGCCTGTGCCAGACGCGCACGGCCTTGCGGGCCTTGGCGACCTTGGTCTCCAGCTGGTCCACTGAGGGGGGTGCCACAGTGGTCTCCGGTCGAACGGGGGTCTGGACCGACAGCGCACCCGTGGGGTCTGAGACCACGGCCAGCGCCGCGGCGAGGGCGGCTTCGGCGGCCTGCAGGCGCTCGTGCGCCTGGCGCAGTTCGCGCTTGGCGATGCGCAGCGTGCCGCGCAGCGGGGACGATGCGTCGGCATCGGGCGTGATGATGGCGGTCGTGAGGGCGGTGGCGACGATGAGGAAGGCGAGGATCGCGATCCAGCTTTGGCGTCGGGACACAACGTCCTTTCGACGAGGTTCACCCGGCGGCAGCGGCGAAGCCTGTCCCGACGGGGCGTTCCGCGCCCCGGCGCATCTTACCCTGCATGCGAACGCCGCGTTAGGAGACAATGAGAGGGAGGCGAACGGCTGAGGGGGGCGCCGGGGCGCCGCGGTCGTGCGTTCGGGGAGGCAGTCAACCAGAGCTCGGCGGCCGCTGCAACCCGACGGGGCTGCGCGCCTCGAGCTCGACGATCCAGCCGAGGACGTGGGGACGTTCGCGCAGGACAGAAAAGCCTGCCTCTCGCACGAAGCTACCCGTATCTCTATCAAGCCGGCAGCCGCCCGCGACCGCCGCCCAGGCCGGGGCGGCCCAGCTCTGCAGCCGGCGCCCGGGCTGCCACGGCAGATGTACGTGCTCGAGCATCAACAGGCGGCCGCCGGGGGTCAGCACGCGGTCGAGCTCGCGAAGCGCCGCCTGCGGTTCGGCGACGGTGCAGAAGCTGAAGCTGGTGAAGACGGCGTCGAAGCTCGCGTCGGCGAACGGCAGGTCCTCGGCCACGCCCTCGACGACGGTGACCGGCGCGGCGGCGCGCGCGGCGGCGCGGCGGGCGCGCGCCGCCATGCCGGGGTCGGGCTCGAGCGCCGTGACCTCGACGCCGGCGGGGTACCAGCGCAGCTGGCTGCCGGTGCCGGCGCCCACCTCGAGCACGCGGCCGCGGGCGCGCGCCGCCAGCCGGCGCCGCCAGGCGCCCAAAGCGGCGCGCTCGAACGGCCACATGAGCGCGTCGTAGACGGCCGCGTGACCGCCGGGCGGGGTTGTGTTCGCATTTCCCATCGCTGAGACTAGCTGGGTCGTCGCGTCACCCGGTTCATGCCCCACCGGCGGGCGCCGCACACGCAGGGGCAGGAGCCATGGCAGGTCTGCTCGACTTCACCAAGTACGACAAGGATGATCCCGGCGCCCCGGTGAGCCCTGAACTGGCGACCGAACTACGGCGCCTCGCCAACCTCTTCCTCGTCTCGAGCATCACCCTCGTGCTTCTCCTCGTGCAGGTCCTCGCTTTGACCCTCTCGGTGACGTTCATCCCGGGGCCGGTGAAAGTGACCTCGGGCGTCGTCTTCCTCACCGGCTTGGCCGCGACCTACGTGTACGGCATCTTCGTGACCTCGCGGGCCAGGCGCTGGGGCTGGTTCGCCCTGTGCGTCATCCCCGCCACCTCCACGCCGTGCTCCCTCGCCTACTCGTGGATCCGCCGGCAGGAGATCGAGCGCGAGGTGCTCGAGGACGCCCGGGCTCCGGCCGGCCGCCAGAAGCGCGGCGGGCGCAAGACCCGGCGCTGACCCGGCGCCGGCCCGCGCCTCGGGCCTGCCGGGACGGCCTCGCCCCCCTTGTCCCGCGCGTGTGGTACTGTCTTGAGCTTGGCGGGCGTCAGCCGACCGGGGAGGAAGCCGATCAAGAAGACCCTCCGCCATATGGCCGTCTTCGCCGTCATCGTCGTCATCCTCTATCTTCTGCTGCCGCGACTCGTCGACACGCGGAAGACGCTCACGCTGCTCACGCACGCCAGCTACGTGCTGCTGGGCGGAGCCGTCGCGCTGCAGGTCCTGGCCGCCCTGAGCTACGCCAACCTCACGCGGTACATCCTCAAGGTCCTCGACATCCGCCTGCTCCTTCGCGAGGTGCTGGCGATCACGCTGAGCAGCCTCGCCGTGAGCCATGTGCTCTCGGCCGGAGGCGTGGGCGGCTGGGTCGTGACCTACAACGCCCTGCGCAAGCGCCGGGTGCCCCACGGCCTCATCTTCGTGGCGATCGCCGCGCAGCAGTTCTTCAACTACGTGGTGCTGTGGTTCTTCTTCGCCGTGGCCCTGGTGTGGCTCGTGCTGGCGCGCGGCCAGTCGATCGCCGGCTACCTCGTCGGCATCGTGCTCATCGGCCTGATCCTCTGGCTCACGAGCTACGGTGTCTATCTCTACAACCACCGCTCGCGGATGCGGCGGCGGGTCACCCAGCTAGCGCGCCTCGCCAACCGGGTGATGCGACGCGAGGTCGTGCACGAGCGCCACATCGACGGCTGGCTCGACAACCTCTTCGCCGGCATGCGCCGCATGACGTCGCACCGCGGCGCCTTCCGCGACACCACGGTTCTGGCTTGCGGCTTCTGGATCTTCGACATGCTCTGCCTGTACGCGACGTTTCTCGCCTTCCGCGAGCCGATCGGCTTCGGCTACCTGGCCGTGGGCTACGTGGTCGCGTACGCCATCGGCACCCTGGCGCCGACGCCGGGCGGGCTGGGGGCGGTCGAAGGCATCCTCATCGCCCTCTACGTGGGCTTCGGGGTGCCCTCGTCGACGGCCGTGGCGGTCGTGCTCGCGTACCGCCTCATCAACTTCTGGCTGCCGATCCCGCCGGGCTTCGTCGCCTACCTGGTGGTGAAGCCGGGGCGGCGGCCCATCGCCGAGGGCGAGGTCGAGCAGGCGGCGGCGGAGATGTGCGAGATGGCGCCGCCGGCCGTCAGCCCGGCGGACCCGGCGCCCTCAGGCGATACAGCTTGAGCAGCGGGCCACGCTCGCCAGGGCCGGGCGTGAACACCTCGACGAGCTCGGCGCCTTCGTCGAGGCTGCGGTAGAAGGCGGCGATCTTGGGGTAGGACCCCGCCGCCGCCAGGACACGGTCGTACACCTTCGAGCTCACGATCACGTAGTCGACATCCTTCCGGCGTAGCCAGCCGAAGCTGTGACTGCGGTTGGGCACGCCCGGCGCCGGCAGCTTAAGGCGCAGGATGCGGTAGGCGGGCGTCCCGAGCCCGGCGCCACGGTAGTACTGTTCGTAGCGCACGCTCACCAGCGGCGGCCCGTAGTGCTCGCTGGCGATGATGCTGCCGGCCGGCAGGTGGCGCTCGATCCACGCCTTGGCGCGTATGCGCACGTCGACGCCGGAGAGCTCGCGGTCGAAGGCGATCGCGCCGGCCAGGGGCGCCACCAGGGCGGCCGCGAGAACGAGCGCGACGGCCGGCGCGGCCACCCGTCGGGTCGCCGGCCGCAGGTCGATGAGCTCGAGGCACAGGCGCACGGCGAGCAGCAGCAGGAGCGGGAGGATCGGCAGCAGGTAGCGATCCGCGAGCTCCTTCCAAGTGCTGATGTAGACGAAGTACGCGAGCGCGTAGGGCGCCAGCAGCAGGTCGACGGTCGTGTGGCGCCAGAGCGCCCACGCCAGACCGGCGATGGCCAGCACGACGAGCACGACGCCCAGCGTGCCGCCGAGGTTCACCTCGAGGTTGTACCAGAAGCCGTTGCCGACGCGCTCGAAGCCCAGCCAGCCGCGGTCCATGATGCGGTTCTGACGCAGGAAGTCGTGGAGGAAGTGGCCGGGGTCCAGGAGGATGAAGGGCGAGCCGACGAGGAACGCCAGGAGCATGGGCGCGTACACGCGCCCGAGGAGCAGCCGCGGCCAGACGAGCGCCGCGCGGCCGCCGGCCGCGACGTGGCGCCTCACCTCGCCGCGACAGACGTACACCGCGGCGATCGTCGCCGGCAAAACGAGCGCCCCCAGATTGTACTTGGTGGACGTGGCGAGGCCCGCGGCCACGGCGCCGGCGATCAGCCGGCGGCGCCCCCCGCCGCGGGCCGCCTGGAGGAGGAGCAAGAACGCGAGCAGCGAGAGTGCCGTGGCGGTGACGTCGGTGACCGCCATGTGCGAGTAGGCGACGTGCAACGGCGCGACCGCGAGGAACAGGGCGGCGACGAGGCCGGCCGGGCCGCCGAAGGCCTCCCGGCCG
>Ga0315297_10001262_pt1 | contig 15549 bp, 10 predicted proteins | sample YL17G15_0_MG_FD_203628 | JGI IMG/M metagenome (GOLD analysis project Ga0315297, IMG submission 203628) | Sediment microbial communities from Yellowstone Lake, YNP, Wyoming, USA - YL17G15_0 | ecosystem: Environmental > Aquatic > Freshwater > Lake > Sediment | place: USA: Wyoming | collected... | reverse complement strand
TTGGGACCGAGCTCATCGAACGTATCTCCACGGAAGGAGTTGCTCCCCCCGGCGAAGAACCTTTCCGGAACGGGCATCCTCCCCCGGCCCAGTCCGATCCGGATGGTCGTGCTGAAGTTCAGGTAGGTCAGAACAGGGTTAAAGTGCTGGAACTTAAGGAAGCCCTTGAGGAAGTCGGACTCGGTCTTGAACACCGGGAAGGCCCACTCCCCCACGAAGCTCAAGAAGAAGCCCCTGGCAGGATTGAACGTGTCGTCCCGCCGGTCCCAGATCATGCTCCCCGAAACCATGGTCGTCGAATACGGCTGCAGCTGGCGGTCGACCTCGGACTCCGCGATTTTCAGATAGGTCAGTTTTGTCCTCGACAAGCTGATCGTTCCGAAGAGGAGAAAACCGCCGGCAAGCGGCTTAGCCGTGTTCAGGCTGATGCCCCTCCGGTCGAACCCGAAGCTCTTCCGGTCCTCCCCCTCGAGCCAGGCGTTCATCGTGGTCTGCATGGGGACCCCGAAGAAGTAGGGCTGGTCCCAGGAGATAACCCCTCGTTTTTCGACAAGGCTGAACTGACTGACCAGGCTGACCTGGGAGGCCGTGCCGAAGATGTTGCTCCTGATGAACTCGGCCGTTCCCCGCAGCCGGATGTCGTTCTCCCAGAGGGCGAAAGACCTGGGCTCGCTCCTGGTCTCGAGTCCGACTCCCAGGCTGGCGTAATTCCGCTCGCCTTCGCGCACGGTGATGACCAGATTCTCGCTTTCCTCCGAGACCGGGACCTCATCGATCCTGACCTCGGAAAAAACGCCCAGTCCCTGGAGCTTCCTTTTTGTTTCGAGAATAAGTTCCCGCGAAGCGTTGTCCCCTTCCTTGAGCCGCACCTCCCTGAGGATGGTCCTCTTCCGCGTCACCTTGTTCCCCGTGATGACAATGCCGCCGATCCGAACCTTGCGGCCCTCGTCGACGGAAATGGTCACGGAGAACGAGCTCGCCGAGATCGGCTTGACCTCGGAGACGATTTTGGTCCCGCGGACGCCGCGATCAAGGTAAAAAGCCTCAATCCTTTCGACGTCCTTCCGGACATTAGGCGCGAAGAACGGTCCCCCTTCGGAACTCACCATCAAGGCCCGGACATCATCCGGAGAGAACATGGAGACGCCCTCGAGCGCGAGCCGATGGATCCTGTCCTGCGGTCCTTCCTGGATGAAGAAGACCGCCGTCGCCGTCTTTCCCCGGCTCTTTAGGTTGAGGTCGACATGGCAGTCCGGGAAACCCTGCGTTTGATAGAAGAGCTCGATCTCGTGGGGGATCTCGAAAAGGCGCTCCCCGTCGAGAAGGACGAAGAACGGAAGCTTTTCGCTGATCCCGACCTCATCCCTGATCCGGGAGGGAGGGAAAGAGGACAGGCCGTCGAACTCCGTAAAATCGACCCTGTATTTCTCTCCCGGGCTGACATCATAGATGACCCGGATCTGGTTCTCCGGGCGCTCGATCCGGGACTTCGCCGAGGCGAAGACATAACCCCGTTTCCTGAGGTATGTCAGGATGCGCGCCTCCCCTTCCGCCAGGCCCCACTCCTCGAAGATCCGCTCTTCCCAGATGGGCGCCAGCAGGCTCGAGGGAACGTTCGCCCCCCGGATAAGGAAGCTGATCTTTTCCCGGGGGAGGACGCTGATCATAAGAGCGACGCGGCCGCCGGCCTCGTCAAAATCCTCCCGGACGATATCGAGCGCCGCCCTTTTGTAGCCGAGGGTGTTATAGTGGTCCTTCAGCCGCTGAAGGTCTTCCCGGAACCTTGAGGGAACATAGATCGCGCCCTCCCGGTCCCTCAACCGCTTGATGAGCTCGTTCTCAGGAACGATGGGGCTGCCTGAGAAAGCGATCTTTCCGATCGTGAACCTCTTCCAAGGTCCGATCTTGAATACGACGTCGGCGACGGACGCGTTGACATCCTTCCCCGTTTCCGCCCGGATCTCGGGCTCGAAGTAGCCCTCCCGTTCAAGGAGCTTCCTGAGCTCCCCGACCGCCTGGTCGATCTTGTCCTCGGAAAAGAGACTTCCCGGCCGCAGGACTTCAACGGCTCCTCTCATCTTTGTCCTCGGCAGATCTTTTCCCTCTGAAAAAGAGAGGTTTCGCACGGTGAGTTTATGGGTCAGGACGAACGTGAGGTCCACGCGGGCGTCGCCGCTCCGGAGGACCCTGATGTCGGAGAAGAGGCCGGTTTGGTAGATCTGTTTGATGCTCTGATCGATCTTCTTCAGGGAATAGAGCTCGCCTTTCCGGATGGAGATGAGCTCCCGCACGTCCTGCTCGCCGGCCTTTCCGTCCGCTCGGATGAAAATGTTCTCGATGACCGGCGGTCCGGAAACCCGGGAAAGGGATAGGGCGCCGGCAGGAAAGGCCGAGAGAAACAGAACGGTCCAGGTCAGCCGCAGGAGCTTCCCCTTCGTCCTCGGACGCTCAGAACCTTTTCCGAATCTTGACATCGAAGCTGATCCGTCCCAGTTCATTTCTCATGCCCACAAGGGAAAAATCGTTGCTCAGGTCCCATTCCATCCGGACGATCTCCTCCCTTTGCGTCATCAGGTTGGTGGAGTACAGGATTGACAGGTTTCGGGAGATCTGCCTTCCGACCGTAAGCCTGGCCGTCATTTCGGCCGAAGAGCCCAGGACAAAAGGATCGACCCTGAACCGGGCCAGGCTGAACAACCCTTCGGCCCTCTTCTGGGCCTGCTCCGCGATCTGGAAGGAAAGCAGGGAGGCGGTGCTGAGTCGGGTGCTCGTGTCGTAGGAGTAGGACCTCCGGAAGGCCTCGCCCAGGGCCAGAAGGGCCAGGACGTCCTCGGGAGGCAGCGGCGGCGAAGAGCTGAACCCCGGCCTCAGGCTGTTGACGAGCCCATTCAGAGAGAAGGTGACCCGATAATCCTTGACGTAGGTCTCCCCCAGGAAATCCAAGTACGGCTCGACCGAGGCCGGATTGAAGAAGCTCAGGCGGCCGCGCACAACCTTGAACTTCCTGTCCTGAAAGTCGACCTCACCGCCCAGGGCCTCGATGTCGCCGAGGATGAGCGGCGAGTGGATGTTCCCCGAGATGGTGAGGTCAAGCCGTCCGCTGATCCTGCCGAGGGAGTTCTCCATCCAGGCGTTTTCGGCCGCCCGGAGCCTCAGATTCAGGGACAGATCGTCGAAGAAACCCTTTTCCCTCCGGATTTGATAATAAGGTGTCGAGGCGAATCCGAACTTTTCATAGATCTCCCGGCGCCAGGACAGCCGGGAAATGGATAGCTCCCCGTCCAAAATGAAGCTCCGGCTGTCCTTCGTCAGCCGGACCCAACCGTCCGTCAGCGCCCGCGTCCGTTCGAAGGGCGAGAGGACCATGCTCTTCCCGTCCACCCGGACGTCGATGGATTCGACGCCCTTCCTGCCGATGCCGACCTCCCCGCCGCCCCGGACGTCCCCATCCCCCAGCTTTCCCTGGAACGAGCGCAAGGAGATCTTGCCGTCCTGGATGAACGCCAACCCGGTGTAATCGTTCAGGGCGTGGGCGAACCCGGGCAGAGGAATGAGAGACCCCTGGAGGTCCGCGGCCCCGTTGAACCGGGGAGCCGTCCGCAGGCCGCGGATCTCCCCCAGGTAATTGAGACGGCCCTTCGCCCCTTTCCAAGGCATGAGAAGATCGAGGTTGTTGAAGCCCCCCTTGATGTCCGCCGAGATCGAGTCCTGGTAGAGGGGAAGTCTGAAGAGCATCTGGAATTCGTTCAACCCGGGCAGGAAGCCTCCGCGGACGTCCAGATCGATCCTGTCCTCCAGATAGCCCAAGGCCCAATCTCCCCTGGCCTCGGTCTTCTGAAAGGGCGAAACCAGAAGGTCCAGGACCTCGAACTTGCCCGTCGGCCGGTCCTTGCCGAAAACGCCTTTGCCTCTCAGGTCCAGGTTGAGCTTTCCGTTCAGCCCGGGCGCTACGGCGGCAAGGTCCAGGCCCTTCCCGACAAGATCGATATCGAAGTCGCCACCGACCGGCCTTAAGGAGAAATCCCCGCCGACCATCCCGTTGAAGAGCGTGAAACTGAGGCCGCTGAGATGCACGGCCCCGTCCTTCCACGCAAGGCCGCCCCTGACGTTCGCGGCCGGCTGGCCGAGGACCCGGAGCTCGGGGCTCGAGAAATCTCCCTTGAACTGGAGGTCCCCGCCGTCCTGGACGAGTTTGAACACTCCTCTGGCCCTTCCCGCCAACGGCAGGAGGATATCGAGAGGCAGAAGGATCTTTTCGACCGCTCCGTCGGCCAGCTTGAAGCCGGCCTCGACCCGGCTTCCTTCAACGACCAGATCGATCTCCCCTTTCATGTTCGCGTCATCGACACGGAACGTCCCGAGGACATTTCTCCTCAGGATCTCCAGCGTCCCCTCGACGGCGGCCGCATTGAACTTGGCGAATCCCGCAGGCGCGCAGGAGAACCCGACGGTGACGCGCGGCTGATCGTAGTCCCCGGCGATCCTGATGTCGGCGGTCCCCATGCCCCGGATCTCCGGAAACTCGAAGGCGCGGTTCAGGATGAGCGAGGTGAAGGCCCTGGCCTGCTTGACGTCCTTGATCTCTCCGCGGATCGCCAGGTCCATGTCCCGGCCGATCCTGACGCCTCCCCGGACTTCGACCCTGCCGAAGCTGGAGTCCAGATCGGCGGACGAGAAAGTGAGATCCCTGTCCTGGAGGTCCATTTCGAACCGCACCGCCCCCCGGAACGGGTACCTGGGGGGCTCGGGCGCCTCCAACCCATCCCTGAACTCCCCATCGGACGTGAGCCGGTTGTTCTCGATAACGAAATTCCCCCAGACGGGAGACCGGACGGGCCAGGGAACCTTGTAATAGCTCAAGATCGGGTCGAGGAGGACCCCGCGGACCTGCCCATCGACCCTCCCCCGGCTGAATCGGATGAGCACGGACTCCGCGGGCGCATATCTCTTTTGGAGGCTGAGTTCCACTTCGCCCCCGGCCTTGCCCCGGACCGCGACCCGACCCGTCATCTCGCCCAGGGGCACCGTGTTCATCGTGACAGCCCGGCTGGAAAGGTCCGCGTCGAAGAAAAGTTCACCGCCTTTCGTCTCCAGCCGGCCGCGGCCCTCCGCCCGGCCTTCCCAGTCGAAAGGAATGTTCAGGAGGCGGGTGATGTGACCGGCCTCGATGTTGAAGATGGTATTGAGTTCCAGAACGGGCCGGGCCGGATTGCGAAGCTTTCCATCGGCCTTTATGACGAATCCGGCCCCCTCCACGACCAATCTACGGATGGAAACCTCTTGCCCCTTTCCGGAGACCGCGACCGAGGCCCTGCCGCCGAACAGGGCCCCCGAAGCGGCCGGCGTGAAGGCATACTCGCCCGCCTCCGCTTGGAAGGAGAACCTGTCGCCCTCCTGGGTAAAGAGGGCTTTCACCTTGCGGGAATGGATGGAACCCGCCGTCAGCCGGAAAAGGACCTCACCGTCTAGGACCAGGCCCTTCTCGATCGCGAAAGGGAGCGGCCAGAAGGACCTGGACTTTCCCTTCGCCCCGCCCGCCCCTTCCGATATCTGCAGGACCGGCCCTTCGATGATGACGGTGAGGGGCTTCTCCTTGCGCAAAAGGGACATGGCGGAGATCCGGACGGTCACTTTCCGGGCGGAGAAGAGCGGCGGGGCGGCGACGGTCCGGACGTCCTCCAGGACCAGGGCCGGCGGGAGGGAAGAGAGGCGCAAACGGGCGTAGGTAATGATCGAGTCGAGCTTCGCCCTGGCCTGGCGGAGGAAGATGTTCTTGCCGATGACGAGGGCGCCGAAAAGCAGGGTCATGATCAGGAAAAAAACGATCAAGCCCTTGAATTTCTTCAGGATCTTCCTCTTGGCCTTGGGAAAAGGCTGATGACCGAAATGGCAGGCTCCCTTATTTCTTGACCTTGGCCCAGTCTTTCAGGAACTTCTCGACACCGGCGTCGGTCAGCGGGTGCTTGACCATCTTCTCCAGGACGGCGGCGGGGATCGTAGCGATGTCGGCGCCGAGGAGGCCGGCCTCGATGACGTGCCTGGGGTGGCGAATGCTGGCCACGATGACCTCGGTTTCCAGGCCGCAGTTCTCGAACAAGGTCACGATCTCCTCGATGAGCCCCATGCCCTCCTGGGAGATGTCGTCCAGCCTTCCGATGAAAGGGCTGACATACCTGGCCCCCGCCTTGGCCGCAAGGAGGGCCTGGCCGGCCGAGAAGACAAGGGTCATGTTGACCTTGATCCCCTCGCCCGAAAGGACCTTGGTCGCCTTGAGACCTTCGACGCAGACCGGGATCTTGATGACGACGTTAGGCGCGATCGCCGCCAGCTCGCGGGCCTCTTTGACGATCTCCCCGGCCGCGGTAGAAACACACTCCACGCTCACGGGGCCCGGGACGGTCCGGCAGATCTCCCGGATGAGGTCCTCGAACTTCATGCTCTCTTTGGAGCACAGGGACGGGTTGGTCGTCACGCCGTCCACGACACCCCAGCCGGCGATCTCACGGATCTCATCAAGGTTCGCGGTGTCCAGGAAGAACTTCATGGCCTTCCTCCTCGTCTTTCATTCCGTTTTTCTCATGACCTGGTTCGAGAGCGTTCCGATGCCCTCGATCTGGACGTCCACCCTATCGCCGGGCTGCATGGGCCCGACACCGGCCGGGGTTCCCGTGGAGATGATATCACCTGGGAAAAGCGTCATGATCCTCGAGATGAACCGGACGAGGAACGGGACGGTGAAGATGAGGTTCCTCGTATTCCCGGATTGTCTCAACTTCCCGTTCAGGAAGGTTTTGACCTGGAGCGCGGACGGATCGATGTCCGTGTCGATGCACGGCCCGCAGGCGGCGAAGGTGTCGAAGGACTTGGCCCGCGTGAACTGGACGTCCCTGGCCTGGAGGTCCCGGGCCGTAATATCGTTGAAACACGTGTAGCCCAGGATGTACTGCTCTACCGGGTCGTCATCGGCCAGCAGGCGTGCCTTTTTCTTGATGACGACGGCCAGTTCCCCCTCATAATCCACCTGCTTCGACATCTCGGGATAGGCGATGATGTCCCGGGCCCCGATCACGGCGGATGAGGGCTTGAGGAAGAGCAAGGGCTCTTCCGGGAGGGGCCTCCCCATTTCCTGCGCGTGGTCCCTGTAATTCGCGCCCACGGCGACGATCTTGGTGGGCTCGACGGGAGGAAGGATGAACACCTCGCTGATGGGCACGGGGCTGTCCTCGATCCTGAAATCCCCGAACACGGACCCTTTTATGGGAAAGAGGAACTCCTCCTTGAGGACCCCGTAAAGGATCTTCTTTCTGTAGCGAAACCGATAGATCTTCATCGAGGCGCGTCCTATAGGCTGTCGGCCACGGCCTCCGTTCTCGGGCTTTCGTTCCCGTTCCTGTCCACGGAGCTAATAGCATACCGATAACGCCGGCCCTTTTCAACCGCGGCGTCCGTGTAAGCGTTCTCGATGAAAAGCTGAGGGGTCAGCAGCTCGTCTTCGGCCTCCCCTTCCACCCTGCGCCAAACCTTGTAGCCGGCAAAGTCCTTTTCCCGATTCGCCTCCCAGCTCAAAGCGATGAATCCGCTGCCGGTCACGGGCACCAGGCCGGCGGGCGCGGCCGGTGGAAAAACATCCTTGGGGAGGATCTCCCGGTGCTCGGAATCGTCGCTCTCCAGAAAGGGAGGCGTCTCGGTGGCCGACGACCTGACGAAATATCGAAGCGGAAGGCCGTACTCGAATTCGCCGTCCTCATACTTGAGCTCCACGACCAGGCTCGAGTTGAGGCGCTTGGCCGGACCGTCCTTGGACTCCCGGTAGATGTTGTAGCCGACGACACGCGGGGGCGTGGACATGTCGACGTTCACGGCAGGCGCCTGCCAAGCAAGGACGACCTTGTCCTCGGCGGAGCGGAGATCGAAGCCCTGAGGCGGAAGAGGGCCCGCCTGCGGCTCGATTTCGGCGGTGGCCGAGAACGCGGATTCGTGGGACCGCCGGTCTTTCACGCGGACGGCGAAGATGAACTTCGAAGTCCCGATCTTCTTGCCGGCCAGCGAGTACGGATAGGAAAAGCCCGCGGCGTCGGAGTCCTTTTCCCTCCGGTAGGTCGTGAGCTGTTCCCTCTCGATGACGGCCGCCAGCCGGGACTTGGCCTCAAAGTAGTTCGCAGTCACCTGGATTGCCGGCGGGATTGCCGGCGGGATTGCCGGCTGGGTTGCAGGTTGGGTTGCCGGCTGGGTTGCCGGTTGGGTTGCCGGTTGGATTGCCGGCTGGGTTGCCGGCTGGGTTGCCGGTTGGGTTGCCGGTTGGGTTGCAGGCTGGGTTGCCGGTTGGGTTGCAGGCTGGGTTGCCGGTTGGGTTGCAGGCTGGGTTGCGGCTGTCTTGCCCTTCGGCTGTTCGAGGACCCAGATCTCGGCCTCGGCCACGGCGTCCAGGACGGCGCCGTCCACGTAGGTCACGGGGTTCTTCCATTCCACGAAGATCTTGTCGCCGCGCTGGAAGAGGGTCACGGCCTCCACCTTCTGCGGCGTGCGGATGAGCGGCGGCAGGAGGGGACCTTTTTTACCGCAGCCGGCCGTGAGCGCGCAGGCGAGGAGCGCGACGAAAACGATGGGTTTCTTCATCACAAAATAAACCGCTTCAGGTCCTGGTCCTTGAGGATGTCCTCGAGCTGCTTCTGGACGTATTCTCTCCCGATGGGGATATTCTTCCTCCGGATGTTCGGGGCCTCGAAGGAAATGTCCTCCATGACCTTCTCCATGACCGTGTGAAGCCTGCGGGCGCCGATGTTCTCCGTGTCCTCGTTGACCTTTTCCGCGATGGCGGCGATCTCGTCGATGGCCTCCGGAGAGAACTCGACCTCGACGCCCTCCGTGGCCATCAGGGCCTCATACTGCTTGATGAGGGCGTTCTCGGGCTCGGTCAGGATGCGGACGAAGTCCCCCTTGTTGAGGGGGGTGAGCTCGACACGGATCGGGAACCGGCCCTGGAGCTCCGGGATGAGGTCGGACGGCCTGGAAACGTGGAAGGCCCCCGCACCGATGAAGAGGATGTGGTCGGTCCGGACAAGGCCGAAGCGCGTGTTCACGGTCGTTCCTTCGATGATGGGCAGAAGGTCGCGCTGGACCCCTTCGCGGCTGACCTCGGGTCCATGGCCCGTCTCGCGGCCGGCGATCTTGTCCACCTCGTCCAGGAAAATGATGCCGGAGTGCTCCACCTTTTCGACCGCCAGTCGGGACACCTGGTCCATGTCCACCAGGCGTTTCTCCTCATCTTCCAGCAGGACCTCGCGGGCCTCCTTGATCTTCATCTTCCTCTTCTTGGTCTTTCCCCCCATGAACCCGGGGATGAGCTCCTGGATCTGGATCCCGATCTCCTCGACCCCGGAATTCGAAAGGATCTCGAACGGCGTGGCGTTCTTTTCCCTGATCTCGATCTCGACCGGCCTGTCCTCCAGGAACCTCGCCCGAAGCTGCTTCCGGAACTTTTCCCGGCTCTCCTGGCTCCCCCCGGCCTCCTCCTCGGTCATGGAGTCCTCACGCTTGCGAGGCGGCGGGAGGAGGAGGTCCAGGATCCTCTCCTCGACATTGCCCTTGGCTTTCTCCTCGATCTCCTCGATCTTCTCGGACTTGACCATGTCCACGGAGATGCGGACGAGATCGCGGATCATGGATTCGACGTCCCGGCCGACGTAACCTACCTCGGTGAACTTGCTGGCCTCGATCTTGAGAAAGGGAGATGACGTGAGCTTCGCCAGGCGGCGGGAGATCTCGGTCTTTCCGACACCGGTCGGGCCGATCATCAGGATGTTCTTGGGCGCAATCTCGTCGGCCAACTCGGGGGGCAGTTTTCGCCGGCGATATCTGTTGCGGAGGGCGATGGCCACGGCCTTCTTGGCGGCCTTCTGGCCGATGATGAACTTGTCGAGCTCGGCGACGATCTCCTGGGGGGTGAGCTCGTCGTCCTTGGAGTCCGCCGGGGGGTTTTCCATCGATTCGGGCAGACGGATGGCCATCTAGAGCTCCTCGACGGTGATGTGATCATTGGTGTACACGCAGATCTCGGAGCTTATCTTCATGGCCTCCAGGGCGACCTCCCTGGCCGAAAGGCCCGTGTGGCGGATGAGGGCCCTGGCCGCGGCCAAAGCGTAAGGCCCGCCGGACCCGATGGCGATGATGCCGTCGTCCGGCTCGACGACGTCCCCCGTTCCGGAGATGAGGAACGAACTTTCCTTGTCGGCCACGACGAGCATGGCGTCAAGTTGCCGGAGGGACTTGTCCATCCGCCAGTCCTTGGCCAGCTCGATGGCGGCCCGGGAGAGGTTTCCACGGTACTCCTCGAGCTTGACCTCGAAGCGGGAGAAAAGAGCGAACGCGTCCGAAGTGGAGCCGGCGAACCCGGCTAGGACGACCCCCTTGTGCAGCCGTCGGATCTTCTGGGCGCTCTTCTTGAGGACGGTCTGGCCCATGGTGACCTGGCCGTCCCCCGCCAGGACGATGCCGCCCTGATGGCGGACGCAGATCACGGTCGTCGAATGTATCATGGAGGCACCTTCCCGCGGTTCTTTCATGCTGAATTCCATGATAACGGATAGCTCCGCGCAAGTAAAGCGCCCTCGGAACAGAACCCGCTTTCAGAGCGGCGTCCGGATGTGCTAGAATTGACGCTCGGAGAGGAGGAAGGATACGATGGCTTCGTTGACGCTGGTTGTGATGGCCGCCGGCATCGGCAGCCGCTACGGCGGGCTTAAGCAGATCGACCCCGTCGGCCCGAACGGCGAGATCGTCATCGATTATTCCCTATACGATGCCCTGCGGGCCGGTTTCGACAAGGTCGTCTTCATCATCCGCCGGGAGATCGAGGATGCCTTCCGGCGTAAGGTCGGCCGGAATGTAGAGGGCCGGGTGGAAGCGGCTTATGTGTTCCAGGAGCTCACTCCCTTGCCTGAAGGCTTCCATCTCCCGCCGGAGAGAACCAAGCCGTGGGGAACGGGCCACGCCATTCTCCGCGCGAGGGACGAGGTCGCCACCCCGTTCGCGGCCATCAACGCCGACGATCACTACGGCCGGACGGCCTTCGCATCGATAGCCGCCTATATGCGGAAGGCGGCGGACACCCCGGAGTTCTATGATTATGCCATGGTCGGCTATATCCTCGAGAACACCCTCTCCGAACATGGCCACGTGGCCCGGGGCGTCTGCGCGGCCGACCCTGAAGGACGCCTCGTCGACGTTTGCGAGCGCCGGAATGTCCAACGGTTCAAGGACGGTGTTAAATACACGGAGAACGGGCGGGATTGGATCGACATCCCCGCGGACAGCGTCGTTTCCATGAACATCTGGGGGTTCACCCCGAGCATCTTCGACGAGCTCGATGCCCGCTTTCCGGTTTTTTTAAAGGCGAACAGGTCTTCGATCAGCAAGGCCGAATTCCTGATCCCGGAGGTCGTCGGGAACCTAGTTCGCGAGAAAAAGGCCAGGGTCAAAGTCCTTTCCAACAGCGAAAGATGGTATGGGGTGACGTATCCCGATGACCGGCCCCGCGTTCAGGCGGCCATCCGGGAGCTCGTCGCGCGGGGACTTTATCCCGAAAACCTATGGGGATCCTGAGAGGCGACGGCGCGTTGGACCAGAACAACCTCTATCCTCATGGCGTCCGAAGTAAATTTCATACGGCATGCGCCGTCTTTGGGGAGATGGGCCCCGTCCCTTTCCTGACGAAGGTTTTGCCGTGGTCTTTTCGCCGACTGTATGTTTTTTATTCCGAGACTATCAGGGTCCCCGGGGTGTATCCGACTCTTCCGGCCCAGTTCCGTTTCGGCGTCGCCGGAAAGGAAGACCTGGATCCCCTCATGGCGCTCCGCAAGGGGTACTATAAGAGAGATCTGCTCGCCAGACGGCTAGATAAGGGCCAGATATGCTTCCTGGGATGGAGCGGCGAGGACCTAGTCCACGCCCGCTGGATGTTCTCGGGGACGTTCTATGTCCCCTACCTGCGCCGGAGAATCGCCCTCGGACCTGATGAGGTCCTCGGAGACGAGGCCTATACCGCCCCCGACTTCAGGAGGCAGAACATTTACGCCTGCGGCGGACGCCTGATGAGGATCGCGCTCCTGGAAAGGGGTTTCAATAGATTGACCGTGGCGATCGCTTCCTGGAATAGGACTGCCCGGCAGGCCGTTCTGAAAGCGGGTTCAACCGAGATCGCTAGCTTCGGATATTGGAACGGGCCGGGAACCAGGAAGTTCTTCTCGTCCGGAGATATTGAGGTCCTCGATGACGGAACGATCACCTTCAAGGCCGCCCGCTGAGGACGGCAAGGCCCCCTACAAATCCTTCTGGGACTCGATGGGCCTTCGGTTCCCAGAGTTTTTCGAAGCCCCGTCCACCGGGTATTACCGGGAATGCGAAGAGAGGCTCTTCGAGACACATTTTCCCGGGCTTGCCGGCAAGAAGCTTCTGAAGACCGACCTCTGGGACGAAGCCAAGAACACCAGGATCCTAAAATACGCGGCCGACCGGGGCGCCGACTTCTACGGGATCGACATCTCCGCCGAGATACTCAGACAGGCGGGGTCGGCCTTCGAAAACGGCACGGCCCGCCGGAGGTTTATCGTCTCGGACGTCCGGGCCATCGCGTTCGCCGAAGGTTCGTTCGACCACATTTACAGCATGGGCACGATCGAGCACTTCAAGGAGTACGCCCTGGCCGCCCGCGAGTGCTTCCGAGTGCTCCGGAAAGGAGGGACGGCGATCATGGGAGTTCCCAACGCCCACGACCCGTTCTTCCGCCCGCTCATGGTCGGTATTCTCCAAAGGCTCGGCCTTTACGCCTACGGGTACGAGAAATCGTTCAGCATGAGGGCCCTGAAGAGGATGCTGGAGCGTGAGGGCTTCGAGGTCCTTGCCGAGACGGGGATCCTCTTCATGCCCGGCTGGCTAAGGATGGCCGACCTATGGATCTATGTCCGGAGGCCGAAACTCGCGTTCCTATCGGCCCCCGCCGTCTCGTTCTTCGCTTATCTTCACAGAAAATTCCCGCGGCTCGGACGCCGCGGCTACCTGATCGCCTGCGTCGTCCGGAAACCCTGATGGGCTGAAGAGGATCCGCGATCATCGCTTCTGGGCAAGAGCTCCCTAAACGCGCGTCCGGCACTTGGCGCAACCGTTTGACCTTTTTTTGCGTAATTGATATCCTGAGGACAAAATCCGGGAAATCTCCATGAAATGCCTTTCTTGTAGATACGATAACCCGGACGATACCCGCTTCTGCGGGAACTGCGGCAGGCCGCTCCTGGGGACTCCCGCCCCCGAGACCTTTTTCACCCGAGTCTACCAGCCCTTAAGGGAGCTCGAACGCGGGACGACCTTCGCCGGCCGGTACGAGATCATCGAGGAGCTGGGCAAGGGCGGCATGGGGAGGGTTTACAGGGCCTACGACTCCAAGATCAAGGAAAACGTGGCCCTGAAGCTCCTCAATCCCGAGATCTCCGCCGACGCGGAGACCGTCGAGCGGTTTCGAAACGAGATCAAGTTGGCCCGCCGGATCTCCCAAAGGCATGTCTGCCGGATGTTCGACCTGGGAGAGGAGGGCCTCACCTATTTCATCGCCATGGAGTATGTGCCCGGGGAGAACCTCAAAAGTTTCATCCGCCGCTCCGGCCACCTGAACGAGGCCAAGGCGGTGAACCTCTCCAAGCAGGTCTGCGAGGGACTGGCCGAGGCCCACAGACTGGGAGTCATCCACAGGGACCTCAAGCCCCAGAACATCATGATCGACCGGGACGGCAACGCCCGGATCATGGACTTCGGCATCGCCCGTTCCCTCAGTGCCAAGGGCCTGACGGGGACCGGGGCCATCATCGGGACGCCCGAATACATGTCCCCCGAACAGGCCGAGGCCAAAGACGTTGACGCGCGTTCGGACATCTATTCCCTTGGGGTCATCCTCTTCGAGATGGTCACGGGGCAGGTCCCATTTGAAGGCGAGACGCCGTTCAGTGTCGCCATCAAGCACAAGAGCGAGCCTCCGCAGGACCCCAGGGAGCTCAACAGCCAGGTTTCCGCGGCCATGAGCCATATCATCCTTAAGTCCCTGGAGAAATCCAGGGAGCGGCGGTTCCAGACGGCGGAGGAGCTTCGCGACCGGCTGGACGCCCTGGAAAAGGGTCTCCCGACCAGGGAACGGGTGATCGTCAAAAAAAGACCGACGACGGCTCACGAGGTCACGATCAAGTTCGACGCGAAGAAGGTCCTCCGCCCCGTCCTGGCCGTCGGCTTCGTCGCGGCCGCCGCCCTGGTCATTTGGCGGGCATTCCCGAAAAAGGACGTCGCTCCAACCGGCAGGCCGGCCTCTCATCAGCCGGGTCAGCCGGTCACCATTCCCGGCGACGGCCGTTCCCACGAGACCTTTCCTCCCAAGGACGAGGCGGGCAGGTCATCCGTTACGTTCCTGGCGCCGTTTCTGAAGGAGGCGGCGAAATACATGGACCAGAAGGACTTCCAAAGCTGGCAGAAGGTCATGTCCGCCGTCAAGGACAAGCTTCCGGCCGAAGAACCTTTGGTCAAGATGTGGGATGATGTTCAGAAGAAGTTCGAGGAGGGGCAGCTGCAGCAAAAGGCGGGTCGGATCGAGGAATCCCGGAAAAGCTACACCCGTAGCCAGTCCGAGATGAACAAGTTCCTTGGCCTCGTCAATGACAAGGACACGGCCGACGCCGCCCGGGAAGAGATGGGCCCGGCAAAAAAGAGCGCGGACGAATACGCCGCCGCCAAGGGAGAGAACCTCCTCCACTGGATCGCCGCGGAAAAGCTGAAGGACGCCGTGGACGCCTACCGGAAGAACGATTTTTCAGGGGCCCGGACGCTTTACACGATCCTCCGCAGGGTTTTCACCCTGAGCCTCAAAGGCGGCAACGAAGAAGCTTGCTTGGCCCGGCTCCAGGGGCTCGTCGAGGACACGCGGAAACAGGCCGACGCCGTCAAGCCGCTTATGAAGGACACATGGCTCTACGAAAGGGCGCGCGAGGAGGAGTCCCGGGCCGCGTCGATGGCCTCTGAAGGCCGGTCCGCCGAGTCCGCGGAATTCTATGTCCTCTCGATGTTCCTCTATGAAAAGGCGAAAGACGTCACCGTGGAAAGCGGCGGGGCACGGGATTAGGGAATGGGCCGCAGGATCCTCTTCGTTTGCCACGGCAACATCTGCCGCAGTCCCATGGCCGTCGGCATCGCCCGGAAACGGCTCGGCAACGGGGCGATCGCAGAGAGCGCCGGGATCGCGCCTTCGGGCGGAAAGGCCACGGAAGAGGCCGTCCTGGTCATCAAGGCCGTTTACGGAGTCGATATTTCCGGTCACAGGCCGAGGAACGTCGCCGACGTGGATCTCTCACCCTACGATTACATCATCGCCCTGGACCTTTCCATTTACGCGCGCCTCAAAGAATCGAACCGGGTCCCGGAAGAGAAGCTCTTCGGCTGGGACATCGAGGACCCGATCGGGCAGGGCTACCAGACCTACAAGCAGGCCGCCAAGAAGATCGAGAAACGCCTGGAACAGTT
>Ga0315297_10001260_pt1 | contig 15556 bp, 12 predicted proteins | sample YL17G15_0_MG_FD_203628 | JGI IMG/M metagenome (GOLD analysis project Ga0315297, IMG submission 203628) | Sediment microbial communities from Yellowstone Lake, YNP, Wyoming, USA - YL17G15_0 | ecosystem: Environmental > Aquatic > Freshwater > Lake > Sediment | place: USA: Wyoming | collected... | reverse complement strand
GTTTGATCTCCATAATCGTCGTGGCGTTCATCGCGATAACCTCCAGAAAAATGTTTTAACTTGTTTTCCTGTAAAAGGTTATCGGCTCGCCGCATAATTTTTCTTGAGCTTTTATAGCGTTGTAGTATTAGGATACAGCGCCGAGAGGGCATTTGCAAGGCGCAAAAAGTCTGGGCCGCGTTGCTGTTCGGCCTTGATTAGTGCTCGTAGGGCATTAGCCCGGCCGGAGGCCTGCAAGAGCATCGCCGCATGGACGCGGTCTAACGTAGTAGCCCCTCTATGGCCCTGCAATGCCTCATCTGAAACGCCTGCCTGTTCGGCAGACAGGCTTGTACCGGCCCTTTTGCGTCGGCCCTTGATTTTAGGCGCCTGCTCAGACAGGTCGGGAAACAGCATCATTTGCGGTGAGACCTCACGCTCCTGTTCAAGTCGGTCAGCTATGGTCGATGCACCGGCCTCGCCGAAGAGCTGCTTGGCACGCTCCGATACGCCGAGAAGGCGGACAATTCCCTTCTTGGTCTCTATGATTCGGCCTTCCCAATCAGGCAGCCTGATCCCCAAAGGCTGGGCAAATCGCCGCACTACGTCAAAAATAAGAGCAAATCCCTTCGGTTTTGCTTTCGATGGTTGTTCTTCCTCATCGTCAACTGTATCTTCCTCAACGTCGTCGGATTGTTCTGCTTCCTCACGGGCATGGCTCTGCTGGTTATTGCCGTTTGTGCTTTGCAGCGTCCATAGAAACAGGGCCGTCAGCCTGGCGTCCTCTTCTACCGCCCCGGCTGCGCCATTTCTTGCCTTGGCCTCTGCTGTGCCCAGAACCTGTTCAAGGGCGACCCGGCCGACTGTCTCCCAGACATAAGCCAGAAATCCTCGTTCGTGCGGTTCAACGGCTTCTGGATTTCCACCCAACGGAATCTCTCGCCCAGCGGCATCTTCTACTTTCGAATACTTGCTGTAGATCTCTAATGCTGGACCAATACAGGCAAAGACCAAATCCGCGCCGCGGACACCTTCACCTTGGAGCCGCTCCATCCAATCCCCGACCCGCCCAGGCAACTCGCGCAGAACTTCGCCCCAGTCGCCAACGGGTGCGTCGTCAGGCCGGGGTCGGCACACAAGATGAACGCTGGTGGCCAGCGCCGCAGAATCTCGTGCGACGAGTCTTTGTGCTTGCTCCGTCGCTATCGGCCAAGATCCAACTACGACCCATCGCGCGGTTATCAGGCCGGTCAGCAAGGCTTCCCAGCCTTCTGTGGTTTTATGCGCGAAGACAACGCACCCAACGCCACTTTTTTGAACTACACGTCGACCCTCCCCAAAAGCTTGCCCTACACAGACCTCGAAAAACTCAGGGTCCTTCTCCCTACCGTCAACTCGGTAGGCCCGGTTCCAAACGCATTCGCGGATCTTGGGCGTAAGCGTGTTGTCTCGCTCGAATTGATTGCGCAGAACTGCCTCGCCCGGCAATAACCGCTTCAGCCAAACATAGAAAAAGTCAGAAAGGTCAGCATAGGGAATAGAGTCGTAGTAAGGCGGGTCGGTGAACCAGATTGGTGCGCTCTCATTTGGAAGCGGATGTTCAGATGCGTCTGCTGTCTCCGCAGTCGCGCGTGGCAAGATGTTCTTGGATCTCTCAATGTACCGTACAACACTTTCGAGCATCGAATCCCACGAACCAACAGTGTGACGAAACGGAACCATCTCGGCAAAATCCCAAAGCATCGGAAGTGCTTGTCTGCCAAACGAATTGACGTTCCTTTGTTGTGTCGAGTCCCATCTGCTTTGCGCTGAACAGTAGTCAGCGACGCGGCTCAGCGTGACAGATATCAGCTTCTTCAGCGATTCGTTTTCAGTTTCTCTCACTCGGTTTCCGAAGCTGAGTAGCGACACCAACTGCCGGCACAAATAAAGTGACTTGAATTCCCGAATTCCATATCGCGTTACCGCCGAGAGACCGCGCGCATTGGGAGATGGCCTGATATCGTGGATGGGTTCGTTCGGCACGGGGCAGAGGCCCCGCTTATCGGCGGGCAGGGCTTTCCATTCGTCGAGGATTTCTTTGAGTCGCTTTTGTGCCCTGAAGACGGCCTGATAATCCGATTTAGTTGGGAGGCGATAATGGCGTCCCGGTTCACCCTCGCGCAGGGTCACTACAGCCATCAGTCTGGCCCCGCCCCCGTGAACGCCCTTGTCATTGACGGCTGCATCCGCGCCACCGTGCTGAGCGGCAAGTTGTGCGCGAACCCGCTCTGGCGGCAGAACCGCTCCACAGTGCAAGCAAGTAGCCTTGGCTTGTGACACGGTGCCCGGCGCAATGTCCATTTCGCTTTTCGGCTCAAAGATCTCAAACTGCGGTTCCAGAAAACAACCGGTACCCCACTCTCCATGTCCCCAGGGGAAATGTCCCCATCCTGGAGGCTCGCTTTTCTTGATGCTGGTAAAGCGCAAGCCTCTTTTGCGGTTAGCCTTCTTGCACAGCCAGAACGACCGCATCAGCGGAATCTCCGCACCACAATTTGGCGATTCACATCGAACGGTTCGCGCCCAGAGATAGGCGATAGGCTTAGCTCCATCAGGATCCTCCGGATAATAATCCCTGAGTTCTGCCTCTGCCTTCTGTTTGATTTCTGCTCCGACTTTTCGCAGTTCTCCTGCAAGTTCAGGACCGTGCCGGGGGATGTCTTCGAGCATAACCTTGAGAATCAGGCAGGCTACGGGATTCAAATCACTGGCAAAGGCATCGCAGCCAAGCCGTAAAGCCTCGAGCGGTATTGAACCACCCCCTGCGAAGGGATCCACGACAAGGGGCGTTTCTTCCGGATGGGCGGCCTTCACCAAACCGCGTCCAACCTCTATGTAAACGGGATGATTTGACAGGTCCCAGTTTGAGAAGTCGCCGATAAAGTGTAGCAGAGCTTTGCGCAGATCTTCGTCGTTTGGGCCAATGTTGCCTTCGGTCTTTGCCAGAAGCTGTCTGGCCTTCTCTCTGAAGTCGCTGGGGCAATGCTCATCGCACGGGTCAGGCAGCAATAGCGCCAGGAGCATCGCCCGACAGGCCGCCAACGGCCGACGCGCCCACCAAAGGTGCAGTGTCGATGGATGCCCATGGCGGATGGACTTTTCCCTCGCCGAATGCTTTGAAACCACCGCAATCGGAAAATCCACCTCCGCCAGCCGTTTGCATTCCTTGGGTATTCCCACTAATCGTCCTCCCTACTCTGTGGAATCCCGGTTTGCTCAAAAGGGGAAGCGGGCGTCTTAGTCCCTTCTATTGGGACAGAAACCGCTATGTGGTCGGGTCGCAGGGCCTGCGTCTTGGGTCTCACGCTCCATAGCGTCAGACCTTTCGGCGTGGCATGAACCATTGCGAGTAACTCCTCGGCATATTTGCCGAGCTCATCGTTCATCCTCCTTAGGTCTGCCACCAAGTCATCGTAAAGCGGGAACTGGCGTTGTATCTCTTGCGGGCTCTTCCCGTTGTTGTCAGGTGCCTCCACAGCTTTGTCCCACCATGTGCGAAATGCTGGGTGCCACTTCGTTAGGTGAGGGCGGATGCCATCATTGAGCACGCGGAGAACAAAATCGGTGACACTCTTCTGCGCGACCCCCCCTCGGGGACATGCCTCCGAAAGAAGGTCACGAGTCACTGGAAATATCTCATGTAGGGAATCGCACACGTTCGCGATCAGATCGTGCTCGTCGTTGAACGGTAAGGCAGCCTTCCTTGTTTTGAGTTGTACATACATCTTCCAAGCAAGAATCCGGTCTTGATCTGTTGCCTCATACGTTATGTTTCCCAACCCAAAAGGCATGTGGATAGTCACCTGGGTTGCGCGATAATGTCTTTTCCGAACGTACCAGCATACTACTCCAAGCGATGCTGCCCCAAGGCAGATGCCAGCCCAGAATCTCCCACTGAGCATGCATCCTAACACCCACCCTGTTGAAGCGCTCAGCCAATCTGGCAACTGCTTCAGTAGGTCACCCATGCGGAGCACTCCGGTTCTCATAAGCCCACTCAATCCATGCTGGGAATTTGTCTGGTTGCCAACCACCTATCGCGTTCGAGGGGATAGCTGCAGGGGCCTCGCCATGCACGTTTGGCAAATAGATGCCAAGTATGCCCTTGCCTTGCCGAAGACTCTCTTGAATTTCCCATTTTACCCATTCGCTTTGGGCTGTTCCGACACCGATAAGGACCACGGTTACCGATGCGGGCCGGATGTACTCTTCGCGTATTACTCGGCACACATAGTCTGTGTCCGTGCTTTTTATACGATGGTCGAGCTTATGGTTGTAAAACTCGAATCCGTCGATAATGTTCCTAAGACCAAGAAATCCATTGACCTTGTCTGTGTCATCGTGGTCAAAACTCACGAATATTCTTCGCTTAGCCATTGTCGTCTTCCTTTATGCTACATGATCCGCTCTTATTGTTTGCAATTCGATTCCCTCAATGCACTCACTTCCAGCCAGTAGTGCTGAACCTTCTTCACTTCGTGCCACTTGAACCGAGCCGGGTCTCTGATTGGTTCCTGGAGCGTTGGCTCCGTACTGCAATTCGTGACCACGTAGAGCCAATAGCATTCGGGCCTGTCTTCTGCGACACGTTTCTCGTTAGGTGTCAGAAGCACGGTGCCTGTAGCCGCACCAATACCCTTGACCTCGATGAGCCGCAGTTCGCCGGAAGTCAGGTCAAGACTCGTAATATCATAGCCAAGATCCTTCTCGTGTACATCATAGACCTGCCTGCCCTGGGCTTTTTCACACTCCATAACGACCTGCATAGCGATTTCTTCGGTCTCCTTGTTGGGCCTGAGCTTGCGGACATCGGGTGCCTCCCTCTCAGGATGGGGCAATATCAGCACGCTGGTTATTCGCTGTATGCCCTGAAGGGTCAAGGACCGCTCGCGTTGTAGCTCCTGGCGGCGTTTTTCGCGTCTCGCAAGGAGCTTGGAGTGCCGGTCCTCGGCTTGAGCCATTCTGCCGGCTGTGCCCGCGACGTTTCGTTCCAATTCTGCCGCGACTTTGCCAATCTCTTCGTCGGCCTTCTGAATCAATTCGGTTAACGATAGCTCCACGTGCTTCTCGATGCGCTCGATTTCAGCGACGCGTTCAGCTCGCACCTCTTCGAGGAATGGCCTAAAGGCGTACTCGTTTAGCCAGGTGGTTGCTTCAGGAAGTGTGGCCACAGGAGGCAGGGCATCATCCGGCTCTGCAGGAGAGAGATTGCCAAGTGTGCTTGGATCCTGCAAATGAGGCTCAGCGTTTTCGGCCAGCTCTACGGCAAAGAGCCGCTCATGGACAATATGGCCGAGTCCATCAACGACTCGTGCCCTGTAGAAATCGAGGCGCGACGGCTCTTCATGGCGAAGAGAGTAGAAACATGCCCCTTTGGAGAGTACTTCCTGAGCAAGAGCATACGTGTGCCGCCGCAACGCCTCAAATAGAGGATGGCCCGGCGTTATCCATTCGAGATTGTTCTTCTCGGCGGCCTCGCGGTCGGTTGAGCAACAAGGATATCTGTCTGTTAAAGCCAGCAGACGCCAGTCTGGTTCACTCTCGCATCTTCGCAGCACAGATGGTGTCCGGCCCGGCTCGAAGGCGTGCGGATAGCGAGGCACCTCTTTGACGCTTAGTTGAGCGTGTGGAGCCGTCTCACGGATGAAACGGGCAACAGTCTCTGGGACAACACGGCGTTCCTGGGCGAGTGCGCGGCGCTCGATGAGCATCTCCAGATTCAGCTTCTTGGATGCCAACCCCTCCAGGGCGTTCTGGCAAATGGCACGGAAATGACCTTCGTCGACATTTTGGAGCAGTCGGTCTTCCAGGTCAACATCGCCTAACTTGCCGGCGTAGTAGTCCCGCAAGACTCGCTCAATGTGCGCTGCCGGCAGTACTTCGCCAACCACGTTGAACACAGTGTCGTCATCCAGGGCATTGCGGATTTCTTGCAGTTTCTCCAGCAAACGCTGCAAGACACGGCCTTCGATGGTATTAGTTGCGACAAAGTTGAAGATGAGGCAGTCTTTGCGTTGGCCGTACCGGTGTATCCGGCCCATCCGCTGTTCGAGGCGGTTTGGATTCCACGGGATGTCGTAGTTGAACAGGATGTTGCAACATTGCAGATTGATGCCTTCGCCGGCTGCTTCGGTAGCCACAAGGACTTGGATTTCTCCATCTCTAAACTGCTGCTCGGCGTGCAGACGTGTCCCCGGCTCATCTCGTGAACCTGACCTCATACTGCCGTGTATGCAGCCTACACGAAAGCCCCACGATGCCAGGCGATCAAGAAGATAGTCAAGCGTGTCCTTAAACTCGGTAAACAGGAGAAGACGTTTGGCCGGGTCGTCAAAGAAACCCTCGGTGTGAAGCAGATCCTTCAATCGCGATAACTTGGCCTCTACGCCCATGTCCTCTACTGTCTGCGCCTGGGCGGCAAGCTCTCGAAGCTCAGCAACTTCTTCCTTAACCTGATCGGCATTCTGAGAAAGAGTTATGGCCTCGAGTATCTTCTCGAGATGCTCACGCTCGGAATCCTCCATTTCCTCAAGTTCTTCCTGTGTCGGCAATTCCGGCGGTGCGACAAGGACTAATTGCTGAGCTTTCTTGAGTCCCTCTTCGAGTCGATCCGCCCGATTCTCTAAAGACCTGCGGACCGCGTGGGTGCTGGAGGCAAGACGGCGCTGGTAAAGAGACATCAAAAAGCCGACCGCCCTTGCCCGAGGGTCATCTTCCTGAGCGGCGGCCCGTGAGCTTTGTCGCTTCACAAAGCGGGTAATATCCCGATACAACTCGAACTCGGCGCCATCAATTTGAAAGTCCACGGTGTGCGGAATGCGTTTCGTGAAGATTTTGTGGGCCACCCACGTACCGTCTTCCCCACGTTCGGGGAAGTACACCATTGTTTCTTTCGTTCTGCGAAGATAGAAGGGTGCACGACGATGTTCCATTGCTTCCTGTATCGATCGGACATCGGCATAAGCATCCGGGTCAATAAGCTGAAGGAAAAGACTGAAATTAGATGGGTCCCCTTTATGTGGGGTGGCTGTCATAAGCAGAAGGTGGTCGGTCGTGTCTCTCAGCAGTTCGCCTAAGGCGTACCTCGCTGTCTTGCGAGCAGGTGGAGTCCACGACATTCTGTGAGCCTCATCCACCACGACCAAATCCCAATGGACCTGCTGTAAACCAGGTAGAATCTCATCCCGCTTCGCAAGATCGAGTGATGTAATCACTTGGCTTTGCTCAAGCCACTGATTCACGCCGAATTGATCCCGTATATCCTGCCCTTTAAGCACCAAGAATTTCTCATCAAACTTCTCTCTTAGCTCCCGCTGCCACTGGAAGGAGAGATTCGCCGGGCAGACAATCAGAATTCGTTCAAGCAGTCCCCTGAGCTTGAGTTCCCTGATGAGTAGGCCAGCCATTATGGTCTTGCCTGCCCCTGCATCGTCCGCCAATAGGAATTGGACGCGTGCCAGTTTGAGCATGTAGTCGTAGACCGCTTCGAGCTGGTGAGGCAGTGGATCAACCCGAGAAATAGAAAGCCCGAAATACGGGTCAAACTCGTAGGCAATACCCAGTGAATAAGCCTGCAAGCCCAAACGCAGCAGGTCACCGTTACCTTTGAATGTGAACGACACATCACGGATTGTCAACGTGTCAAGGTCATTGACCGAGAGTGTAACACTTCTGAACCGCTCTGATTTAGTGCCCACGAGCCCCAAGATAACAGTCTCCAAGCCATCCGTGCGGACCGTCTCAACCCTCATGGGCTCCTCAAAGAGCGAACCCGAGAGAATCTGTCCTATCCGAACGTAAGGTATATCACTCATGGAGACTTGACCTGCCTATATCGACTATCAACAGCCTCGCTTACTGAAGATGAAAAACGTCTTGGGCATGACACACACCGCACCGTCAGCCCGAAAACACCTCAGCGTATTCGATTTAACCATAAGTCTGTGGTCATGTCAAATCCTTATCACAGGCTGGCAATGTCGCCTTCCGCCCCTAATTGCGACAAGAGTGAGGGTTCGTAGTGCCATTTACGCTCAACCTGGGCCGCGGATTGCGTCAAAACTGTCGCCTTTATAAGGGATCGCGACAATAGTAGAACATGGCCTATAATTTCGTTCGTGAGCCTTTGAACAGTGAGGAATACGACCGGCTGATCAACGCATGCTGGAGCTTCCGCGAGAAGCTGGTTGTCTGGACGCTGCTTGATACAGGGCTGCGTATCAGCGAATTCTGCAATCTGGGGCGTGAGCAGATTCAGTGGCAGGAAGACCAGATCGTAGTCTGGGGCAAGGGAGGCAGGTACGGTTCCCGCAGAAAACGCCGGGTAGTCCCGCTGACTCTGCGAGTTAAGAAGTTGTTCGAGTTATACTTCGCTACGAATAACAGAATTGCCATATCTGTCCGCAACGGCCAACGGCTTATAAAAAGGTGGCCAACAGAGCTGCGATTACGAAACCTGTGACGCCACATATCATGAGACACACATTTGCGACGAATTGTGTTAAGAGAGGCTTGAGCATCGCTTCATTGCGAAAGCTTCTGGGGCACGACCGCCTCGAAACAACGGCAATATACTTGAATATCTGCCCTGAGGATGCTCTTGGGGAATTCTTCCAAAAAGTTGAAGGTAGCCGGCGTCAACGGTGGGACTGATTTAGCTATTACTCACAACCTCCAATCTTGTTGAAGTACCTTCGTGGTATTGACAACTTCCACCTGCGGAGTGTCTGCCAAAGCAGTTCGAGTTCTCTTGTCTGCTTGAGTAGACGTGGTCACAACAACGATTCTATCCACTCCGGCCTGACGGCATTTCCTGACGTTGGCAGCAACGTCGGATTTGCTGGTCTCGATCTCAAAGGCAATCCTTCTTCCATCTCGTGAGGCGACAATATCAATTGTCTTGCCATCTCCTATAGGGGCCTCCTCAGTGACTTTGAAACCTTGAGTCTTAAGGTGTTCTGCGATTGTACTGACCCAATACCTGTGCTCCGGACCACCATGACGGTCTGATGTCCCCTGGTCTATTCCTAATACTCCTTTCCCTTTTTCTGTCAACGTTAATATCTTTATTCTTCCTCTTGGAAGAATAACAACAGAAGAAGAAATGAGCGAAGAACGAAGAAGTGAAATCTGTAATTTATTACCAAGACAAGACGAAAAAGAGAGACGGCAATATCGTTCTGTAACTGATGATGTTGGATATTGCCATACATCCATCAAAAAATCTCTTTCCTGCGTTGTCAGCCTAATTGCGCACACTTCCTTCTTATCTTCTAATCCTTCTCTTTTAGCTTCAGAGAGAGACTGAAGAATACCTTCTTCTTGGGCCTTTTTCGGGCTAGAAATTCCTTCTTGGGCCAAAATAACTGAAGAGAAACCTCCGTATTTGCTCAGAAGGCAGGAAAACGCTTCTTGGTTCTGTCTTTGGAGTATTTTCAGTCTTGCGTCCGTCACTGCGCCCTTATCGAGACTGACAACAGGTAATTTCACCAGGAACGGCCAGAACCAACGTCCTTGGAGTCTGACAATGGCCCAACCGACCTCCAGGCGCCCCAAATAACTTGCCTGCTCCGAGTCCAGCAGGAGGGAATCTTGAATCATTGCTATATCGCCCCTGTGCTTGAGGTTCATGGCAAAGGTGGTGTAGGTATTTCCCAGGGCTGGTTTGGAGATCAGACTTGGATGCTGATCAAGGCAGATAATCGATTCGCCCAGTTCTCGAATCTCTCGCAAAAGAACATCTGTGACAGTTTCTTCGCCTGTTGCTTCCTGCTTCTTCCGCAGGAGGATGTGGTGTGCTTCTTCAATGACTATCGCGTGCTTAAATCTCTCGCGCTGCTCCTGTCCCATTCGATAATGATGTATCCACAAGAGCAGGGCCTCAATAAGAAACGTCTTATCGGCGTTGACCAGGGCATCAAGCTCAAGCACTACGCGCTTGTCCAGTATCTTAGGGATGTCAAAGAAGGCGCCTTCGTTTAGAACATTGCCCACCTCTCCGAAACATAGGGTCTCCACGGCGCGCACAGCCGATTCCATCCAGCCCCCTTCCCTGCCTTTGGCCTTGTAATCGCTAAGCCACTTTCGGACGTCGGCAATCGTGGGGTAGCCCTTGGGCTTACTCTCGTAGAGGCCACAATTTCCATAAAGTGAATCAATCGCCCGCAGCAGGAGTATCGATACGCCCTCGCCCAGGAAATACGCGTGGCACATAATCTCGATGAGCTTTTTGAGCCAGACTTTTGCCGGCGTGCCCGGCGGCGGCACCAAGGGATTGAACCGAAAGGGCGAGATATCCCGGCCCACCGTGAAAATGAGCATATCCGAAAACTCCGGGCGAGTGAGCAGGTCCCGGTAATTCCTCTTCCAATCGAAGACCAAAAAGGGCTTGTCGGCCTTGACGAGTTTCTGGAGTATCAGATAGGCCAGATTGGTTTTCCCGCAACCGGATCGCCCGAAGATGCCTATGTGCTGGATGAATTCATCTTCCTTCAGGCCGAATTCATAGTAGCTGTTGCTTCCATAATAGATGGTTCCTATAGGGTACTGCCCTTTTGCCAGGTCTTCAGGTGGCGGTTTCAACAGCAGGTTCTCGGATTCGAAGGTCTCACCCAGCTTGCGGGCCAGCTGGAGCCGAAGGATCTTCTCAATTACCCTTTGCAGGGGAGCATCCGCAACCAGGTACTCCTGCCACAACAGGTCCAACTGTTTGCCCCATATCGGCCTGAGCTTGTAGAAGACGTCTTCGATCTTCATTACTGCATCAACCTCTTTTTGGCTGCCAGAAGCTCCTTGTATTCATCCACAAGTTTCCGCCGGTCCATAATGAGCCTGACGGTATCCTGCCAGTACTTCAATTCTTCCGCTCTGCTGTCCTTGGCCCTGCTGGTAATGCTCTTGTGGAAACTCAGCCTCAAGAACTCGATCTCCGGAAAGAACCCGGTCTTCCAGGGCTCGTTCAGGAACCTCAAATGGTGTTTTACTTCCTGCTTCTCCTCTTCGATCTGTTCTAAGAATCGCTCGCTCAGTACCTTTCTTTCGGCGAGGGCATCGTCGATCTCCTCTACAGCCTGCCTAAGATTCTCAATCCTTTCAGACAGCAGAATCGTTGGGTCGCTGTCATCGCCGGACTGATGGTTGTAGACAGGGCTGCCGGAATCTTTCTTTTTACTCTTATCCGCGATCCTCTCTTCAATGGCCATATGCTCCAAGCAGACCCTGTCATCCCAACCAGGCTATGCCGCCGCGAGCGGAACCTATGCGGCCTGTCTGAAGAACCTTATCCGCAGGCTTCACGATTATCTTCGCCGCCGGCAACTCAAAACGCACTACGACATACGGTTTCTGTTTTGCCTTTTGTGCATTCTGAATCTCATTGACAAGGTTCTTCCGCTCGGCGGGCCTTAGAACCTCTACCCGTCCTGCGGCCACAAACAGAAGCCATCTGAAGCTGTTGTCCTTTTTGCCGTGTGAGACAACTACGTTCGGGGTCTCTCTGAGAAGCTCCACGCTATGGCCGCAGTCGTGCAAGAAGTCTATCCACCCTTCCAGTAGCATACCCAAGGGATACTCCTTTCCCATGCCTGTGGATTTGGCGTTCCCATTTATAAGCCTATCGTGCGTGCAGTGCCGGGCGGACACCCAAAAGCATATAAAGTTTACTGTCTATTACTATTCGGGAGTGGTGAAAGGCAGACACCAATTGGTAACGTCATGGACTTCAATTCCGATTCGAGAATCATCAGCAGGGCCGACCTTCTTATGCCGGAGACCATTCCACACAAGATTACAGGCAGAGGCAAACAGATGGACAGACTCCGTGAATGCATGAGGCCCATGGGAAAAGGCGCTGCCCCTTTCTCGGCCTGGTTATACGGCCCGGCCGGCAGTGGCAAGACAGTTGTTGCTCGCAAGGTAGCCGGCGAATTCTGCCAGTCAGCACATCGAGTCTTTCTCTATGTGAACTGCTGGGAACGGCCGACTCTGTACTCCGTGGTTCAAGCCTTGTGTGAACAGCTAAAAGTACTCGGCGCCGACGCTCAAGATACAAACGTGAAGCTGTCCAGACTGAGCCAGGCGCTCCGGAACAGGATGACATTGATTATCCTGGATGAGTTCGACCGTCCGATGCCCAAGGAACAGGGCTCAATCATCTACAGACTCCTTCAATTGCCAAAGGCAGGGCTTTTCTGTATTTCAAACACCGATTCGGCCTTCTTGAGCCTTGAGGAGAGGATCCAGTCGAGGCTCTCGCCGGTGCTGGTGCACTTTTCCAGGTACTCGACAGCCGAAATTGAGGCCATTATCACTGACAGGGCTCGAGATACACTGATGCCGGGCGCCTTCTCCACGAACACCCTGCAGGGAATTGCTGCACTGGCCCAGGGTGATGCGAGGGTGGCGCTGCGCCTTTTATTCCAAGCTGCCCTTGCTGCGGAGAACGACCATGCCGAACGAATCGGCTCAAAACACATTCCCTCGGATCGGTCAACATGGGCGAGATCCGAACAGAACCGCCGAATAGAATCCCTTCCTGAGCATCAGCGGCTCGTTTACGAGCTGGTTAAGAAACACAGGCAGATATCCTCTACGAGCTTGCGAAGCCTCTATGAGACCATATGCGGCAAGCTGTCTATCGAACCGGTTGCGCAGAGAACGTTTTCCAAGTATGTTGCCCTACTGGCCCACAACAACTTCCTTGCGGTCGAAAATAAAGGCGCCGGCGGTCCGGGCAGGCTGTTGAGGCTCACACATCATCGTCTCAGCGGGCGTTGAACCCGTCTTATTTCCTTTGCTGATGAATCCTTTTGCCGTCCCTTGAGGATCTGTCGCTGGACTGTCTCATCAACCGCTACCTTCGCGATGCCGTGTGTGCACTCTTTGCGAAACAGGGCACGCTTACCTGTGTTCTGAAAGAGCCGGTTCACGATGTTCTTCGCTGAGGTCGGAGTAATGCCAAGTCGACCAGCAAGCTCCCTGTAGGTCACCAACCCGTATTCAAAACACACCTGAAAGAGCCTCTTCTCCTGTGGGGTCAAGTTGTTCAAGGCTTCTCCGAACCAATCGCCTCCCGCCCCGGCTGACCTGTTCGACTCGTTCGACTGGGTCGATTTGTTCGCCCCAGTCGCGGTGTTCTTCCATGAGTCAATTCGTACAAGAACCGCTTCCCTTAATTCGGCCAGTATCGGCGTAAGGTTTTCGGGGACTCGTTCGACGAGCTTGCCCGTATGACCGTGGACCTCTATGAGTCGCTCTTCGATTCGACTCAGCGCTGACTCAATCGACTCAGTCGAGCTACTCGGATCATACATATCAAATGCGAGACGAAGGGATTCTATCTCCGCTTCAAGCCGTCTTGCCTCTTCTGTGATGCGGTGAGATAGCTCTACCAACTCCATGTATATCTCTTGGCTGAGACACTTTATAAATCTAAGGTTGATTTTCGCCCGGGTCGGATTTTCTGCAAACATTTTGCATAATTAGTGCAAAGATTTTGAATGTTTTCTGCAAACATTTTGAAAATCTTAAAAACAGGCAGCGCAAGTTCCTGACGGCGGCGCTGTACTACTAAACGACTCACTCTACATATAACATATAACAGTGTTATATTTGCAATAGCTCTACCCTGTATTCTCTGCGCACTTGACCAGACGTAGATAGGCGGCGGATCGTGTACCCGGAAAATCGTTGCCGTTGCCGACGCCGGCAAACGGAGGGGCGGATTAGTCTACAACTACTTGTTTTGAATTTATTAAAAATCTTTGCAGAAATTCCCTCATCATTGCGCTTTTGATCCGCGCATTAGATAGAGCACCAATGGTTTGTGTTTGCTCTCCGTTGGAAGTGATTGCCGAAAAGCTGCCCCTTCGAGGGCTAACTCTTCGAGGTATTTCTTGATGGTATGCCAGCTTGCTGAATATGCGTACGTTTCCGCCAAACCCCGCTGGACGGATCGGACCGTGACTGGGTATGGATTTTGGCCAAGAACACGGCTGATTCTTTCCCGAAAAGTCATTCTTAATGCAGGCCTTCCTCGTTTCACATCTCCACCTTCCGGCGCATCGGTACTACACCCACAAGTTCGGCAGCGAACTTCAAGATCAGGCGTTTGATGTCCGTCGCTATATGGTCCAAAGGGAAATAGACAGTCGGATTTGTCATGGGGATCTTACCGATCAGACCCAAGGCCCTCAGGTTTTCCAGTCGATGGCGGATCGTATGGTACGAAGCAGCTTTCTTTCCTATGCGGTGGTCTCTCTGGAATTCGTCGACCAGTATTCTCAGAACATAACTGCTGGTATCATCTGGGTGCGGTCTGCCCGTGACGTAGAATCGCTTCAACAAGAGTATGTCCATCCTGTCCAGCCGGGTCATCAGGCGGTCTATATCCAGTTCTTGGACCGCCAATTCGCATTGCCTGTGTGTCTGGCTCATATCCTATATTTGGTATCTGCAGCTAATAAACTTTTCTCCTGGCGAAACCCTGCTCTCAGGTGTGACCTCGCATCAAGCCTTGCGCACCTGCGGCTTCTGTCTCAGATGAGCGGGCACTTACTTGCGCGCGACAAGGACATCCATAATTTCCACCAGGATTTGCTCGATACAGGCCCCCTTATTGGCCCAGTCGATGATCCTGGCTGTCTTTGGATGGCAACAGCCCCCACGGCACGATCGGCACGGTACGAGGCAAAGCCTTTTTAATGTCGGTGCGAAAAAGACCGCATGAGTTCAGAAGATACCTACAAAGGTGATTCAAAATCCATACAGAGCCTGGTTGTTTCACACTTTAAGAAGGATCTGTCGGACTTGGCGCAGTCTGAACAAAACCTGCCACTCCTGGACAAGGCAGCACTGTCCCCTCTCAAGGAAGCGAAGTACACCGCCAAAGGCGCCATACGGCGCCTTGAGCGCATGTTTGCTGCCAACGAAGATGAAATTTGACGCCGTCAATATGAACTGTGTCGACAAATTCACACAGACACCTCGTCCGCCCGGCGAGAGGCGCTGACCCCATCATATTCACGAAAAACACATGAATTTCAATCCCGGCTTGGCTGCACACGCATCCAATCCGCATACTCAGAGCATTATGAGAACAACAGGGACATCGGAATCGCAACGCTCCGACATCCCTTACTGCACACTGAACGTTCCATGAAGTAGGGTATTGTGCTGCGTGAAGGCGGTTCACGATTCTGCTTAGCTGCCGCTTTCCTCGAAGAGGCCTTCTTCTATTATTTCCTGCCAGAATGTTCTTGTCTTACGTGCGTCTTTCGTTGTCTTGTTTTACGGGGGGGCCCATGCCTGATTTGCAAGCCAGCTGGATAATACATACTCGTCAAGGATCCCCTGGACGTTCCAGAGGGCCCTTTTCAAAACGCTTACACAGATGGGACGCTTTGAGCATAACGGCGCCCCACCGCACTCTCACGAAAAGGAGGTACTCGAAATGGACACAATACAAGCTAAAGTCAGCAAAAGATTGTTGTCGAAGGCCGACAGGCTTTTCACAGGCACACTGGATGGCAGGATCATC
>Ga0315297_10001259_pt1 | contig 15563 bp, 14 predicted proteins | sample YL17G15_0_MG_FD_203628 | JGI IMG/M metagenome (GOLD analysis project Ga0315297, IMG submission 203628) | Sediment microbial communities from Yellowstone Lake, YNP, Wyoming, USA - YL17G15_0 | ecosystem: Environmental > Aquatic > Freshwater > Lake > Sediment | place: USA: Wyoming | collected... | reverse complement strand
AATTGAAAACCCGCTTTACGGAGAGGGGGATCGGCGGTTTGGCCTTCCGGCGAGGGGTGACCGCGGAGGAACTTTTCGCCCTCAGCCGGATTCTCTCCCAGGACCCGATCCAGTTCCAGGCTCTCGGAGGATTACTCGGGCTTTTCCGGAAGTCCAACATCGAAAATATTGTCCCGGTCGAGATTGAGGCGGTCGAAGACAAGGCTAAACGGGTGTATCACTCGGCCCGGGATATCGTGGTCAAGGTCATGAATGACGCCCGCCTGGGGGTGATCCCCAAGGTGGAGACCGTGGTTAAGACCATTGAACAAATGGCGGACATCATGATTTCCGACCGGAATGCGATCCTGGGCCTGACCATGCTTTCTTCCTATGACAATTATACTTTCAACCACAGCGTGAATGTCGGGATCCTGTCCCTGAGCCTGGCCCAGCACCTGGAGCATTCCGAGGCGATTCAGCTGGAGGTGGGGGTGGCCGGTCTTCTGCATGATATCGGGAAGACCTTTACTCCCCTGAGTGTTTTAAACAAGCCCGGCCCCCTCTCAGACGATGAGTGGGAGGTCATCCGGCGGCACCCTTCGGATGGGACCGAACTGATCGAAAGGATGGAAGGCCATCCCCCGGGGGCTTCTACCATCGTCCTGGAACACCACATGGGATACAATCTCCGGGGATATCCCCGGCCTTCCGGGCCCGGTCATAAAATGCATCCCGGAACCGGGATCGTGACCATTTCGGATTGCTACGATTCCATGACCACCCTGCGCGCCTATCAGGAAAGAATGGAGCCCCGGGAGGCTCTGAAGAAAATGAACGGTCTGGCGGGGAAGCATTTTGATCCGAACACACTCAAGAGCTTTATTCAGATGCTGGGGATCTATCCGATCGGGAGCCTGGTGCGCCTGAACAGCGGTGAAATCGCCTTGGTCACGGGGGTGGAAGCCGGGGATCCCAATCATCCCCGGGTGAAGATTGTCACCGATCGCGAGGGGAAAAAGCTCACGGAGTACCAGGAGATGAAGCTGACCGAGGATCCACAGGGCCGGCAGATTATCACGACCGTGGATTTCATGGCCAAGGACTTGGAAATGTCCCCCTGAACGGAACGGGGAGCGAGAACCAGCAAACCGTTAGCCGATTACGGCGCGGGAAAAAAATTACAATGGTTTTTGACGCGATAATCCTGGGAGGTGGACCGGCGGGCTTGACCGCGGGGATTTATCTGTCCCGGGGGGGGAAAAAAACCTTGATTCTGGAAGGCCTGGAAGGCGGGGTGGCCTCCCGAATCGAGAGGGTGGAGAATTATCCCGGATTTCCGGAAGGAATTTCCGGGATGGATCTCCTCGCCCGTTTTCGGGAACAGGCCGCGGTCTTCGGGGCCGAAATCCGCAGCGAGGAGGCCACCGCTCTTAAGGATGAGGGGAGCGAGAAAAAAGTCCGGATGGACCAGGAGGTGTTAACCTCTCGGAGCGTGATCATCGCCATCGGCACCAATCCCCGGCGCCTGAATATTCCCGGGGAGGCGGAGCTCTTCGGCCGCGGGGTTTCCTACTGCGCCACCTGTGACGGCCCCCTGTTCCGGGGAAAACCGGTGGCCGTCGTGGGCGGCGGGGACTCGGCCGTTCATGAGGCCCTGCACCTGGCGGGTCTGGCCTCCCGGGTTTACCTGATTCACCGGCGGGACCGGTTGCGCGCCGAGCACGTCGCCGGGGAGCGGGCGCGTTCCCATGCCCGGATCGAGATCGTCTGGGATTCGGTTCCGGAACGGTTCGCCGGCAGCGGGTTTCTGACCGGGATCGAGGTCCGGAATAAAAAAACCGGGACGGCCAGGACCATCGAGGCGGCGGCGGTATTTGTCAGTATCGGGACCAAGCCTCGAACCGATTTTCTCCGGGGTGTCTTGGATTTGGATCCGGAGGGATTTATATTAACAAAAGAGAATCTCGAAACTTCGGTTCCGGGGGTGTTCGCGGCCGGCGATGTCCGGGTCAAGGAATTCCGCCAGATCGTCACGGCGGTGGCGGAGGGGGCCTTGGCCGCCCACGCGGCGGAAAGATACTGCGAATGAGTCATCCCGGAGAACCGCTATCTCCGGGTGAAGGTTGAGAGTCCAGGGAGGAACAGCATGAAAACCGAGGCGTTAAAAAGGGTATACCTTTTCCAGAGTCTGAAAAACACCGAACTCGAGCTGATCCTTTCGATCGCCCGCCGCTGGAAATTTACCGCCGGCCAGGCCGTCTTCCGGGAAGGGGATGAGGGGGATCGGTTTTACCTGATCCTCTCGGGGGAGGTGCGGATCTCCAAGCAGGTCCCCGGGATCGGGGAAGAAGCCCTGGCGGTGCTCAAGCCCGGGGATTTCTTCGGGGAAATGGCCTTGATTGACGACGCGCCCCGCTCCGCGGACGCGATCTCCAACCAGGAAACCACCCTCCTCGGGATCGAACGGAAGGATTTTGAATCGCTTCTTTTCCTGAACAAGGACCTGGCTTACGCGGTCCTCTGGGCCTTTTCCCGGACCCTCTGCCAGAGGTTGAGGGAAATGAACGACAAACTGCAAGCCATGCTGGCCATGCGGGGAGGTTTTTAAAGCCTAATGAGTCCGGATCTTAATAACCTGATCAAGGGGATTTATCTTTTTTCCAAATCAAATTTAAATGACCAATAACCAAGCACCAATAACCAATAACCAATAACCAAATAATGACCAATGACCAAATCTCAAATTCCAAACTTTAAACTCGAAACCGAGAACCAGATTAAATATTTGTGATTGATAATTAAGGGGTAAAGAGCTCATGCCGATATACGAGTTTCAATGCAAAAAATGCAGGGAAATCACTTCCTTCGTGGAAAAGGTGGACGAGATTAAATTCTTCAGCCGCCGCTGTAAAAAGTGCGGCAGCCGCCGGCTCAGCCGGGTCCTGTCGGCCTTCTCCACCCAGAAGCGGGAATCCAGGTCCGACCTGGTCAACCAGATGCGGCAGATCGGAAATGTCCAGTTCGTTCCCCAGCAGCCGGGGATGATCGGTCCGCCCCCCGGGGGATGTCCCTACGCCCAATCCGCGGAAGATGCGGGGGAGAAAGAGAAAAAACCTTCCCCGCCTTATTCGATTTCCGGGAAATAAAGGGGGAAAGAAGAAGCCGTGAAGCTCGGGAAGGCCAGCCGGTACTTGATCTGGGGAGTTATGATCGGAGGGATGATCCTGGTTCTTTCCTCTCCGGCCTGCTCCCGGGAAAAGAAAATTTCGCCTCCGTCACCGCCGGGAGCCAAAGAAACCTTTTCCCCCGCCGAACGGGATCTGCTCCTCCAACTAGCCCGCCAGACCCTGGTGAACCAGGTAACCCGGGCACCCCTCCCGGAGGTTAAAGAGTCACAGCTTACTCCCCGGCTGAAAGAGGTCCGGGCCTGCTTCGTCACCCTGAACCGGGTGGATACCGGACTGCGGGGCTGCATGGGTTATGTGGTTCCGACCCTGCCCCTGGCTCAGTGCGTGATCGACCGGGCGGTGGCGGCGGCGAGCGAGGATCCCCGCTTTTCCCCGGTCCGGCCCGAGGAACTGCCGCAGATCGAGATCGAGGTAAGCGTGCTCTCCGTCCCGCGGGAGCTGGCTTTCACCGGGGCCCAGGATTTGCTCCGGAAGCTCCGGCCCGGGGTGGACGGGGTGATTTTAAAAACCCGTTACGGAGGGGCCACGTTTCTGCCCCAGGTCTGGGAACAACTCCCCATTCCGGAAGAATTCCTCGGCCACCTCTGCCGGAAGCACGGCGCTCCCCCGGATTGCTGGCGGCAAGATGGGATCCAGGTTCTGACCTACCAGGCCTCGGTATTCAAGGAAAAAAAGTCCCCCCCCGCCCATCCTTAAATAAAATCCTCCCTCTCTCGATAGCGGCCTTGGAAAAAAGGAACAAAATCTAGGGCCAGGTCTTTACCTTGGTATTTGAAATCGAAAGACTTAGCCTTCGACCCGGAAATAGAGCAGGCCCACGCGGTTTTCCGAGGGGATCCGGGTGATTACCGCCTTGATCGTGACGGCCAGGTCGCCGATTACGCCGGTGGAGGAAATCGAAAAGACATCGCTTTTAACCGAAATCATATTCTGCAGGTCTAACCGGGCTTGGGAATCCGGGACGAACTGGCTGAGGAAGTCAGTGATGGAACGGAAAGGCTTATCCTTCCGGTAATCGATAATTTCCTGGGCCCACCCCGGGGTGAAGGATTCATGGAGTGATTCGAGGACCAGGGCCGGAGCGGTATTAATGTTGATTTTTCCGCCCGAACTTTGCTGGGGAAAGACGGTGACCAGGGGGGAACCCAGGGCGTCGATTTTTCTGGCCTCGGGGCCGTCCCCTTCCATCAGGGCGGCATATAGCTGGGGGGTGAACCCCCCGATCAAGCGCAACTCACTGAGAGAATCCAGGGCCCCTTCCTTGGAAGAGTAGGAGGGGGTCAGCCCCAGGTAAAAGTCGGCTTCCGCTCCCTGGGAATCGGTGCCGGTTTCCAGATCCCCATCCGTCCATTCCCGGATGGAATCCACCAGGGCTTCGGCCGGGATCTTGCCGCCCCTTTCGGCGCTGGTGGAAATAATGGTTTCAAACAATTGATAGGCGATCTTACGGGTTTTCACTTCCTCCACCTGGTTAAGATTGATCTTGCCGTTTTCATCCGAGATCTTGATGGCCAGGATTCCATCCCCCACCGGGTAAGAAAAAGGGGTTCCCTGGGCGGCCCAGGACCAGATCTCCTCGATTTTGGTGGGATCCGGAAGGCTGCCGCCGGAAAAGTCAAAACTCTCCAGGGGGGCGGAAAAAAAATCCACCTGGCCCTTACGGGAATCGAAGAGCAAAAGATCCGCCGCCGCGTCAATTCCTCCCCGGGCGATGGTATAGGCCTTGAGCTGTTTGGCGAAGCTGTCCGCCATCCGGAGCTGGATCCGGGAATTGTAGGCGAACTCGACCAGGACCACGGCCAGAAGCGAGACGATCAGGACGACTGTGACCAGGGCGAGGCCGGCTTGCTCCCGGGCCAGGATAAGGGGGTGGGGGCCAGAGCAAACTCCGGCTCGGGGCCGGGGATGTGCCTCTCTCTCCGATCCGTCAGACAGAGGTTTTTTCGGCGAAGCCGACAAAATCGTGGGACTGAAAATACCTGAGCTGAAATTAAACATTACAAAACAATTGAGTTCGCATGAAAAAATTCTTGTCATTCCGGGCTTGACCAAGCCTGCCCCGGACTTGATCCGGGGGAATCCAGTCTTTTGATCTGGATCCCCGCCTGCGCGAGGATGACAAAAAGGAGAGACGAGTCCATCCCGCCCTTGGCGGGATGGGAATGAAGATTTTCAAGAAAGAATGAAAAACACTTTGCCTCAACATGTGTTTTTATTTCCGATAAAATCCCCGGGGAATATCCACCAGGGTGCTGAATTGCAGCTCCCGTTTTTCCCGATCCAGGATGGTCAGGGTGACCTCCACCGCTTGGGGTAGGCCGGCCGGGGTTTTAGGCCGGTCGGTGGATTTCCACTCGTCCAGCCATTTGCCGATTCCCTGCTCCTGATAGTAATAGCGGAAATTCAGGGCCCGGAGGTTATCCAGCATGGCGTAGCTGGCCCCCTGGTTGGCCGGGACCGGCCAATGGTAGAGCAGATCCTCCCGGCGGATGAGATAGGTAATATCCTTTTCATAATCAACCCGGCCGAGGTATTCGATCTCGGCGCTTTCACTTTCCAGGCGCTCGGTTTCCTGATCGATTCCGAGGGGAAGGAAGAGAAAATGACTGAGGCTGAAAAACAGCAGGCGGTCCAGGTCCCGGTCATTTTCCCGGGTTTGCTCGCCGTAAAATATTCCCCGGCCCAAAGCGATGTCGATTTTTTCCGTCTGCCAGGGTCTTTCCCGGGCGGGGGTGATCCGCACCCGGGGAGGAGAGGTGAAATAGGCGGAGTTGAGTTCCATGGTCATCCGGTAGAAAACCGTCCGGACACTGTGATAAAGCTCGTCCCGGGATTCCACGTAATCCTTGGTGGCCAGGGAGGCTGAGTAAGTGGTGAAAACAAAGGTCATGATGATGGCCAGGATGGCGAGAGACACCATCACTTCCAACAGGGTGAAGCCCGGCGCCGCCCCGGTCCGGCGGGAGACAGCCCGGCGCGGGGAGCGAAGGAATTTCATCTTCCGATTTCTCCGTATATTCCCGGGGCCACGATCCCGTTCAGGGTATAAAGCTGTTCCGAGCCTCCGGTTTTCCATCTCACCGTGACCCGGATCAGGGAGAGAGGGAGGGGGGGAACCTCCCCGATCGGGAGTTGCAGGGGGATGACTTCGGGCTCCTCGATCTTATAGGCGGGGTAGAGTTTGCTCAGGGCCTGGGGGCGATCCTCGAGCCCGGTAAAACCGCGGAGCTCCATCTCTTTCTCCGTGAAAGCTTCCTTGGCCACCAGGGCGGCGATGGTCAGATCCTTGGAATTCTGGCTTAGAAATACGGTCTGGTTCTGGAGCGAGAGCAGCCCGATCAGGCCGATCGCGAGAATCGTGACCGCGGCCATTACCTCCAGCAGGGTGAACCCGGGCGCTTTTTTCATGGGGCAAACTCGGAAAACTCGAAATAACCCGATCGCACCAGAACCCGGCCGGAGAGGGGGACCAGGAAAATGGAATATTCGCGATCTTTCCTGTTTTTAAGATGAACGGTGGCCGGGTCGGCGTATCCGCCGGGGAAGAAATGCATCTCCACCCGGCCGTCGTGCAGGGCTTCCCGGCTGCCGACTTTGATTTCACTGAAACGAATTCCCGCGGGGAGCTTCCGGCGCTGGATCAGGGACTGGTCTTCGATTTCGAGCATTTGTATTTCCTGGGTCAACGGGTTCAAGCGGGGGGCTTCCACCCAGAAGGTTTGCGAGGCGAGATCGAAAACCAGGGAATAGTAGGTTTTTTTAAAGGCGGCCTCGGAATAGAGATAGCGCATCATGGCCGCGAGCTGGCGCGCCGAGGAACGCAGGTTGAATTCCGTGAGTTCGGAAAATCGGGGAATCGCGATGGAAAACATCAGGGTCATGATGAGCAGGACGACGGAAAGCTCAATCAGGGTAAACCCGGAGCCTCCCAGCCGGAAAACCGGAGAAACCAAAGGCTGGGGACGGGAGCGGGATTTCACCGTGAAGTTCACGGGATGAACCGGGGTAAAAATTTATTGAGATTCAATATTCCAGTTGGTGATGTCGGCGTTTTTCCCCTCTCCCCCGGGCTGGCCGTCGGCAGCGTAGGAGACGATATCGTAGGGGCCCCGGGTTCCGGGAGCGATAAAAACATATTCATGTTTCCAGGGGTCGAGCGGCAACTGGTTGGTGTTGCGCAGATATCCGCCCTCCCGCCAGCAGCAGGGCGCTTCCCCCACGCCGGGTTTTTCCACCAGGGATTTTAATCCCTGCTCGGTGGTCGGGTAGATGGCGCTATCGAGCTGATAAAGATCCAGGGCGGCTTCGAAGTTTTTGATCTGGGCGATGGCCTGGGTTTTGCGGGCTTTATCCACGTTGCTGGTCACGGTTACGCCCACGATGGCAATCAGGATGCCGATGATGGCCACTACCACCATCATTTCGATTAGGGTAAAACCATCTGCCTCATTTTTTATCAGGGGCAGGAGGCCGGGCCCGGAGGGGGCCGGGAATTTTTTCGGTTTTTTCATTTTATCCTCCCTTAACGGATAATACTGCTCATCTGAAAAATCGGGATCAGGATTGAAAGCATGATAAAAAGCACGATCACCGCCATCGCCAGAACGATTACGGGTCCCAGAATCGAGGTCAGACCGGAAACCGTGGTTTCCACTTCGTTATCATAGGCTTCGGAAATCCGGTTTAACATATTTTCGAGTTCGCCGCTCCTTTCCCCCACCGCGATCATGTGGATCACCATCGGGGGGAAAACCCCGCTTTGCCGGAGGGGATCGGCGATGCTGGCCCCTTCCGCGATACTGTCCCGGGCGGCTTCGATGGCGCGGGCGATGATCCGGTTGTTCACGATATTTTTAACGATGTCGAGGGAAGTGAGCAGGGGAATCCCTCCCGCAATCAGGGTGGAGAGGGTGCGGGCGAAACGGGAAACGGCGATCATCCGGGTAATCCGGCCCAAAACCGGGAGTTTGAGCATCAAGCGGTCAAACCTTTCCTGGCCTGCCTCCCGCTGGAGGTAGCTCCGGATTCCGAACCCGAGGGCGATCAGCAGGATCAGAACCCCCCACCACCAGTGGCGGAGGAAGTCGGTGGCGCCAATCAGAATCCGGGTGTAGATCGGGAGGGTCTGACCCATATCGGCAAAAACCTTCGTGACCTTGGGCATCACGAAGGTGGAGAGGGCAATAACAATCAGGCCCATGATCGCGAGGAGAAAGATCGGGTAGGTGAGGGTGGACAGAATGCTCCCGCGGAGCTTGATCTGATATTCCATGTAGTCCGACAGCCGCGAGAAGACGATTTCCAGGGTGCCGCTGGTTTCCCCGGCCCGGACCATATTGGTATACAGGGTGGGGAAGGTCCCCGGGTAACGGGCCATGGCATCGGCCAGGCTGGCTCCTTCATTCACCTTCTCCCGGACCTCGGCCACGACGCGTTTTAAATTGACGTTTTCCACCTGCTCGGTCTGGGTGGTCAGGGCTTCCACCAGGGGCATTCCCGCGGCGATCAAGGTGGACATTTGCCGGGTAAAAAGGGTTACTTCCCGGAGGCTGGCCTTGAGCCGGGTCGGGTGCAGCCGGATCTCCTTCCGGAAAACCGGGGCCTCTTCCCGGGATTCCACCGGGTTCAGCGCGGTTGGGAAAATCCCCTGTTTCCGGAGCCGGGCCCGGGCGGCCTTGGAACTCTCGGCGTCGATCATGCCCTTGACGCCTTTCCCGCTGGAGTCGAGGGCGGTGTATTCGTAAACCGGCATAAGGATTTAAAGGAAAAACTTCGGTTTAATCCTCGAAAACAACTTCTTCCTGGGTCACCCGCAGAACCTCGGGCATGGTGGTAATCCCTTTAATCACCTTCTGGAAGCCATCGTCCCGGAGAGAGGTCATTCCCTTGGAGGAAGCCTTCTTTTTGATGGTGTTGGAATCGGTACTGGTGGTGATGAGATTCCGGATGTCATCGTCGATCAGCAACATCTCATAGATTCCGGTCCGGCCGAAGAACCCGGTTCCCGAGCAGGTTTCGCAGCCCGAGCCGCGATAGAGTTTCCCGGTTTTGTTCTTGTCGGTGTAACGGGCTAGTTCGGCAAGTTCGGCCGGGGAGAGCTCATAGGCGATCCGGCAGTTGGGGCAGAGGGTGCGGACCAGCCGCTGGGCCAGAACGGAGACCAGGGAACTTGCGACCAGGAAGGGCTCGATCCCCATATCCACCAGGCGGGTGATCGCCCCGGCGGCATCATTGGTGTGCAGGGTGGAAAAAACCAGGTGACCGGTCAGGGAAGCGTGAATGGCGATTTCCGCGGTTTCCACGTCGCGGATTTCCCCGACCAGGATGACATCGGGGTCCTGTCTTAAGATCGAGCGCAGCCCATTGGCAAAGGTCAGGTTGATTTTGGGGTTGACCTGAATCTGGCCGATCCCGGGCAACTGGTATTCCACGGGATCTTCAATGGTGATGATATTTTTTTCCTCCGAGTTGATTTTCGACAGGGCGGCGTAAAGGGTAGTGGTTTTTCCGGACCCGGTCGGCCCCACCACCAGGATGATCCCGTTGGAGCGCTGGATCAGCCGGTTGACCAGCTTGAGTTCTTCCCCGGTCAGCCCGGTTTGTTCCAGGGGAAGCAGGATGCTGGAACGGTCCAGAAGCCGGAGCACCACCCTTTCCCCGTGAGAGGTGGGAACGGTGGAGGCCCGGACATCGATGTCCTTGCCCGCGATTTTCAGGTGGATCCGCCCGTCCTGGGGCAGGCGCTTTTCGGCGATGTTGAGGCCGGCCATGATTTTCACCCGCGAGGTGATGGACGCCTGCAGGCGCTTGGGGGGGCGAACCTTGTCCCGGAGCACCCCGTCGATCCGGAAGCGAACGGAGAGATCGCGCTCAAAAGGCTCGATGTGAATATCGCTGGCTCTTTCCTTGACCGCCTGGAAAAGCAGGGAGTTAACGAAGCGGATGATCGGGGCTTCGTCGGTTTCGTCTAGCAGGTCTTTGGGTTCCTCCAGGCCGGAGGCGATGCTGCCCAGGTCCTGGTCGGCCAGATCACCCATCATCTGGTCGGCCCGGTCCTGTTCGCGTTCGTAGATCTGATTGATGAGATCAAGAATGCGTTTCCCGGAGGCGACCCGCAGTTCCAGGCGGGCGTCCAGGATGCGGGCCAGGTCGTCCAGGGGATAGAAATCGAAAGGGTCGGAGACGGCGATCTGGACGGTTCCGTCATTTTTCGCCAAAGGCACGATCAGATAGCGCTTGGCAAAGTTGATCGGGATTTTTCCCACCAGACCCAGATCAATTCCCTCGACCGGGATCTCCGCGAGATAAGGGTATCCGGACTGAATCGAGAGGACCCGGGCCAGGTCCTCCTCGGTAATATGCTTCTGTTTGATTAAGAACTCCCCCAGGCGCTGGCCTTTCTCCACCTTGAGCTTCAGGCCTTCCTCGATGATTTCCTCGGAAAGACCGGTTTCCTGCCGGAGGATTTCCCCAATGCGACGGCGATCCAATTTTACTCTCCGAAAACCTGCCGATCCAGAGACTGGGGTTTTATCGCGGGGGGGGTCTCCGGGGAAGCGGAATTCTCCTCTGGTTTCAAGGGAGGAGCAGGGGATTTTTCCGCGTCCGGATTTTGGTCCGGGGTCCCGGGGCGGGAGGGCAGGGATTCGGGATTCTCGGCGGGGGTCGAGGGTTGGGATGTTCCGGGGGGATTCAGACTCGAACTCGGGGATTTTTGGGTTTCGGTTCCGGGGCTCGAGCTTTTCGGGGCTGGCGGTTCGACGCTTTCCGCCGGTTTTTTATCTGAGGGTATTTCCAGCGGAACGGAAGGAGGCGGACCGGCTTCGGGTTTTTCCGCGGGATTTAGCTCCGCGGGTTTCGTCGGGGTTTTTAGCTCCTCGGTTTTTTCGGCCGGGGAAGCGGGCTTGATTTTCTTCTCTTCCGGCAAGAAGGAAGGCTCCGATTTCGCTTTTCCTTTCTTTTCCTCCCCCGCCTGGGCTTTCGGGCTTGGTTCCGGGGGAGCTCCGATTACTTCCTCTTTGGGTTTGGCCGGGCGGCTTTCAATGACGGATTCCCCCACGATTTTCGGGAAGATCGATTCCCGCTCCGCCCCCGGGCGGTATTCGTGGTAGAACTCGAGGATCTCGCTTTCTTTATGTTTGGAAATCTGGTCCAGCTCCGCCGGGCTCTTGGCGATGTAGGGGGTGAGGAAAATCAGCAGGTTGGTCTTCCGGTTCATTTTAGTGGAGTTGCGAAAGAGCCAACCGATGATCGGGAGGTCTCCGAGAATGGGGACCCGGGAGGAGCTCTCGCTGACTTGGTCTTCCATCAGCCCCCCGATGGCCACGGTTTGCTTGTCCTGGGCCACCACGGTGGTTTCCGCCGACCGCTTCCGGGTGATCAGCCCCTGGGTGTTGACGTCGAATCCCTGGGGCGGGGATTCGCTGACCGCGGAGATTTCCTGGTAGATTTTCAGGCGGACGGTCTCGCCTTCACTGATCTGGGGAGTGACGCGGAGGGTGATCCCGACATCCTGACGCTGGATCTGGGTTTGAACCACCCCGCCCGCGGTGACGTTTTGCCCGGTGATGAAGGGAACATTTTCACCGATGACAATCTGAGCCTGCTCATTGTCGGTGGCCAGCAGGTGGGGGGTGGAGAGGATATCCACGTTGCTGTTGCTGGCCAGGGCCTTGAGGATGGCGCCAAAACTGGGGATCTCGGTCCCGTCGGGAAGGGTCACGGTTTGGCCGACCCCCCCGACAAAAAGCCCGGAGAGGGAAGCGAGCGTCTCCGGGGTAATGATCAGGGTGTTGATTCCTCCGGGGGCGCTGCCGGCGATCACCCCCTGGGAGTCAAAAGCTTTGCCCCCGCTGAAGGCCAGCCCCAGCTCGCGTTGATGGCTGAGCGAAACCTCGACGATCGCCGCCTCGACGAAAACCTGCCGGCGGGGGACATCGAGCTTGTCGATCACCTCGCGGAGGGTCTGGTAATCCTGGGGTGAACAGATAATGATCAGAGAATTGGTGGCCGGGTCGGCGGTGATCTTGATCCCGCCTTCGAACTGGGCCACCGCCTGAGGCTGCCCGGGGGCCCCCGGGGCGGATTTCACGCCGGCCCCGGCGGTCAGGGACGAAAGCACGGCAGCCAGTTTTTCCGACCCGGCGTTCTGGAGGTAAAGCACGTGGATCTGACCCGTTCCGGCGACTACCTTGACATCCAGTTTGGTCACCAGGTTTTTGATTTCTTCAATCTCGGATTTGCTTCCCATCACGATCAGGGCGTTGAGCCGTTCTTCGGGAATGATTTTCGTCACGGCCGACCGGGGGACTCCCGGCTGGGAGGGGGCAAGTTTGCCGCTAATAACGCGGCCGACCACTTTTCCGGTCTTCTGGCCCGCGGCCTCGTAGATTTTGCCGATGGTCTGGGCCACGCTGGCGGCCGAGGAATTCTGGAGAGTGATGATTTCGATGACTTCCTCGAAAAGGGGGGAATCCAGCTCTTCCAGGATCCGCAGGATGCGGTTAATGTTGCGGGCCGAGTCGATGAGAATGATGGTATTGGTGGCGGCGTAGGTGGTCACAAAGCCGGATTTCGAAATCAGCTGCTTGACAATGGTGTTGGTGATTTCATCGCAGTCCACGAAGTTCAGCGGAATCAGGCGGGTGATAAAGGAGTCACTTTCCGGCCAGCGTTCTTTCCCAAAATAAGTGGGAATATTGGATTCTTTAACGTCCCGGGTCGGGATGATCCGGATCAGGCTTCCCGCCTGGGCGGTGGTAAAACCTTTCACGTTTAAAATGGTTTCGAAGACCTGATAGGCTTCCTTGACCGACACCTTCTTGGGGGAGATGATCGTGACTTTTCCCCGAACGGTTTCATCGAACAGGAAGTTCTTCCCGGTGATTTTACTGATGGCCTTGACCAGATCCGCGATTTCGACGTTATTGAAATCCAGGGCGAAATATCCTTTTTCCTCTTTGGGTTCCGAGGTGGCCGGGGCTGTCCCTCCCGCCGAAGTCTTCGGGGCGGCCGGGGTTTGAGCCGTGGCTAGGGCGGCCAGGCTGAAAATTATTCCCAGGCAGGCGAACAGCCCTTTCCCGGGGGACCACCAGCGGCCGGAAAAGCCGGGATGAACCGGCCTGTTCATCGGGCTACGGAAAAAGCGAGAAATTTGGACCAGGGGTGACTGCGACCCGGGTTTTGACCAGCGATTTGTCGGCATTTCGGTTTTAAATGTTTCTCCCTATTACCTCAGTCGATAAGAAAAAGTCATGGGTTTTCCGTTCCGAACCAGGTCAATTTGAAAATCAGTTTCGGATTTCAGCTGGGAGAGGACTTGCAGGGCTTTTTCCGGACTTTCAACCTCAACTCCATTGACTCGCTGAAGAACATCGCCGTTCACCATACCCAGATCAGTATATATGCTATCCGGTTTGATGGCAAAAATCTTGTAGCCGGCGATTTTTCCCTCAATAAAGTGGGGAACGATCCGGGCCTGGGTCATGATGGTTCCCAGATTTTTGGTCACTTCTTCGAAAGCGAGACGGTTTACTTCATAACTGTTCTCCGCAACCTTGCGTACCTCGACCGGACTGTTTCCCGGGGGCAAAGTGGGCGGGGGAAGAGCGGAGGAAGTCGAGGTCAAAGGTGAAATTTCTTCTTCGTAGATGGCCAGAACTTCTTGGTTCCCAGCCCGGGAGATGACGATCCGGTTTCTTTCGATCGCCAGAACCGTGGCTTGATTCAGGATCATATCACCGGTTTTGTAAAACTCGGCGAGGCGGCTGTTTTCATCCTCCACGAGGGCCAGGGAACTGTCTTTGGGCCCGGTGATGGTCCCGATCAAACGGGCCTTGAGGGAGCTTTTATCCGCGGCCGCGGCGACAGGGTTTTCAATATTCTCCGGAGGCAGGGTGGTAAAAATATTCCGATCCGTGATTACTTGGTAATCACTAAAGGAGATCGGGGCGGTTTTGGCTTGGGCACTGGATTTCTTGGTAACCAGGGGAGCTTCGATCGGGATCGCGGAGAGCAAACGGGACAAGTACCCGGAAAAAAGCGAGGCTGAGAGGAAGGCCAAAAGGCCGATCACCAGAAGGTTCAGCCAGGAAAAATAACGCCTAAAAAAGTCAAAAAGAGAATAGATATCCACTTTCGGAATTAAACTCCTTAATAAAATTGACCCCTGGAAATCTCATAAGTTCCAAAAGCTAAGGTTTATATTATGCCCTCTGCTGGAAGTTTCTCAATATTCAATGGGTTTTGCCGTTGAATTCGGGCAAAATTTTGTCAGGATCCTGTCCGGCCAAGCTATTTTTCAAATTCGTAACCCAGTTCCTTTAAAAAGGACGGATTTTCCATCCATTTCTTTTGGACCTTTACCCAGAGCTCCAGATAAACGGGGCGGTCCAGGAAACTTTCGATTTCCCGGCGGGCTTTTTCCCCGATTTCCTTTATCATCCGGCCCTGGTGGCCCAGGGTAATTGCTTTTTGAGTTTCCCTTTCCACCAGGACAGTTGCCCGGATGAAATCTTTGCCCCGGGCGCGGGAGTTTTCCCGGAATTCCTCGATCCGGACGCCCAGGGAATAGGGGAGTTCTTCCCGAAGGCAGGCGAAGGCGGCTTCCCGAATAATCTCCGCGACGAAAAAACGCTCGGGTCGGTCAGTCAGGAAATCGGGCGGAAAGAGGGGAGGCCCGGGGGGAAGAGCACGGATTAAGCCCTGAAGCAGTTCTTTTGTTCCCTCCCCGGTCCGGGCGGAAATGGGGATGATTTCCTGAAAGGGGAAGTTCTGGGAATACATTTCCATCTGGGGCAGAAGCAGGGATTTATCCACGAGCCGGTCAACCTTGTTCAAGGCGAGCAGAATGGGCCGGGGAAGGGAGAAAATCTTTTCCAGAATCTCCCGGTCTTCCGCGAATTTTTCCTGCCCCGCTTCAGTGAGAAAAAGAATCAGGTCGGCTTGGCGAAGAGCCCGGAAAGCGGAAGCCACCATGATTTCCTGCAAAAGCTTGCGGGGGCCAAAGATCCCGGGAGTATCCAGGATGGCAATTTGGGCCTTCGGGTTTTGCCAGACACCGAGAACGGTATTGCGCGTGGTTTGGGGCTTGGGAGTGATGATGGCAAGTTTTTGATCCAGCAGACAGTTCAGAAGGGTGGATTTTCCCACGTTGGGTCTTCCGGCCAAGGCCAGATAGCCGGAACGGAATTCTTTATCCTGGGTTGGCTCCCCGATGGGTTCTGGGTGCAAGAATTAGCCTCGAAATAGAATAAATGTCGTTACCATAGAGCTTGTTGCACAAACGGTGAAAACCGGACAAACCGTCATTCCGGCGAAAGCCGGAATCCAGTAATATCAATAAGTTCCTGGACTCCTGCTTCCGCAGGAGTGACACTTTTCTGATTTGTGCAA
>Ga0315297_10001257_pt1 | contig 15569 bp, 13 predicted proteins | sample YL17G15_0_MG_FD_203628 | JGI IMG/M metagenome (GOLD analysis project Ga0315297, IMG submission 203628) | Sediment microbial communities from Yellowstone Lake, YNP, Wyoming, USA - YL17G15_0 | ecosystem: Environmental > Aquatic > Freshwater > Lake > Sediment | place: USA: Wyoming | collected... | reverse complement strand
ACCGTTGTCCAAAGTCAAGCTGATCACCTGCCATCTGGGCAACGGAGCCAGCATCACGGCCATCGACCACGGCCACTCGGTGGACACGACCATGGGCTTCACCCCGCTGGAAGGATTGGTCATGGGCACCCGCTGCGGCAGCATCGACCCGGCCCTCGTCCCCTACATCATGGAGCGCGAAAAGCTGGGGACCAGAGAAATCGACTCGATCATGAACAAGAACAGCGGCATGCTCGGCCTGACCGAGACCTCGAACGACATGCGCGAGATCGAGCAGGAAGCGGCCCGGGGCAGCGAGCGCCATAAGCTGGCCATCGACATCTATTGCCATTACGTGAAGAAGTACGTAGGCGCCTTCATGGCCCAATTGGGGCGGGTGGACGCCGTCGTCTACACCGGGGGGATCGGAGAAAACTCCCCGCTGGTGCGGCGGTTGGCGCTGGAGGGGCTGGAGGAATTCGGCCTGGCCGTCGATCCTCACACAAACGATAAAAACGAGCGCGACATAAGTTCCGGACGGGTGAAAATCCTAGTCATCCCGACCAATGAAGAGCTGGCCATCGCCCGCGACACCAAGCGGATACTCCAGGCGGCCCCCCAGGAGGCCGGAGCGCGGCCGGGGAAAGCCCCCGCGGCCGGGCCGGCCGCGGCCTTCAAGCCGGAGGAAACGGCCAAGCTCGTTTTGCTTTGGGCCAAGAATCCCAAAGCGAACCCGGCCGTTCTGGCCTCCGGCCTGAGCCAGGCACTCGGCCGGACGTTCAGCACCGAGGCTGTGACGCGCGAGCTCGTGCGGCTGAGCCTCATCGCGGCGCCGGCTCCGGCGCCGGAAAAGAAGTCGGCCTCCAGGGTCTGAAAAGGATTGCCTAATGGATAAAATTGACCGCGAAGAAGCCGGTTGGCTGGTGGCCTTGTCCTGGCTGAGCGCTCTCGAGGAAACGGCCCGGGATTTTCATGGGACACGGCCCCGGGTGTTCAGCGAGCGGGCCTACGAGCATTCGGTCCAGTACTACCTGCACCTCCTAGGCGACGAGTATGGGATGCAGATAAAAAAGTCCGATTCCATCCTGTCCGCGGTGGAGGATTACATCCAGATCGGCATCAGCGGCGGGCTGTTCGGCGATGCCAGTAATTTCGAGCTGGTCGAAATCAATCCGTTTCATCTGTCGATCACCGTGCACGATTGCGTCTACCTCAAGAGCTGCCAGGCCTTGATCGAAGAAGGATTCTCGGTTCGCGACCTGACGTGCGCCCGGATCGGCTGTTTCCGGGCTGCGGTCAAGGCTCTGGCCAGCATCGACTGTGACTGCCAGGTGACCTCGTTCAACATCGAGGGAGACTGCAAAGGTTATATCGAGAAGGTCTAGCTTGAACAAGAAAACGTCGGCCCACCTGGAGGCGGCCCTCCAGACCATCCGGGACGGCGTCGATGTGTACTCGGTCCGGTCGGCCATCATGGACCTGGGCTACGAAAAAAACCCGGATGTGTACTCTGTCCTGATCCAAGAGCTGAACGACCCCAACCCCGCCATCCAGCACGCGGCGGTCATCTCCCTGGGCCGCCTGGGCCGGCCGGAGGCGATCGAGGAGCTCATCAAGCCCAAGGTCTATCGATCCCCCCACGGCAATATCCGCTGGGCCGTGGTCTCGGCCATCGGCAAGCTGGGCGACTTCCGGGTCATCGATTATCTTCTCAAGGCCGCGGAAGACACGGAATGGATCGTCCGGACCCAGGCCGTGACCGAGCTCATGGGCAAGGTCCGGGAGGTCATTGCCCGCAAGGATATCCGCCTGGCGCGGATCCTGGTGCACATGATGTGCCTGGAGAACGAGGAGATCGTCAACCTGGCCATCGAGGGTTTCCAGGAAATCGGCGCGGACAGCCTCAACATGCTGCACGAGGCCCTCAACAATTCCTCGCCCACGATTCGGGCCAATGCCGCCCGGGCTTTGGGCCGCCTGAAATCCCACCTGTCGACGCCCTACCTTCTGGACCTCCTCGAGGATGAAGTCGGGCCGGTCCGGGCCAACGCCGCGGAAGCCCTGGGTTTCATCCAGGATAAAATCAGCATCGAGCCCCTGATCCTGCGCATCGAGGACAACATCGAGAAGGTTCAGGACGCGGCCGTAGAGGCCATCATCCGCTTTGGGACTTCGGCCACGATCCCCCTGCTCAACGCTCTGGCCCGGGAGCGGGAAAAGTTTTCGCAGCTGGCCCTGATCAAGTGCCTGGGCCGAATCGGGGACCCCAAGGCCATTTCTGCCTTGATCACTTATCTCCGAAGCAGCTATTTCATCGTCCGGCAATCGGCCGTGGTGGCCCTGGTCCGATTCGGTCCGCGAGTTGTCTTTCTTCTTGTGCCCACCCTGTCCTACAATAGGTCCGACATCGAACACTTCCGGAAGGACGCCCAGGACAAATACCATCCGGAGCTTCAGATCCGGGCCATTAAAGCCCTAGGCGGGCTTGAGGACCACCGGGCCGTTGGGCTGCTCAAAGAGCTCGTCGCCAGGAGCTTGCCCGACATCCAGGACGCCGCCTGCCAAGCGCTGTCCCTCATCGGCTGCTCGGCTTGGGGCCGATGCTGCGCCCTGAAGGTCCTGGCCGAAGTCGGCGACGCCGAGCTCGTTCCGCGGATCGCTCCCTCGCTCCAGGACCATGCCAAAAACGTCCGGTACGAGGCGGTGAAGACCATCGGCCGCCTGGGCGGCGAAGAAGCCGCCAAGCTGCTCTTGCGGGCGTTGAAAAAAGATCCATGCGACTTCGTCCGGGCCGAGGCTGTTCGCCACCTGCGGTCGATCGGGCCCCAACACTGCAAGGACCTAAGCGTCATTATTCACGCGCTCAACGACAGCTCCCGGGAAGTCAGGATCCAGGCGACCGGCCTGTTGGGCAACTGCCAGGACGAACAATCCATCCTGCCCTTGCTCAAGGCTATCGCCGACTCCCATTGGAGCGTCCGGGAGAGCGCCGAGAACGCGCTACTGAACTTTGGCCGCCAGGTCGTGCCCCCGTTGATCGGCGTCCTGGCCAGCAAGTCCTGGACGACGCGGTTCCGCGCGGCCCGGCTTCTCGGGGAAATCGGCGACCCGAAAGCCGTTCTTCCGCTTAAGAATATTCTCACCCGCCGCGGCGAACGGAAAGCCGTTCGAGAGGTGGCGGAAGTTTCTATCCGAAAACTGGAACGTATTCAACCGTCATAATTCTTTTTTTAAATATTATTGACTCCCGGAAGGAGAGAGCGAATGCGAGTCAAGCTGAAAGCGGGACCGGAGCCTCGGAAGTTTATCGACAGGATCGAGGAACTGTCCGGGGAGAACGTCTACGCCTGCTATCAGTGCGGGCGTTGTTCGGCCGGATGTCCGATGGCCGCGGAGATGGACTACCTTCCCAACCAGATCATCCGCCTGGTTCAGATGGGGCTTGCGGATGAAGTCCTTCGCTCCAAGACCCTTTTCCTCTGCGCTTCGTGCTTCACCTGCCAGTCGCGCTGCCCCAAGGGTATCGACCTGGCCCGGGTGATGGAGGCCGTCCGCCACGTCCTGGACCCCAAGGGAAAGGACGCCTTCGGGCCCAATGAGATCTCTCCCGAGCTGGCCCGGGAACTGCCGCAGCAAGTCCTGGTGGCCCTCTTCCGGAAATTCTCCAAGTAGCAGGAGTGGCCTATGAAAATCCATTACTATCCCGGTTGCACTCTCAAGGAGAAAACAACGGCCCTGGACCTGTCGACCCGCGAAGCCATGTTGCGGCTCGATGTGGAGTTGGTCGAACCCGAGGGCTGGAGCTGTTGCGGAGCCGAGTATCCTCTTACCGAGGAGAAGATCATCGGCCTGGCCGCCCCGGCCCGGGTCATGCGCCAGGTTCGGGATGAGGGCGGGGATGTCCTGATTACGACCTGCTCTTTTTGCTACGCCGTCCTCAAGAGGACCAACTACGCCTTGAAGAATGACGCCCTGAAGCACAAGCGGATCAACGCCTTCCTCAAGGACGACATCAAGATCAACCCCCTCACCAAGGAAAAAACCACCGGCTTCGAAGATTACAACGGCGAGGTGAAAGTCCTCCACCTCCTGGAATATCTCCGGGACTACGTGGGCCCGCCGAAGATAAAATCCCGCCTGAAGCGACCGTTCCCCGGCCTGAAAATCGCCCCCTATTACGGCTGCCGTCTGCTCCGGCCCCAGAAAGAGCTGGGGCTCGACGAGCCCGACAACCCGCACATCTTCGAGGAGTTTTTGGAACTCATGGGCTGCACGGCCGTGGACTATCCGTTCAAGCAGGAATGCTGCGGGTCCTATCTGTCCGTGTCTCTGCCCGAGGCGGCCACCGAAGCCTCCTACCGGATCCTGCGGGCGGCCCGGATGAACGGCGCCCAGGCCGTGGCCGTGACCTGCCCCCTGTGCTTCTACAATATGGACAAGCGCCAGGACGCGATCCGCGAGTCCTTCCTGGATTTTGGGGGATTGCCCGTGCTGTTCTTTACCCAGATCCTCGCTTGGGCCTTGGGCGTGGACAAGAGCGCCCTGGGGCTTGCCGAGCACGCCGTCCCCGCCGCGCATCTCTTCGAGGATAAGCCTCGGGCCGAGGTGACGCTATGACCAAACCCCAGACAAAAAAAACCGACAAGCGCGTCGGGCTGTTCGTCTGCCACTGCGGTGTCAACATCGCCGGAGTGGTGGATGTGGAGAAAGTCGCCCAGGTCATGAAGGATTATCCCGGCGTCAGCTTCTCCGCCAACTACGTCTACATGTGTTCCGACCCCGGCCAGCAGATGATCATCGATACCATCAAGGAAAAGAAGCTGGACAGCATCATCATCGCCGCCTGCTCGCCCACCCTCCACGAGAAAACCTTCCAGGAAGCGGCCCGGCTGGCCGGCCTGAACCCCTACCAGATCGAAATCGCCAACATTCGCGAGCAGGATAGCTGGGTTCATACCGATAAGGACAAAGCGACCAAGAAAGCCATCCGCATCGTTAAGGGGCATGTGGAGAAGGCGATTCGGAACGAAAGCCTGGAGCCGATTAAGGTCGACGTCACCCGGCGGGCCCTCGTCATCGGCGGAGGCATCAGCGGCATCCAGGCTGCCCTGGACGTCGCCGATCACGGCTACGAAGTCCTGCTTGTGGAAAAAAACCCGTCCATCGGCGGCAAGATGATCCAGCTCTCCGAAACGTTCCCGACCCTGGATTGCTCCCAGTGCATCATGACCCCCAAGATGGTCGAGGCCTCCCGGCATCCGCGGATCAAGCTTCTGACCTACCACGAGGTGGAATCGGTCTCCGGGTTCGTGGGCAACTTCAAGGTCCGGATCAAGCGCAAGCCGCGCTATGTGGACGCGACCCTGTGCAACCTCTGCGGCGAGTGCGAGAAGGTCTGTCCCCAGGTCGTGCCCGACGAGTTCAACATGGGCTTGTCCTTCCGCAAGGCGGTCTACTTGCCCTTTCCCCAGGCCGTCCCGGGCACCTACACCCTGGACGCCGCCAACTGCCTGGGCCTGTCGCCCGTACGCTGCGGAAAATGCAAGGACGTCTGCGACAAGAAGGCCATCGACTACGATATGAAGGAGAAAATCATCGAGGAGGATGTGGGGGGCATCATCATCGCCACCGGCTACGACCTGTACACGATGCAGGCCCTGGGCGAATACGGGGGAGAAAAATACGAGGACGTCATCAACGGGCTTGAGTTCGAGCGGATTCTCTCGGCCTCCGGTCCGACCGGGGGCGTCATCCGCCGGCCCTCGGACGGCCAGGTCCCCAAATCCATCGTCTTCGTCCAGTGCAGCGGCTCGCGCGACACGGAGAAGCACCTGCCCTACTGTTCCAAGATTTGCTGCATGTACACGGCCAAGCACTCCATGCTCTACAAGCACCGCGTGCCCGACGGGCAGGCCACCGTGTTCTACATCGACGTCCGGACGGGGGGCAAGGCCTTTGATGAGTTTTATCAGAGGACCGTCGAAGAGGACAAAGTCCTCTACATCCGGGGCAAAGTCTCCAAGATTATCAAGGAGGGCGACACGCTCATCGTCTGGGGGGTGGACACCCTGACCGGAAAGAAAGTCGAGATCGAGGCGGACATGGTCGTCCTGGCCATGGCCATGGTCAAGGCCGACGGGGTCCAGGACTTGCTGAAGCGGCTGAAAATCTCCACGGATATCCACGGCTTCCTGGCCGAGGCCCATCCCAAGCTGCGGCCGGTGGAGAGCCTCAACGCGGGCTTTTTCCTGGCCGGCTGCGCCCTCGGCCCCAAGGACATTCCCGAAGCCGTCTCCCAGGCCTCGGCCGCGGCGGCCAAGATCGGCGACCTCTTCTCCCAGAAGGAGCTTAGCCATGAGCCGACCGTGGTCCCGGCGGACGACGAAAAATGCTCGGGCTGCGCCATCTGCATCACCATGTGTCCGTACGGGGCGCGGTCGATGGATAAGGAGCGCGGCGTGGTCGTGGTGAACGAAGTTCTGTGCGAGGGCTGCGGCGCCTGCGCCGCGGCTTGCCCCTGCGGCGCGGCCCAGCAGCGCAACCAGACCGATGAACAGATCTTCGCCATGGTCTCGGCCATGCTGAGGGAGTGACAATGTACGAGCCTCAAATCATGTCCTTTCTGTGCAAATGGTGCACCAGCGCCGCGGCCGACCTGGCCGGGACATCCCGCATTCACTACGCCTCCAACGCGGTCAACCTGCGGGTCATGTGCAGCAGCCGGGTCGACCCTCAGCACATCCTGTACTCCTTCCGCGAGGGCGCCGACGGAGTCTTCATCGGCGGTTGCCATCCCGGCGATTGCCATTATGTGGAGGGCAACTACAAGACTCTGCGGCGCATAGCCCTGTTTAAAAAAATGCTGCCCGAATTGGGCATCGAACCCCAGCGCGTCCGGCTGGAATGGATCTCGGCCGCCGAGGGCAAGAAGTACGCCCAGGTTATGGACGAGTTCACCGAGCAGATCCGGGCGCTGGGTCCGCTCAACTTCAATGAGAAGGCATTGAAAAGAGAGGAACAAAAAAATGAGTAAACAAGACGCCAAGTCCAAGAAACCCGCCGCCCCGCGGCCGAAGAAAAAGGAAGACGGCCTGGTCCCGATTTTCATCATGGGCAAGCGCTACGACGTGCCCGAATCCCTGACCATCCAGAAGGCCCTGGAGCACGCCGGCTACCTGCTCGTCCGGGGCTGCGGCTGCCGCGGCGGCATCTGCGGCGCCTGCGGGACGGTCTACCGCTTCCCGGATTCCTACCGGATCGAAGTCGGCTTGGCCTGCCAGACCGTCGTCCAGCCCCACATGTACATCGCCCAGATCCCGTTCTTCCCGGGAAACAAGGCAGTGTATGACATCGAAAAGCTGGAGCCCACGGGAGCCACCCTCGGCGCGCTCTACCCCGAGGTCTTCAAGTGCGTAGGCTGCGCGACCTGCACCCGGAGCTGTCCCATGGACATCGATGTCCTGGGCTACATCTCCAAGGCCATCCAGGGCGACATCACGGCCGTGGCCGAGAACTCGTTCGATTGCGTCATGTGCGGTCTGTGCGCGGCCCGCTGCCCGGCCGAGGAGGTCCAGTACAACGTGGCCATCCTCGCCCGGCGCCTCTATGCCCGCCACCTCGCGCCCAAGGCCCAGCACGTGGCCCTGGCCGTCCAGTCCGTCGAGGGCAAGAAATTCGACAAGGCCCTCGGGGAGTTGAAGGGCAAGAGCTTGGACGATCTGAAAAAAATATACAAGGCCCTGGAAATCGAGCCCGACATGGCCGATGAGTTTTGGGTTCCCAAGGATAAGTCCTTTTTGGGCGAGGACTGAAGGAACGCCGCAGCGAGGGAGAGAGAACGATGCCGTACACACCCGAATTGATGGATTTCATCAAGAAAGTTGAAAAAAGCCGTCCGGCCCGGGTCGACCAGAAACGGGCCGGCCATGAGTTTCCGGCCATGTCCTTGCCCGACCGCGAGGCCATTCTCAAGTACCACCCGGACTTCAAAGAGGAGGGCCGCACCGAGGTTCTGGTCGGCCCCAACAAGGGCTACCGGATCGCCAAGGAAATGGTCGCCCTGTTCCATGCCAAGAGCCGGATCGACCCGGCCGGCCTGGACTTGTCCCACGTGGATTATGAGACCGACGTCCTGATCATCGGCGGCGGCGGGGCGGGCTCATCGGCGGCGCTCCTGGCCCGGGAGAACGGGGCCAAGGTCCTCATCGCCACCAAGCTGCGCCTGGGAGACGCCAACACCATGATGGCCGAGGGCGGCATCCAGGCCGCAACCAAGGGCGAGAAGGACTCGCCCTACTACCATTACCTGGACGCCATGGGCGGCGGGCATTTCAAGAACGACCCCGAGCTCGTCGAGACCCTTGTCGTCGAAGCGCCCAAGGTCTTGGCCTGGCTGGAAAAGCAGGGGGCCATGTTTTCCAAGCTCGAGGACGGGCGGATGAAGTCCCTTCACGGCGGCGGGACTTCGCGCAAGAGGATGTATTACGCCGGCGATATCACCGGGGCCGAGATCATGCGCACCCTCCGCGACGAGGTCAAAAACCATCCGGACGAAATCAAGATCCTGGAGTTCTCCCCGGCCGTGGAGCTCATCCTGAACGACAAGGGCGCCTGCGCCGGAGCCGTTCTCTATAACCTGGAGACCGAGGAGTACCTTGTGGTCAAGGCCAAGGCCACGATCCTGGCCACCGGAGGGTCGGGCCGGCTTCATATCCAGGACTTCATGACCACGAACCACTATGGGGCGACCGGGGACGGCCTGGTCATGGGCTACCGGGCCGGCGTGCCGCTCAAATTCCTCCATACGGTCCAGTACCATCCCACCGGGGCCGTCTTCCCGGAGCAGGCCGAGGGCCTGCTCATCACCGAGAAGTTCCGCGGGTCCGGGGCCAACGTCCTGAACATCGACGGCGAGCAGTTCGTTTACGAGCGCGAGCCCCGGGACGTGGAAGCGGCGGCCTTCATCCGGGAATGCCTGGAGCGGGGCAAGGGCGTGCCGACCCCCGCCGGCAAGTTCGGGGTCTGGCTCGATTCGCCCATGATCGACATCCTCAAGGGCGAGGGCACCGTCCGCAAGGAGTTCCCGGGCAAGTGGATCCTGTTCCATCGCTACGGCATCGACATCGCCAAACAGCCGATGCTGGTCTACCCGACGCTCCACTACCAGAACGGCGGGCTGGAAATCAACAGGCGCTGCGAAACAGTCCGGCCGGGGCTGTTTGTGGCCGGCGAGGTGAGCGGCGGCGTGCACGGCGAGAACCGACTGATGGGCAATTCCCTTCTGGACGTCGTCGTCTTCGGCCGGATCGCGGGCTGCGCGGCGGCCGAGTACGCCCATTCTAAGTTCAAGGACGGGGCCTTGAGCCTTGATCATATCCAGAAGTATCACCAGGCCCTGGCCGCGGCCGGCCTGTCCGTAGGCGAGCATGTCGCGCCCATGATCCTGCCCGATTACTCGAACCCCGATGTGCGGAAAAAACAGCTGACGACGAAATATCTCGGGTCCCTTCGATAACCCATGAGCGAGGTCGGCCAATGACCGTCAGGTACAGAGAAAAACCGTTCGGACTCCCCAAACCGGAGACGCCCCATGGCGAGATCGTCATCATCGAGGATCGCTGCAAGGGCTGCGCTTTCTGCATTGAGTACTGTCCGCACGACGTGCTGGTGATCTCCAAGAAATTCAACATCAAGGGCTACCACCCGCCCGAGATCACCAAAAGCGAGATGTGCATCAACTGCGGCTTCTGCCGGATGATCTGCCCGGAGTTCGCCATCTACACCTACGAGACTAAAACCGGAGAGAAACCATGACCGGAATCCAGGGGAAGGGGGCACTCCCATGAAAGCCGACCCCAAAGGCGTATTGACCGGCTCGCATTTTATGGACGGCGACCATGCCTGCTGCGAGGGGGCCCTGGCCGCGGGTTGCCGGTTCGTGGCCGGCTATCCCATCACGCCCTCCACCGAGGTCGTGGAGCGGTTCGCCCGCCGGGCGCCGCTCGTCGAGGGCGCCTTGTTTATCCAGATGGAGGACGAGATCGCCGCGTCCATCGCCATCCAGGGCGCGGTCTGGGCGGGCAAGAAAGCCATGACCGTGACCAGCGGCCCGGGATTCTCCCTGATGATGGAGCACATCGGCCTGGCGGCCATGGACGAAGTGCCCTGCGTCTTCGTCGACGTCCAGCGGGGCGGTCCTTCCACCGGGCTGCCCACTCTGCCCGGCCAGGCGGACATGATGCAGGCCCGCTGGGGGTCGCACGGCGACTACGAGATCATCGCCCTCGTACCCAACTCGCCCCAGGAATGCTTCAATATGACCATCGACGCCTTTAACCTTGCGGAGCAATACCGGGTGCCGGTCATGTTCATGATGGACGAATGCGTCGGGCACATGATGGAGCGGGTGGTCATCCCCGCGGCCGACGCGATCGAGGTCACGCCCCGCCGTTACACGACCCTTCCGCCCGGGCAGTATCTCCCCTTCAAGCCCAACGACGACCTCGTTCCGGACCTGTTCAAGGCGGGGGACGGCTATCGGCTCCATGTCACCGGGTTGACCCACGACTACCGCGGCTATCCGAACATGTCGCCCGCGACCCAGGAAGAGCTCGTGCATCGCCTGGTGAACAAGATACGTCTCAACGCCCCCAAAATCTGGCGCTACGAGGAAATCGACGTCAAGGACGCCGAGGTTGTGGTCGTGTCCTACGGCATCACCTCCCGGGTGGCGGTCGAAGCCATCGCCCTGGCCCGTAAGCAGGGAGTCAAGGTCGGCATGCTGCGCCTCATCGTCGTCTGGCCGTTCCCGGAACAGAAGATATTCGAGCTGGCCAGCCAGGGGAAGGCCCTGGTTGTGGCCGAAATGAACTACGGCCAGATGTTCTACGAAGTAGACCGCTGCGGCCGGGGCAAAACGCCGGTCCTGTTAGCCGGCCACGGCGGGGGAACGGTTCACAACATCGAGGACATCGCCAAAATCATCTTGGAGGCCAAGAAATGTCGGTCGTAAACGAACTCCAAAAGGCATCCCTGTCTCCGACCTTTACCGAGGACCCCGGCAAGCATCCCATGGACGATTTCCTGCGGATGGACCGCATGCCCCACATCTGGTGCTCCACCTGCGGCATCGGGGTCAGCGTCAACTGCTTTGCCAAGGCCCTGGAAAAAGCGCATATCCCGCTCGACCAGGTGGCCGTCGTCTCGGGCATCGGCTGCACGGGGCGCGTGGCGGGCTATGTCAAGGTGGATTCTTTTCATACCACCCACGGACGGGCCATCCCCTTCGCCACGGGCCTGAAAATGGCCAATCCCAAGCTCAAAGTCGTCGTCTTCAGCGGCGACGGAGATATCATCGCCATCGGCGGAAACCATTTCATCAACGCCGCCCGGCGGAACATCGACATCACCGTCATCTGCATCAACAACTTCAACTACGCCATGACCGGCGGGCAGTTGGCCTCCACGACTCCCGAGGGCGCGGTCCTGAGCACCTCGCCCTACGGCAACTACGAAACGCCGTTCAACCTGCCCTTCCTGGCGGAGTCGGTGGGCGCGGTTTATGTCGCCCGCTGGACGTCGCTTCATATTTACAATCAAACCAACTCCATGGTCGAGGCCATCCAGAAGCCCGGGTTTTCCTTCGTCGAGATCATCGCCCCCTGCCCGACGATCTTCGAGCGGCAGCAGAAGTTCGGCGACGGGCTGGACCGTCTGCGCTGGTATTGTGACAACAGCGAGATCAATAACGGAGCCCACACCAGGGACGCCGACATTCACCTCACCAACAAGATCATCGTCGGCAAGTTCGTGGACGTGGAGCGTCCGACCTATCTCGACCAGATGAACGCCCATTACCAAGAGAAACTGGGCAGCCGGTATAAAAAGTACGAGGGGTGACCATGGCCAGAATCGAAGTCAAAATCGGCGGGTTCGGCGGGCAGGGCGTCATCATGACGGGTTACGTCATCGGCAAGGCGGCCGCGATCTTTGATCAGAAGCACTCGACCATGACCCAGGCATTCGGGCCGGAGGCGCGGGGCAGCGCCTGCAGCTCCCAGGTCATTGTCTCCGACCAGGCCATCCTTTATCCCTACGTCAAGAAGCCGCAGATCATGGTCATGATCAGCCAGGAGGCCTTCGTCAAGTTTTCCCCGGACATCGACCCCCAGGGGACGATGATCATCGAGGAAGAGCTGGTCAAGCCGGAAGGGCTTCCGCCGGCGGTCAAGGTCTACGGCATCCCCGCCACCCGGATCGCGGAGGGGCTGGGCAAGAAAGTCGTCCTGAACATGGTCGTGGCCGGTTATTTCACGGCCGTGACCGGGCTGGTCACCAAGGAGGCCATGCGGAAGTCGATCGAGTCGTCGGTGCCCAAAGGAACCGAGGGGCTGAATCTCATGGCCTTTGAAAAAGGCTATGAGTACGGCCTTCCAAAAAACAAATCCTAAGCCGCGTTTTTTTGAAACGCACGGAGGGAAGACGATGCCTGACTACGCCTTTCAACCTCTGTTTCCACCCATCAAGGACACGACGGAGTATGATGCGCTGGGGAAAAAGTTTGTCTCGACCGGCCGGTGCGGGGGCCGGGATATTGTCAAGGTCGCGGCCGAAGGACTGACCGTGCTCGCCGAGCGGGCCTTCACCGATGTCGCTTTCCTGCTGCGTCCCTCGCATCTCGCCCAGCTCGCCGAGATCATCAGGGACCCCGAGAGCTCGGCCAACGACCGGTACGTCGCCCTGGAGCTCCTCAAAAACGCCGTCATCTCGGCGGAGCGGGTTTTCCCCCTGTGCCAGGATACGGGCACGGCCGTCATCATCGGCAAGAAGGGGCAACAGGTCATGACCCCCGGAAACGACGAGGACGCCCTGTCCCGGGGGGTGTATCAAGCCTACACCAAGAACTATTTTCGCTATTCCCAGAACGCGGCCCTGAGCCTGTACGATGAGAAAAACACGGGCACAAACCTGCCGGCCCAAGTGGACATCAGCGCCGAGGAAGGGGACGCCTACAAATTCCTGTGCATCGCCAAGGGCGGCGGCTCAAGCAATAAAACTTATCTTTTCCAAGAGACCAAGGCCGTGCTCAACCCGGTTTCGCTGCCGAAATTCCTCATCGGCAAGATGAGGGCCATCGGGACGGCGGCTTGTCCGCCCTACCATCTGGCCGTGGTCGTGGGCGGCACGTCGGCCGAGCTCGTTTTGAAAACCGTCAAGCTCGCCTCGGCGCGCTACCTCGACGGCCTGCCCGTCAAGCCCGACCCGTCGGGCCATGCCTTTCGCGACCTCGAGCTTGAAGCCCAGCTCCTGGACGCCTCCCGGAAGCTCGGGCTGGGAGCCGCGTTCGGCGGCAAGCACTTCTGCCTGGATGTTCGCGTCATCCGGCTCCCCAGGCACGGCGCCTCTTGTCCCATCGGCCTGGGCGTGAGCTGCAACGCCGACCGCAACATCAAGGCTAAGATTACTCGTGATGGACTCTTTCTCGAAAGGCTCGAGACCGACCCGGCCCAGTATCTTCCGGTCCCGGCCGCAGAGGATGTTCCGGCCGTGTCGATCGACCTGAATCGGCCCATGAGCGAGATCCGGGCGACTCTCAGCCAGTATCCGGTCGCGACCCGGTTATCCTTAAACGGCCCGATCGTCGTGGGCCGCGACATCGCCCACGCCAAGCTCAAGGAGATGGTTGATAAGGGACAGGACTTGCCGGCTTATTTTAAGGACCACATCATCTACTACGCCGGGCCGGCTAAAACTCCCAAGGGCTATGCCTCGGGAGCGTTCGGTCCGACTACGGCCGGCCGCATGGACGACTATGTCCCCATCTTTCAAAAGATGGGCGGCTCGATGATCATGCTGGCCAAGGGCAACCGCTCCAAAGTCGTGACCGACTCCTGCAAGCAGTACGGCGGGTTCTACCTCGGGTCGATCGGCGGCCCGGCGGCCCGCCTCGGCCGGGATTGCATCACCAGCCAGGAAGTCCTGGCCTACCCGGAGCTCGGCATGGAAGCCATTTTCAAAATAACCGTCAAAGACTTCCCGGCCTTCATCATCGTCGACGACAAGGGCAACGATTTCTACGCGCCTTTGATGTCCTAGGCCGAGGGCGGACGCCCTAGGCCCGGCCGGACAATCGGTCAGGTCACGGTAGAACGGGCGTTCTTCCTGATTTCTTCCCGGCCGGCAGGCTGGCCGCGGCGATCGACTGGCCGATCCGGCGGCTGTTCTCGTCGGGGAGATGCAGGGCCACCCGCTTGGCCACCCGGGGGAAATCCCGGACCAGGACCTCCTGGGCGTTCTTGAGGATGATGTTTCCGGCCTCGCCCGACGTGACCCGTCCCAGGATCAGGACATGCTTCAGGTCGTAGAAATCCGCGTAGTGGGCGATTCCGTAGCCGACGTAGCCGCCGATCGTCTCAAAGACCTGCCGCGCCCGTCCGTCGCCCTTGGCCAGAAGCTCCTGGACGAACTTGAGCTTTTGGGCCTGGGTCTCGTTCTCCGGGAACACGACTCCCGCTTTATCCGCCAGCCTTATGACGGCTACCTGGGAAAAATATTGAACGCCGCAGCCCGCGTCTCCGGACCATTCATCCACCGGCGCCGAGGGGTGATAATCCACGGGGGCGAAGGCCAGCTCGTTGAGCCAATTGGTGATCTTGCCGTTCCGGGTGACGTAGCCCGCGGCCTGGCTCGAGCCCAGGGCGATGCCCAGGACGGAATGGATACCGAGCGACATGGCCGCGGCCAGGGCCGTCACCTCGCCGTCGTTGACGACTTCAAAGGGAACGCCCCATTCTTTGCCCATCGTTCGGAAGATGTCGGTCACGGTTTTCTTAAAAAGTTTTTTTGGAATTCCACGGAACAGGGAAGCCGCCATGACCCGGCTGTCGATGATCACCCCGGCGGAGCTGCCGCCTATGGCGTCCAGGCGGGGCAGCCGGGCCGCGGCCCGATGGAGGCCGGACATGATTTCATGGGTGTGGTAGCGCGTGTCCTCCTGGTTCCCGGGGTCCCAGGCGACCTCTTCGCTGAAGACCGTCCGGCCGTTGATGACGGCGCTGACCTTGCGGTCGCTGGCACCCAAGTCGAACCCGATCCGGCAGCCGTCCAGATGGCGGCCCAGGGCCGCGGTTTTTTCGAGAGAGGGCGGAATCCTGTTGGAGTCGACGACCTGGACCTCGAATGGTTTCTCGAAAACAGTGGCCATGAAATCCGCGTCGAAGGCCCGCCGGCCCCTCGGGGAGTAAGCCTTTTTGATATGCCGGCCGATATCCAGGGGTCCGCCGACGATGACCTTGCGTCCGCCCTTGGACCACAGGAGCATTTTGACCAGCCGTTCCGCGTACAAGAAGTTGTCCGAGGATTGGGGATGAATGGAAGGCCACACCGGGGTTTTGAACGTCGACCGGGAGCCGTCACCGCGCTCGACGGCCAGGACCAAGGTCGCGCTTTTAGGGGATGAGAGAACCGCCTGTCTGAAGCGCCTGTTCCACAGGGCCGCGGGCCGAAAGGAAGGATGCAAGGGACAAAGGCCCTGGCTCGGACTTAGGCCGGGAACAAAATCCGTACCGCCGGGCAGGATGCTTTTTTTCATC
>Ga0315297_10001256_pt1 | contig 15570 bp, 7 predicted proteins | sample YL17G15_0_MG_FD_203628 | JGI IMG/M metagenome (GOLD analysis project Ga0315297, IMG submission 203628) | Sediment microbial communities from Yellowstone Lake, YNP, Wyoming, USA - YL17G15_0 | ecosystem: Environmental > Aquatic > Freshwater > Lake > Sediment | place: USA: Wyoming | collected... | reverse complement strand
CCGCCCTGAAGGAAGGGCCGCCTGGGCTTGACGCCGCCCTCTTTGCGTTCGCCGGTCACGACCCAGGAGCCCGCGACATACCAGCCCCTGGAAACGATGTCGGGGAGCGTGTTGTTGACACCCTGTTCGTTGCCCACGCCCATGCCGTCGCGGGCCTCGGTGACCCGGATGTATTCGGTGCTCATCGAGAACGGCCCCGACGCCCAAGTCGCTTCGGCGCCAATGCGCAACCGACTTCCTTTCGTGTAGAAGTCGCGGTGGAAGAACTTGTCGCCGAGCACCATCCGTCCGGTGAGGTTGTTCATGCCCTCCCGAGACGTGCTCGACACGACGGCCGCGCCAATCTCGAGGTTGTGTGCCTTCGAGGGCGACGAGCCCAGTCGCAGCGGCGCAAACGTGAAACGGGCCGCGATGGTCTTCGGTTCGGTCTGCACCTGTTCTCCCGGCAGCAGATACGCCGGTTCGAACGTCGGCGAGTTGTCGCCTTCGCCATTGAAGATGCCGACCTGGTACAGGAACGCGCGGTTCACCAGCCGGCCGCGCCCCATGACCCCGGTAGCGCGTGCCGGGGTCAGCGCGTCGGACATGCGCGTCCGGAACACGAAATCCAGGTCGGTCGGGCTCGTCAACCGCTCGTAGCCGAATGGGATCTTGAACCTTCCGACCTGCACCTGGGCCCAAGGCACGACGGCCGTGTTGAGGTACGCGTCACGCCACTTGCCCCCGGTGTAGATGTCGTGCTCGAATTCGTAGTCGAAGTACTTGAGAAACGACCCCTTGACGCCTGCCCTGCGGTCCTCCCAGGCCAACTCCCCGCCGCGCGTCGAGAGGTCGAGCGACGACTGGCGCGGGCTGAACTGAAGCTTGAGGCGAAAGTCCATCCGGAACGTGTTGCCGTAGCGCAGCGTCGGGCGGTCCCGCCAGACCAGTCCCCTCAGCGCGGCCTCCTCGTCGGCTTTGTCGGCTTTCTTCTCGGCCTTCTTTTCGGCCTTCTTCCTGGCCTTTTCGTCGGAGGTCTGGTCGGCCCCTTTGGCCTTCTTGTCCTGCGCCTTGTCAGGAGTCTGGTCCTCTGCCTCGTTTGACGCCTCGGCCCGGACCAGTGCGCGCCCAGCCTCCGCGGTCGCCGCGAAGAGCGACGCCGAGGTGATTGCGGGCGAAAGGCTCCACGCGACCTGGGCCGAGGCGGGCGCCGCGAGCGCCGCGGTCGCGCACAACACGCCGACGTAGATCAGCTTCGCCGTCATGGGCCGCACTCCCTCAGGCGGGACCTGCTCGAGGGCGGGTCCGCGATGGCCGGACAGGGCATTGCTTGGCGAGGCGCTTCAGGCATCGAGGGTCCGTTAAGCTATACTTTGTACGCGCCCTCACGAGGAATGACTGGATGGCGGAGCCCAAACTAGCACAAGTCTCTCGCTGGTGGCAATGCGCGAGGCGGCCGGTCGCCGGTCCCGTTCGGCGTGCGGTGCAGCGCACGCGGGGGGGGCGACACGTCGGGGTGGCCGTCCTGTTCGCAGTTCTCGTGGCAGTTGTCTCGCAGTGCGGCGGAACGTCGAGCCCCGTCCAACCCTCTCCCCCACCCACGCCCCCGCCCACACCGACTCCCGTGCCGACCGAGCCCATCCTGGTCGGGGCGGGGGACATCGCCCTGTGTTCGAGCGATGCGCACCTGGCGACGGCGGCGTTGCTCGATGACATTGGCGGGTATGTCTTCACCCTCGGGGACAATATCTATGGCGGCGCCACGCTTCAGAGCTACCGGGCCTGCTACGGTCCGTCGTGGGGGCGTCACTTCGGTCGCACGCGCCCATCCCCCGGCAACCACGACTACGAGCCGTCAGGCCCCGGCGCCTACGACCAGTACTTCCAGGCGTCAGGCCCGGAGGGGCTGGACTACTACAGCTACGATTTCGTGGGCTGGCACATCATTTCGCTCAACAGCAACATCTCGATGGCCTCCGGATCGGCCCAGTACGAGTGGCTGGCCAACGACCTCGCCAGCAATGTGTCCAGGTGCACCGTCGCCTACTGGCACACGCCGCTCTTCTCGTCGGGCCCGAATGGTCCGCACAAGTCCGTACGCGACGCCTGGGTCCTGATGTACAACGCCGGCGTTGACGTCGTGCTCAACGGCGACGACCATCTGTACGAACGATTCGGGCCTCAGAATCCGGACGGCAAGGCCGACGCCGCGCGCGGCATTCGGCAGTTCATCGTCGGAACCGGTGGCGGCTCCCTCTACGCGTTCCGTGTCATCCAGCCCAACAGCGAGGCTCAGGCGAGCGTGTACGGCGTGCTCAAGCTGACGCTGCGCGCGTCGGAGTACGAATGGGAGTTCGTCTCGGTTGCCTCGTCCTACCATGACGCTGGAAGGGGAACCTGTCACTAGTGGCCTGTACCAGCTGAATCAGTAGTGATCCGGCGGCTCGGGTCATTGCAGGTCCATCGGATGGGTTTCGGATGTTCGTTGCACTTGTTGATGCAGCGGCGGACCTTCCGCGCCAGGTCCGGCACCGACGTGAAGATGCCGCTCGCGAGCGGGAGTTTCGCGCGCTGACCGACGAAGAGGCTGCCCGAATCGAGGCGCTGTACGGCGAGTTCTTCGGCGGCGGCCAACCTGGTTGAGACTCCAGGATTGCCTCTGCCAACCGGACAGGGACATGGAGCGTGGGACCGACCATCATGGCGCTGGAGCAATCGCCACGAGCGCGACGCGTTTGTTGCCGTCGTTGCGGGGGTGATTCCGGGCGAGGCCGAACGCATCGCCGACCCCGGCCGACGGCCGCGCGGCGGATCACGCGGGGGTGCTGGACCGTGGCGTGCGGCTGGAGTAGCGTGGTGCCATGAGCAAGTCACACATGCCGAGGCGCCACACGAAACCGGCTCCCGCCCGCGCCCGGCGGCTCCTGCCCCTGCTCGCGTGCATCGCGCTGGCGATCGGCCTCGTGGTCGCGGGAGCCTGCTGGCGGGATCACGCACGGCAGGCCGACACCCTGGCGGCATTCCAGAAGCTCCAGGGGCGATGGCAGCGTGCCGACGGCGGGTACATCGTCGAGATCCGGAGCGTGGAGCCCGGCGGAAAGATGGTCGCCGCCTACTTTAATCCGCGGCCGATCAACGTGGCGACCGCCGAGGCGTCGATGATCGGGGGGACCCTCAGGGTCTTCATCGAACTGCGCGACGTGAACTATCCCGGTTCGAACTACCAGCTGACGTACGACGCGGCGGACGATCGCCTGAAGGGCAGCTACTTCCAGGCCGCCCTCCGGGAATCGTACGACGTGTACTTCGACAGGCTCAAGCCATAGGGTCCGCGGGCCGGTCGGCTTCCCACGCTCGTACCTCGCCCGTTCGGACTCGACGCGTCTCGAGTGGAGGCTGAACTTCACACGGACGTTCGTCGAGCGCGATCTGCCCCAGCTCGGCGTGCAGATCCCTGCGGCGACGCCTGGGCGGTTCTGGTCGATGCTCGCGCACCATCACGGTCCGACCTGGAACGGCGCCGAACTGGCCCGGGCACTTGAAGTTCAGCTGTCTGTTTCGCTTGTGACACCGCTGATCAACGCGTCACGACCATCCCGGGCGAGGTCTTGTTGACGCGTTCGGCCATCATCCGAATCATCTCGGGATTGGGCATCGGCTGCCAGCCGTGGCCTTTCATCGGGCGGCCGTACTGGAAGTCGGCGCGGGCTGGGGGATTGTCGGTCGCTTTCAGGATGTCCTCCAGCATGTACACAGCGAGATTCAGATAGTAGTTGTCCATGTCACCGACGTAGACGTGCAGCTTGTCGGCCAGATCGCGGCCGATCGTCGGCCAGTTCTTCTGGATGTTGTAGCTCAGGTCGTAACCGTTGTCACGCATGTACGAGGCGACGTCCTTGTCGATCTTGCCGGTCGTCGGGTCCCAGAGCGGACGCGGGTAGCCGTCGGCACCGACCGGCCCGTACGCCGCGTCCCACGCGGCAAGCTGCTGTCCGGATCTCACCTTGCTCCCGAGCACGGCTTCCAGCTGGCTCATCTGCCTCATCGTCAACGTCACCTGGCCCGACGCGTCGCGCGAGAGCGGGCGTTCAAGCGTGGCCCAGTCGCCGTTGGGCACAGAGAAGGCGTTGTCGTCCTTGTAGATATCCGTCATCTGGTAGCGGCGGAAGTCGATCGGGTCCGGATAGAGCACCCATGCGCCATTGAAGAACTTCGGGTGGAAGACCTGCAGCGCCAGCGCTTCCCATCCGCCGGTGGATCCGCCAGTGAGCACGCGGGCCTCGGGCTGCCCGATCAGACGGAACTGCTGTTCGAGACGGGGAATCAGCTCCTGCGTCAGCGCATCACCGTACGGACCGTTGTTCGCCGAGTTCACCGCGTAGGAGTCGTCGTAGTACGGCGTCGGGTGCTGAAACGTCACCGCGACAAACCGCGGGAAGTCCTCGGCGGTCCACGACTGATAGAACGCCTGGCCCCGGCCCGGTTGATCCGAGAATCCGAACGGCGCGCCCGTGCCGAAGTGACCCTGAATGTAGATGGCCGGGTACTTCTGCCCGGGATTTTCCGTGTAGCCCTTGGGCAGCAGAACGGTTGCACCGATGTAGATGGGATGTCCCCAGAATTCCGACAGCATCTTGCTCTGAATCTTGATTCGCTTCACCCAGGGCGTGTCGGCTGCCACGACGCGCGCCGGCAGCTTCTTCGAGAGACTCAGCTTCACGCCGAAGCCGGCTGACGGGTCGAGGTGAATCTTCTGCACCTCGCTGACCAGATTGCCCGGTGACGTGTTCCACTTCTGACCTTCCCACTGGTCCATGTGAACCCAGATGGTGTGACCGTCTCTCCGATGGACCTGCGTGTACACGTTCATCAAGGCCTGCGCGTAGTAATCGCCCGCCGGCAGCTCGCTCAAACTCTTCAGCGGGTATCCCGGCACCGACGCGTCGATCACCGCATCCTGGGCCGGCTTCAGCCGGTCGACGTCGAGTCCGAAAAACGGGATCGACTGGCCGTAACTGCCCGCCTGACTGCGTGGCTCGCCCTGGCTGTTCTTCGAGATCATCACGAAGACGCGCCCGGTGATCGGCCCCTGGTCGACGGACGCGGCGTACGAAATCTCGAATCGCGCCTGTGCCGCGCCCACCGCCGGGTGTGGAGAGGCCGCGACGAGCGATAGGCCTAACGCGATGACCAGGGGACGAAGGATGGTCCGTTTCATGAAATCCTCAGCGGTGATGCAGGTGGACACGTGCCGGTTCTGTAGAACACGAAACATCGGCTGTTCTCGATTGTGCGAGTTGTCGGCCTGATTGTATACCGCGCCTCGCGTGTCTTGCGATCGTGCTGAGACGCTCGCGCACAGCCGCACCGGCATACCTGCTCGACGAGCGACTTGCAGACCGCCAACCACAGTGATTCCGCCGAACGAGTTGCGGCCCTGATGTCTCCTCTGAAGACGACGACAGCCCGCAACGTGAGTAAGGCGGTGCCTTCGGGGTCCCGACATCGAGAAGGAGGGACCGCTGAAGCGCTTTGAGCCGACGAACCCGGCCGGGCAGCGCGTGGGAGTTCTTCTCGAAACAGGCGCCGTTCTATCGGCGAATACTCACCTGGTGGGTGGTCAGTGCCAGGCAGGAAACCACCCGAAATCGCTGGCTGGCCTGGCTCATGGCGGCGTCCGCCGGGGGTAAAAGACCCCGCTGGTACGATTTTCATAGGAGAACTGCAGGGAAAAGGCCCTAAGATAGAACGTCGATCGTTCATTTCCATAGGAGCCTGACCATGAGCAAGAAGCCCGCAAAGAAAGTCAATTCCGCGTTCATGAAGCCGATGACGCCGAGCGCCGCGCTCGCCGCGGTGATCGGTGCCGGTCCAATGCCGCGCACCGAAGTCACCAAGAAGCTCTGGGCCTACATCAAGAAGCACAACCTGCAGGACCCGAAGAACAAGCGCAACATCAAGGCCGACGACAAGCTCAAGGCCGTCTTCGGCGGCAAGGCCGTCGTCAACATGTTCGACATGACGAAGATCGTCAGCAAGCAGCTCACGTAACGCGTCTGAACGGACGGACCGGCGCGACTCTCTTCGCCGTGTTCGGATTGCTGCGCGTGTGCTGGCCGCCGTGTGGGCGTGCGGAGTGCTGGCCTGCGCCGTCGGCCGCCGCACGCACGAGATCGGGATTCGGTCAGCGCCTGTCGCAGATCAGCCGTCTCGTGCTTCGCCTGGGGCTGGTCCCCGCGCTGGTCGCCAGCGTCATCGGCGTGGGGCTCTCGTTGGGCGTGACGGGACTGGTCCGCTCGCCGGCGTGAGCCCGCCCGATCCGGTGTCGTTCGGGGTGATGACCGCCTGCTGCTCCAGGAGGTTCGAGGCTCGGGGTTCGAGGCTCCGCCAACTCGAACCCCGGGGCCAATGCGTGTCCTGCTGTTCTCTCAGTCTCCCATGCCACCGGTCAGGCTCTTCGCTCACCGAAGGAGCCTCAACGACCAGAGGTCGCCTTTGAAGTCCACCAGTAGCATGTACAGCCGGTCGCGGCTGGCTTGGGTCCGCGAGGCGCCGTAGAGCAACATGTTCGGAGCCGTGTGGTTGTGAAACGCGGCGAACGGCTCACCATGCGGCTTGCCATCGGCAGCAAAGCGTTGAGCCCAGATGCAGACGAAGCTGTCGCGGGCGGATGCATAGTAGAGAATCCTGCCGTCGTTCGACCAGGATGGCGCGCCGATGTAATTGCGGTCCTCGGCAAGCCTGGTCCACTTCTCGGCCGATGCTGGCTGGCTAACATCCGCGACAAACAGGGCGGCGGTGCCGTTCGGCAGGGCAAGCGTGAAGGCGACCCTGGCGTCCGATGGCGTGAGCGCCGCCTCGAACAGACGCCCGCGGCCGGTCACATCCAGGACCGGGTGTTGGGGGCCACCGCCAACATCCTGCCGGACCAGCCGGCTGCCAGACTGGACCAGGAATCCAGATGCTTTCGAGAAGGAATCGAGAACGAAACAGTCCTCGCAAAGAACCCGGGTGCTTCCGCTGGCGACGTCGCGGACTGAGGCGAAGAACTTGCCGTCGGTGATATCGGAGTACGTCAACCGGGAGCCGTCCCGATTCAACCGCGGCGCCACCGAAAGTGTTCTATTGGACAGCGGGACGGATTCCTCACGCCCGCTCCCCGTTTCGCGCATCCGGATTTCGGCCTGTTTCACAGAGTACGCCACCCACGCGAACCTGGAACCATCACTCGCGGCCGCGACGTCCATCTTCCCCATGGCATCGGAAGTCAGAGGCTCGGGCGGGCCGGACGCGACCCCGTCACTGGGTCTCAAAGGGACCGAGAAGACACCGATCGCCGGGGATGTCGTGCTGAAGATCATGCGGCCGTCGGCGGAGATTGACGCTCCATACTGCATTCCGGCCGATGACGTGACCTTCTCGGGAACGCCGGCCATGGGCTGGGCACCTTCGGAAAGCGGGACGCGATACATGATCATGCCGCCAATCGTCGAGCCTTCCGAGTAGTACACGTAGTTGTGCCGCCAGCCGACGACCAGACGAACCCAGCCGGGGCTTCTCGGCGGAGCCTTGATGCGCACGGCGTCGCCGCCTACCACTGGTGCCCGCCACCAGTCGCGGCTGCTGGAGTCTCCGGCGCGCATCCCCTCGAACAGGATGTGCTTGCCATCGGTTGACCATAGCGGCGACGAGTGCGACCCGCCGGCCGCAGGGACCACGAATTCGGGCTGAAGGGGACGGGGCACGCCCCCGTCGGCCGGCACGAGGAACAGCGTCGCGTACCGAGTCAGGGCCGAAGCGACGAGGTACACGATCGTGGAGCCGTCAGGAGAGAAGGCCGGCACCCGGCCGCCGTCGGCGATCTTCCGCTCGACGCCGCCAAGCGTTTCCACCGAATACAAGCCGCCGCCGTCGCGTTCCGAGCGAAACACCAACTTGGATCCATCCGGCGAGAAGCACGGATACCAGTCAGGAGATTCGTGCCGCGTAATCCGGATGGTCTGCTGCCCGGCCAGTTGCCGCACGTAGACATCGACGTTTCCGTTGCGGTCGGCCGCATACGCGATCAGTTTGCCGTCCGGCGAAATCGCGGGCCAGAAGAGGACGCGCGGCTCGTATGTGATCCGCTCCGGTTCGGTGGCCACCGGTCTGGGGCCACGCCCGAGGAACCACCACGCGGCGGCTCCGCCGGCAATCAGGATCACCAGGCCCGCCAGGAGAGTGGCAGACCGGAATCTCCGCCCTGTCGCTGTGGGAGCGGCTGAAACGGCGGTCAGTTTCCCGGAGTCTGATTCCTCCTTGAGATCCTGAAGCAGTACCTTCACGTCCGCCAGGTTTTGCCATCGCCGCTGCGGGTCCTTGCGCAGGCACCGCATCACGGCTCGCTCGACCTCTGGCGGCAGTGGCCCCCCGCTTCCGGTGGGTGTCTCCGGATCCTTCGTGATGACGGCCGCCAGCGTGGAGGCCTTGGTCTCACCCTTGAACGCGCGGCATCCGGTCAGCATCTCGTAGAGAACCGATCCGAACGAGAAGATGTCCGAGCGCGTATCCACCGGTTTGCCTTCGGCCTGTTCCGGAGACATGTAGGCGACGGTGCCCAGGATCGTGCCTTCTTCGGTAGCTGCGGGGTGAGCGAAGGTCCGAGTCGGGGCGGTGTCGTCGACCTGTTCGACAGGCTCGGTCAGTTTCGCGAGTCCGAAGTCGAGAATCTTGACCGCACCGTCTGGAGTGACCATGATATTGGACGGCTTCACGTCCCGGTGGACAATGCCGGCCGCGTGCGCCTTCCCCAGACCTTCAGCAATCTGAACGGCAAGACCTAGCGCGGTTCTGAGCGGCAGGCCCTTCCGGCCAATGATGGCGTCGAGCGTCTTCCCTTCGACGCGCTCCATGGCAATAAAGTGCACGCCGTCCGCCTGATCGATGTCGTAGATGGTGACAATGTTCGGGTGGTTCAGGGCGGAGGCGGCCCTTGCCTCCTGCACGAACCGCCGGCGGCGCTCCGGATCCGACATCTTGTCGGTGGGCAGGACCTTCAGGGCAACAAGGCGGTCCAGATGCTGGTCGCGCGCCATGTACACCATGCCCATGCCGCCTTCGCCGAGCGGCTCAAGAATGGAGTAATGGGAAATCGAACGACCGATCAACGGAGTCAGGAGACCTCCCGTCGCCCATTATCGCCAAGGGCTCGTACGCGTCAACCGAATTCACGCTCCGGGTACGAGCAGCATGGGTTTCATGGGTTCTTCGATCGCCGACGAGGTACGCCCTCAGTGCGGCGGGCGCCGGTGGCGGAGCTCAAGCGCGTGCTGAGCGAGGGTTCGGCGCTGTCGGTCATCGAACAGGAGAACCCGCCGGCCGCCCGCCCCCGAAGGTGTTGTGCAAGGCCTCGCACAGCAACGCGATCTTGGTTCGCCTGGTCCCGCGCCCGTGGCGCACGAGGACCGGCGACGATTCGGGAGTTCCGGATGGTCGTTCGCAGGTCGCAGACTGCATCCGTCCGTTCGACGAGAACCACGGCCGCGACCTTCCCTCGACGCGCCAACGCGTCATCAGAAGAACGGGCCAGGCGGGCGTTGGCTCCGCCGGATCGGCTGGCTCTGATTGCGCGATGTAGAACCCAATCCCGCGGTCGTCGGCATCGCGTACATCTGTGGATCTCGCCTCATCTTCCGGAACTTCTCCCGCTGTATCTTCGTTGTAACGAGGTAGGGAGGACTTCCCGTGTCTGCTTTGCTCAACGATGTTCGATTCGGGTTCCGGATGCTTGGCAAGAACCCGGGCTTCAGCCTCATCGCGGTACTCGTGCTGGGCCTGGGTGTCGGCGCGAACACGGCGGTCTTCTCCGTCGTCAACGCGCTGCTTCTCAAGCCGTTGCCGGGAGCCGACTCGGGAACCGCCCTGATGGGCCTGTTCAGCAAGGACACGAAGCGGCCCGACCGGTACCGCCCGTTCTCCTATCCCAACTACGTGGACATCCGCGAAGGGGTCACGACGTTCTCATCGATCGCCGCACAGGACATCGCGCTGGCAGGCGTCACCGAAGGCGAGATCACGCGGCGCGCGCTGGTGTTCCCGGTGTCGGCGAACTACTTCGACGCGCTGGGCGTCACCCCTGCCCGGGGACGAGCGTTCACCCTGGACGAGGAGCGTCCTGGCCGGCCGAGCTTGGTCGCCATCGTCTCGGATGCCTACTGGCGAAGGAAGGGCGCTGACCCGGAGATCGTGGGCAAGACGGTCCGCATCAACAGCCGGCTGTTTACCGTCATCGGCATCGCGCCGCGGGGATTCTCCGGGACCAGCGCGGTGGTCGCGCCGGAGTTCTGGGTGCCGCTCGGCGCGGCCGTCGTGGTCAAGAACGATTTCTTCAGCGAATCGGACGGCGCCGTGCCAGGGTCGCGGGCCGCGCACGAGATGCTGCTTCTCGGCCGGCTCCGGCCAGGGGTCACCAATGATGCGGCCGAACGGGAACTGGCTCAGCTCGCCGCGCGTCTGGCCGAAGCGTTCCCTGCGGAAAACCGGGACCAGACGATCGTGGCCGCCCCGCTCCCCCGGATAGGACTCAGTACAAGCCCGTCAGACGACAACCAGCTCGTGGCGGTGTCGGCCGTCCTGCTGGCCATGTCGGCTGTGGTGCTTCTGGTGGCCTGCTTGAACCTGGCGAACATGCTGCTGGCGCGCGGAACGGCCCGGCGCCGCGAAATCGCGATCCGGCTCTCGCTCGGCGCGAGCCGCGCCGCGGTGGTTCGGCAGTTGCTTGTCGAAGGCTTCATCCTCGCGTTGTGCGGCGGGGCGCTGGGCATTCTGCTGGCGTACGGCGCGACGGTCACGTTTATCCAGTCGGTCGCGCCCCTGACGCCGATGCCGATCGACATCAGCACATCGCCCGACTGGCGCGTCATGGTAGCCACCCTGTTGTTTGCGGCGCTCGCGACGATGGCCTTCGCGCTGGGCCCGGCCTGGCAGGTCACACGACCCGGTGTCGCGGCCGACCTGAGGGAACAGCCGTCCGACCAACGCGGACGCCGGGCTCGGATGTTTGGAGCCAGAAATCTGCTGCTGGCATCGCAGATGGCGTTGTCGCTGGCGTTGCTCGTCGTTGGCGCGCTGTTCGTCCGTGGCGCGATCAAGGCCGCCGACGCGACCCCGGGCTTCTCGTTCGATCGCGGCCTGCTCGCGGAGGTCGACCCGAGCCTCGCCGCGTACTCGCCGGCTCGGAGTGCGGCGGCTCATCGAGGGCTCCTCGCTCGTCTCCGGTCCGTTCCCGGCGTCGAAGCCGTGAGCATGGCCTCTCTCGTCCCGTTCGGATCGGTCAGCGAAGACTGCCGTGTTGAGCGCACGCTTGGCGCCACCGACGTCGCGGGCAGCCAGAAGCAGCGGGCGCGTGTGTCAACCGCGCGGACCATTATCAGCGGGGACTACTTCCGATCGCTCGGGCTCAAGGTCGTGCGCGGACGCGAGTTTACCCGCGACGAAGCCGAAGGTCTTGTCGCCAGGCGCGTCGCCGTGATCGACGAACCTCTGGCCGAACGCCTGTTTTCTGCCCGTGGCGAGAACCCGATCGGACAGTATCTCCGTGTGGCGTTACGCGAACCTGGACAGTACGAAGAGCCGCTCGAGATCGTCGGTGTGGTTCCCGGGCTTCGCGACAGCCTGTTTGATCACCGCCCGGTGCCGCATCTCTATGTGCCCTTCGCCTTGAAGACGCGCAGCTGGATGAACTACCATATCCGGGTCGCCGGTGGCGGACCGGGGGCAGCAGCGATGCTGCAGACCGTCCGGCGCGAGATTCGCGCCTTCGACGAACGTCTTCCCGTGCTCTCGCTGACGACGCTCGGTGGATTCGCGGATCGGAGTGTCTTCCTGTGGGTGTTCCGGTCGGCCGCCCGGATCTTCACCGCCTTTGGACTGGCGGCCCTCATCCTCGCGCTGGTGGGCATCTACGGGGTCAACGCGTACGTGGTCGCGAGACGCACGCGCGAGATCGGCATCCGTATGGCCCTGGGTGCGACGGCCAGGGACGTCGTCCGCCTGATCCTGCGCGACGCCGCGATCGTGTCGCTGGCGGGGATCGGTGTCGGGCTTGGGCTGGCCGTGGCGCTCGGGACGGTGGTGAGCTCGATGCTCTATGAGGTGAGCGCGGCCGATCCGCTGGCGTTGACAGTTGCTCCGCTGCTGCTTGGGGCGTCGGCGCTGCTGGCGTCGTACATCCCGGCGCGGCGCGCCACGAGAATCGCGCCAGTGACGGCGCTTCGGCACGACTGACCCCGGAGCTGGATAGAAGGCCTCGATTCGGAGTCGTGACCTCGTAGGGGCGGCCCCCCGTGGCCGCCCCGGGCGAGCACGGGTGCTCGCCCCTGCGGGGGGACTGCGACACCGAATTGCGGCTGCTCAGACAGCTCCCGTTGAGGAACGCGGGGTGGCGGAGGGAATCTGTCCTCTCCCGTGACCCGGTGGACAAGCCTATGCGCAGCATCTGGCGGGACATTCGGTACGCGTCGCGAGTCCTTCGGGCACACCCCGCAGCTGTCGCCATTGCGGTGCTCTCGCTGGCCCTCGGCATCGGCGTCAACTCAGTCATCTTCAGTCTGGTGGACGGCCTGTTCCTGCGGCCGCTGCCGGTGAACGATCCGGGCAGCCTCATCCGAATCCAGTGGCAGAGCACGGATGGCCGCCCGAACGCCATGGCCTGGACCGACCTGCAGGCGCTGCGAGAATCCGGAGGCGCGTTCGCTGACATTGCGGCCCAGAACCGCCGGGCCGGCTTGCTCGACACGGGCGGCGACGCCGAGCTGCAGTTGATGTCGATTGTCTCGGACAACTACTTTCCGCTGCTCGGTATCGCCGCGTCGAGGGGACGGCTGTTCCGCGCCGATCTCGGCGACCGGCCGAACAACGAGCTCGTCATGGTGATCACCGCCGGTCTGTGGCGGCGCCGGTTCGGCGCCGACCCGAACCTCGTGGGCCGCACGCTGCGGTGCAACAACCGGGTGTTTACGGTGGTCGGCATCCTGCCGCCGGAGTTTCGCGGGCTGCAACGGAACATTGAAACCGAACTGTGGATCCCCGTGAGTTCGTGGCGGGCCATGGGGCAGACCCGCGAACTCGAAGAGCGTGTCGTCGGTCAGTTCGAACCCGTCGGGCGGCTTCGGCCAGGCGCGACGCTTCAAGCGGCGCAGGCACAACTCGACACGTTCACCCAGCGACTCCAGCAGGAACAGCCCGAATTGAGCCGGGGACGCCGGCTCGTCGTGCGCACACAGGCTGACTACGAAGATGGAGGGAGCACCCGGCGGCTGTCCGGGCTGCTGCTCGCGATCGCCGCCCTGCTCGTCGTCACCGCGTGCGCCAACGTGGCCCAGTTGCTGCTGGCCCTGTCGGAAACGCGTCGCCGGGAGATCGCGGTCCGCCAGGCGCTTGGCGCCAGCCGGCGCAGGCTGCTCCGGCAGTTGTTGACGGAGAGCGCGATGCTCGCAATCGCCGGCACGGTCGTGGCTCTCGTGGTCTCGGTGTGGCTGATCCCCGCGCTGCCGGCATTGCTGCCGCCAGGCCCCTCGTTCCTCCGTTACGACATCCGTCTCGACCATCGCGTGCTGATCACCACGCTGGCCACATGCACCCTCACGGTCCTGATCTTCGGATTGGTCCCGGCTGTCCAGGGTTCACGCACAGACCTCAACTCGCTGATCAAGACGGCCGGATGGCAAACGCGGCGACGGTTCAGCGGACGGAATCTGCTCGTGGTGGCTCAGGCGACGCTGAGCGTCGTGCTGATGGTCGCCGCCGGACTGCTTGCGGTCAGTTTTGCGCGCGCCCAGGAGTCTCGGCCGGGGTTCGATACGGACCGGAACGCGGTGGTGATGCTGACCAGCCTCAATGGGCCGCGCAACAGCCTCGCCGCGACCGGCGACGACATCGTGGCGCGTGTGGCGGCACTGCCGGGAATGAAAGGGGCGGCGTACTGCCGCCGATTCCCGATGGCGGCCTCAGGCGGCGGCGCCACGCTGGATGTCGTGATTCCGGGTCGCGACGTGCCGTCAGACCAGTCCGTGTTGCGGATCCGCTACAACCAGATCAGTCCGGACTACTTCGCCGTCACGGGCACGAAGCTCATCGCGGGCCGCGCGTTCTCACGCGCTGACGCAACAGGGGCGCTGAGCGTGGCCCTGGTGAACGAGACCATGGCCCGGCAGTTCTGGACCGCTGGCGACGCCGTGGGCAGGTGGATTCGCGTCAACAATACCGATGTCCAGATTGTCGCGGTCGTCGAGAACGCCGCTATCAACTCCATCCACGAATCCCCGCAACCATACCTCTATTTCCCGTTCGCCCAGCGGCCGACCTCAGAGGTGAGCTTCCTGTTCGAGACCATCGGCGATCCATCCGCGATGGTGCCAGCCATCAAACGCGAGATGCGGGCCGCCGCCCCGGGGTACGCCGAACTCACCGTCAACACGCTGAAGCGGACCGTGCGGGACGCGCTGTACCAGGACTGGCTGCAGGCGGTCTTGTCGATCGCGCTCGCACTGGTCGGCGTCGGTCTCGCTGCGGTGGGACTGGTCGGTGTGGTCAGTCAGTCGGTCACGCGGCGCAGACGGGAGATTGGGATCCGCACGGCGATCGGCGCGCAGCGTCGGGATATCGTGCTCATGGTGTTGAAACAGGGTCTCGTGCTCTCCGGTGTCGGGGCGGCGCTGGGTGTCGGGATGTCGCTGCTGGTCGGACAGGCGATGTCGAGTCTGCTTTTCGGCGTAAGCCCCAGAGATCCGATCGTGATTGGACTGAGCGCGACGCTCGCCGTGGTGATCGGGCTGCTCGGCAGCGCGTACCCGGCGTGGAAGGCCTCGCGCGTCGATCCGGTCCACGTGCTCCGCGCCGAATGACCGGCCCTCCCCTGCCGCGATTTCGGAAGAGGCCGCCGGCGCCGGCGAAATCGCCGTGCGTCTCGCCATCGGCGCCACCCCGCGGCAACTGATCAGGTCACTGCTCACCGATTCGGTCGTGCTCGCGACACCGGGGGGACTGGCCGCGCGGCCGTTGCTGCCATCTTCAGCGAATGTAGCCCAGGCTCCGCAATCGCTCAAGCGCGGCGTCGTCGAGCGGCACGGCATCGGGGCGAGCGGGAGGCAGGAGGCGGCGCCCGAAGGTCGGAGCCGTCCTGACGGGGTGGGTCGCGACGAACGCCGGTGACAGCACGTCCTCCAGGACGTGTCCGCCGAGTTCCTGGCTGACTGGCAGACCCAGCACGTGCAGGAGCGTGGGCGCGATGTCCGGACCGGTGGCCTGCGCGTCGGCGCCGGGACGGGCCACATCCCCAGTCAGCGCCAGCACGCTCTGGCCGCGCGTCCGCGATCGGCCAGGATCGGTCAGCAGGACCCGCAGCCGCCACGAGGCATCCGCCGCCAGGAATTCGCCCAGCAGGCCGTCGAGGACAAGGTAGTAGCGCTCGAGGGCCTCAACGCGCGCCTCAAGTGCCGAGGCCGGCAGCCCGGCCGCAGAGGGGCCGCTCACGAGGGCGTACTGCGCGATATCGAGGCCCGGCAGGTAGACGGCCAGCAGGTCGCCGGCCCGGCGGGCGATGCGCGTCGCGAG
>Ga0315297_10001255_pt1 | contig 15571 bp, 15 predicted proteins | sample YL17G15_0_MG_FD_203628 | JGI IMG/M metagenome (GOLD analysis project Ga0315297, IMG submission 203628) | Sediment microbial communities from Yellowstone Lake, YNP, Wyoming, USA - YL17G15_0 | ecosystem: Environmental > Aquatic > Freshwater > Lake > Sediment | place: USA: Wyoming | collected... | reverse complement strand
GATTACATTATCAACTGGTGCCCCCGTTGTCATACGGCCCTCTCAGATTTAGAGGTGGAACACGAGGAGGTTGAGGGAAGGCTCTATTTTGTCAGATACCCTCTGGTGGGGAGTAAAGGATTCATGGTAGTTGCTACCACCCGACCGGAAACTATGCTGGGTGATACCGCGGTTGCGGTACACCCAGAGGATCCACGCTATCAAACATTGGTAGGTAAAAGAGTTCTTCTTCCCCTCTTACACAGAGAAATCTCGGTCATCGCCGACGAGTATGTGGATATACATTTTGGCACGGGTGCCTTAAAGATTACGCCTGCCCATGACCCCAACGATTTTGAGATTGGCAACGCTCATGGACTTGAACGGGTAAAGGTAATTGATGATGATGGGGTGATGAGTGAACAGGCTGGTCCCTATAAGGGATTAGATCGATTTCGTTGTCGTGAGAAAATCATTCAAGACCTTGAGAAGATGGATCTCATTGAAAAGATAGAGAAGTGCCACCACCAGGTTGGTCACTGCTATCGTTGCAAAACGGTAGTTGAACCACTGGTGTCCACCCAGTGGTTTGTGCGGGTTAAACCCTTAGCGGAGCGGGCTGTGGAAGCAGTTGAGAAGGGAGAGACAGTGATTATCCCCAAAGCGTGGGAAAAGACCTATTTCGAATGGATGAACAACATTCGCGACTGGTGTATCTCCCGCCAAATCTGGTGGGGTCACCAAATCCCGGCGTGGACCTGTAAGGCGTGTAGCAAGATCACCGTAGCGCGCCAGGATCCTGACCGGTGTGCACACTGTGGGAGTGAAAACCTCACCCAGGAAGAGGATGTGTTGGATACCTGGTTTAGCTCTGCGCTCTGGCCTTTCTCGACCCTGGGGTGGCCTGAGGAAACTAAAGAGCTCACTCTCTATTATCCTACCTCGGTATTGGTGACTGCCTTTGATATACTCTTTTTCTGGGTTGCGCGCATGATGATGATGGGGCTTAAGTTTATGGGGAAAGTTCCTTTTCGAGAGGTCTATATCCACGCCCTGGTGAGGGATGTGGAAGGCCAGAAGATGAGTAAGTCAAAGGGAAATGTAATTGATCCCCTACTGGTGATGGATAAGTACGGTACTGATGCGTTTCGCTTTACCTTAGCGGCCCTCTCCGTACAGGGTAGAGACATTCGTCTCGCCGAGGAGAGAATCGTCGGGTATCGCAACTTTGCCAATAAAATCTGGAATGCATCCCGCTTTGTCTTGATGAATCTGGAGGAGTATGATGCTCACCCGGGTGATACCACCACGTTTTCGCCCTCGCTGGTTGAGCGGTGGATTGTAAGTTGTCTCCATCGAGTAGTGAAAGAAGTGGAAGAGGCATTTCGTGAGTATAAATTTAATGAGTTGTCCCACCATATTTACCAGTTTATCTGGCATGAGTTCTGCGATTGGTATCTTGAGTTGATTAAGCCTGTCTTGTATCAGAAGGATGATACGGTAGCGAAAAGGTCAACCCAACACACCATGGTGGAGGTACTCGCTGCCTCTCTGCAACTGCTTCATCCCCTTATGCCCTTTATCACCGAGGAGATATGGCAGAAACTTCCCTCAACCCAGGGAAGTATCATGGTGTCCTCTTATCCTCGGTATAACCCGGAAAAGATTGATGAAGATGCTGAGGCTAAGATGTCGTTAATCATTGAAGTGGTGAATAGTGTACGTAACATTCGCTGGGAAATGAATGTTTCCCCTTCTCAAATGGTTGAGGTGGTCCTCCTTTCACACAATAGCAAGAGCCTTGAGATTCTCGCTCAGTATAAGATGTATATTGAGAATCTCGCGAGAGCTAATCGTATTACCATAACTCAGCGGGGAGAGAGACCGCGCGCCGCTGCTACTGCCGTTGCGCAGGATGTGGAAATATTTCTCCCCCTGGAAGGCATTATTGATTTTACCGAGGAGGAAAAGAGATTACAGAAAGAAATTGCTAAAATAGATGAGGAATTGGTCTTTCTCACTAAGAAACTTGCAAACGAGAATTTTCTGAGTAGGGCACCTGAGGCTATTATTGAGAAGGAGAGGCTTAAGACGAGGGAATTAAGGGAGAAACGAGACACGTTGGAAGAGGGGCTTAATCGGATTAAAAAATTCATCCTCGAAGCACGATGAATTGATTATTGAGAAGCCTTGCCTCCTTCGGAACTTACTCTGAGTAAATACTATATAAGGCGGTGGCTCTATGATAGAAGTAGATGAACTCATTGAAATGGCACTGAGAGAAGATATCGGTGATGGAGACATTACCACCTCGTCGATACTTAAGTCCTCACAGGAGGCAGTGGCTCACCTCATTGCCAAAGAGCATTTAATCCTTGCAGGTATCGATGTGTTCCATAAAGTCTATAAAAAGCTTGATTCAGGGCTGAAGCTGGTTAAACATTTTGAAGATGGAGAGCCTGTCACTCAGGGCAGTGTTATTGCTGAGATCAAGGGAGAAATCTCAACTATTTTGAAAGGGGAACGGGTTGCCCTTAATTTCTTGCAACATCTCAGTGGCATTGCGACCCATACCCATACATTTGTGGTGAAGGTAAAATCCTACCCGGTTAAGATACTTGATACCCGCAAGACCACGCCCGGGTGGAGAAGTTTGGAAAAGTATGCGGTGAAAATGGGTGGCGGGGAAAATCATCGCTTAGGATTATTTGATGCAGTGCTGATTAAAGACAATCATAGTACCTCTGCAGGAGGAATTAGTGAGGCGGTTCGAAGGGTCAGGGCTCAGGTGCCTAATGGATTCAAGATCGAAGTGGAGACAAAAAATCTCCAAGAAGTAAAGGAGGCTTTAGCCAGTGGTGTCAATACTATAATGCTTGATAATATGAGCGTAGAGATGGTGCGGGAGGCAGTGGCTCTGGTTGGTAAAAGGGCTCTCGTTGAGGCTTCAGGCAATGTCACTTTGGATACCGTTGAGGAGATAGCCGGTACCGGTGTTGATTTGATATCAATAGGTGCTCTCACCCACTCTGCACCCTCAGCAGACATAAGCTTGAAAATTGTTGAGAGCTCACAGAGTAGATTATGAGTGATGTGAGATGTGGGATTTGAAATTGGAAAATTGGGATATAGAATTTAGAATTTAGGAATTGAGGGATTGGGATAGAGATGTGAAATTACGACATTGGAAATTCCTACTGACAACCGACAACTTTCAACTAGCCATTGACTAGAAAGATGCATTTTTAATGAGGTTCATATGCTCCTCGCTGTTGATGTAGGAAACTCAAATATCCTTTTAGGCGTGTTCAAGGAAGATGTATTACTCCATGACTGGCGTCTCCTGACGGAGAAGGAAAAAACAGTTGATGAGTATGGCATTCTCTTCAAAAGTCTCTACCGTTCAGCCAAACTGCAGGTTGAGGAGACGGAGGCAATTGTCATCTCCTGCGTAGTGCCTCCGCTGTTAGGAACACTAGAAGAGCTCTGTGAGAAATATTTTCACCTCACTCCCTTGATGGTGGGACCTGGTATAACCACAGGTATTGCCGTTCTCTATGATAGCCCACGGGAGGTGGGTGCTGATCGTATTGTGAATGCGGTAGCGGCATATGAAAAACATAAAAAAAGCCTCATTATTATTGATTTTGGAACCGCAACCACCTTTGACTGTGTATCGTCTCAGGGAGACTATCTGGGTGGTGCGATTGCACCGGGCATTATGATTTCTACTGAAGCCCTGTTCCAAAAAACCTCAAGGCTTCCCCGGGTGGAGTTAATCAAACCTCAATCGGTAATTGGTAAAAATACCATAGCCAGCATGCAGGCAGGAATTGTCTATGGATACGTAGGATTAGTTGATGGCATAGTGACACGAATGAAACAGGAGATGGGAGACAATCCCCGGGTGGTTGCCACAGGGGGGTTGGCACCACTTATCGGCACAGAATCGGAGACTATTGATGAGGTTGATGAATTCTTAACCCTGGAGGGGTTAAGAATTATCTATAATAGGAATAAATAAAAAGGATGAACTATGTTTATCATTGTCAACTTACTTGATGCAATCGCGGTGATCATTCACTATATTCTCACCATCTATTTGTGGCTGATCGTTATCAGGGCGATACTCTCCTGGGTAAATCCGGATCCATATAATCCCATAGTGAACTTTTTATATCAGGTTACGGAACCGGTGCTTTACCGGGTTCGGCGATACCTTCCCTTAAGGGGTGTGGCTATCGATATTTCACCAATTGTGGTGTTCATTGTCATTATCTTTCTTGACAGGTTTCTGGTACAAACAATACAGGATATAGTACTCAGATTAAAATAAACACATGAATTAAAGAATTGGGGAATTGAGGAAAGAAGTATCCTTAATGTACTACGAGGAGAAAAGACATGAGACTTACGCCCCTTGATATTCAGCAACAAAAGTTTCGGGTGAAGTGGCGCGGTTACGATGAGCAAGAGGTGGAAACGTTTCTGGATCTGGTCTCTGGAGATACAGAGTCGCTCATGAGAGAGTATAATGTGCTCAAGGCAGAGATGCAAAAATGTGAAGCACAACTTGCTGAGTATCGGGAAAACGAACGCTCTATCCAGCAGACTATCATGACTACTCAGAAGGTATCTGATGATCTCAAGCGCAATGCCCAGAGAGAGTCAGAGCTTATTATTACTGAAGCGAAAGTGACCGCAGAGAAGATTATCAATGATGCGAAGCTGCAGGCAGAAAAGATAATTACTAATAGCCGGATCGAACTAGAGAAGATGAGACAGGACTATAACAACCTTAAGAGCAAAAAAATGGAGTGTGAACTTGCGCTCAAATCAATGCTTGAGTCTCACCTTCGCTTGTTGAGTGCTGAAATGGTAAAGAAAGAGTGAGTTTTAGAAGAGGGGTGTAGCCTTGTGGCTTGAGGATAAAGAGGGAGTGGTGATCCTTAAAGTTCTGGTCCAGCCCCGGGCATCCAAAAATGAATTGGTAGGGATTCAGGGCGATTGCTTAAAAATTAAGGTAACCTCTCCACCCATTGAAGATAGGGCAAACGAAAAACTATGCGAGTTCCTATCTCACATAATGGGTGTTAAAAAGAGTGGGATTGAAGTGATAGGAGGACATAAGGCACGGGTAAAAAGAGTAATGGTAGCTGGTTGCACACCAGAAGAGGCAAAAAGAAAGTTGATGATCTCGTAAAAAGTCAAAAATCAGACGACAAAGTAAAAAGTTTCAGATGCAAGGCGCGCGAATACGAAGGAATGAGGCGTACGTGCGTGTACGCCGCAATGACTGAGGATGCAGCGCAACACAGCAGATGGACTTTTTACTTTGTCGTCAAAGTTAAATCACCTTATTTAAGCTATATTCGATAATCCCTTCCGCTCCGCTCTTCCTGAGCTTGGGTATTAATTCCCTCACCGTTACTTCTGAAATCACCGTTTCAACTGAAAACCAGTCTTTTTGATAAAGGTTAGAAATCGTAGGTGCGGTAATACAGGGGAGAAGTTTAACTACCTCCTCCAGTTTATCCTTTGGCACATTCATCTTCAAGCCCACCATCCCATCTGCCTTAAGCGCACCTTGTAAGAGAAGGGATATCTGTTCAGTCTTTTCCCTCTTCCAGGGGTCTTGCCAGGATTTCTTGTTAGCAATAAGCTGAGTGTTGGTCTCCATGAGGTCCTGGACTATTCTGAGGCCATGGGCTCTAATGGTACTTCCGGTTTCAGTAACTTCAACAATGGCATCTGTCAGACCCTCTACCACCTTTGCTTCAGTCGCCCCCCAGGAAAATTCTACCTCAACCTCAATTTTTCTCTCAGCAAAATATTCCTTGGTAAAGTTTACCAGCTCGGTTGCGATCTTCTTTCCGCGTAAATCTTCTAATTTTTTGATGGGGGAGTTTTCCGGAACTGCCAGTACCCAGCGGGCAGGCCCCTGGCTGACCTTGGAATAGATGAGGTCTTGCACCACCACTATATCAGAGCTGTTTTCCTTGATCCAGTCTTTACCAGTGAGCCCTACATCCAGTGTTCCATTCTCTACATAGCGGGACATCTCCTGTGCCCTGATTAAGGTGCAGGAGAGCGTTTCATCGTCGATGTCAGGGAAATAGTTTCGAGAGCTTATTGATATTTTCCAGCCTGATTTTTTGAATAGCTCTATGGTGGCATTTTCAAGACTGCCCTTGGGAATACCAATCTTAAGTTTTTTCAATTCTGTTTCTCCTCTTGCGAAGCCACTTGTTTACCTATGATACACCATACGTGATTCAGGATGCATGATCCATGGAAATAAGCATTCAGTAGTCAGCACTCAAAACAGTAGGCTCGTTTTTATTCTGGTTTTAAACTTCTATATACTGTATTCCTTTATACTGCATCTTGCATTGTGCATCCTGCATCGTATGTTTTTTACTTATAACCCAAGGTATTTCAATAACATTTGATTGCATGACAGTCAAGATATAACTTATGAGTTTATTTTATGATTTAAATCATGTTTTTTTATTCTGTTTTATATTATTATTGTCAATGGATAAGCTAAAATATTTTAGGAGTTAGGTATGGGAGCAGGGGGCATTCCACTTCACATTGAGAAGGAATTTTTTGGGAGGGCAAAGGGAAAATATAAAGTGCATGTTTATATAGCACCTGAGTCGTATGAGGGAGAGGATCGCATTGATGTGTCAACTTACGGTGGACAGTCCATCCTAGTCCCTCCAAGGCAGTTGCTGTTTGACTATAAGTTTGGGAATATCACTAAAGAATTGTTTCAAAAGGGATATTTTGAATATCTAGAACAAAGTTACATTGACCATCGGCATATCTGGGATACTCTGTTAAACAGGGACAGAATGATCTTGGTGTGCACATGCCGAGCACGAGGAAAAGACTGTCATCGGTATTTCATTATAGAATTTTTAAAGAAGCTCGGAGGAAAATATAAGGGAGAACTGCAGGAGAAATAGAGGGATCAGGAAATCAGAAAGCAATTCGTAATTCATAATTTTATGTCCAATCCTCAATTCCTTAATCCCTTCCTATACCTTTCAGGCAATCCCTGGTAGTATTTTAAACCACGCATTATTCTCTGTTTCCCTTCTTCATCCAAATCTTTCGCAATCCTTGCTGGATTTCCCACCACTATCTTTCCTTGAGGGATCTTAAAATCTTCCTTTACCACACTGCCTGCACCAATGATTACGTCTTCCTCAGCGACGACACCATTCATAACCACTGCTCCCATACCTACTACTACACCGGATTTCAATACTACATATTCGATATATTGTGCTATTAGAAAACCACCAGGAAGTTACTATTACTGCTCTTAAAGCGGCCGTTGACTGCGGCAATAATGTAAACACTTTTGCTATTTACTGATGCTCCTATATGGTGTGTTTAATATCTTAAGATGAGTGCCATTAAACTTGACAATCATATACAAAAAGTAATAAAAGGTATTAAAGAGGAAGAGATTGGTTCATTTCCTTTTGTAGCCTGAAAAAAATGTTAAATTAACTACATGTCAGAGGAGGTACCATCAGCCGTGAAAAAACTATCAGAGTTCATAATTGAAAAGAGGATATGGGTTCTTATTGTCATTGCTTTAATCACTCTCTTCTTTATTTATGAAGTAAGAGGTTTAAAGATATATACCAAATATGCTGACCTACTTCCTCAAGGGCATAAATATATTAAGGTGCATAACGATATCCGTTCCAGTTTTGGTGGTGCCAACACAGTAATTATGGTTCTCCAGGTGAGGGAAGGAGATATCTTCAATCCTACTACCCTTCAGAAGATACGGAATATCACTGATGAGCTCTATTTTATTCCTGCAGTCGATCGTTTTAAGATTATGTCTATTGCCACGAATCTTTTGATTGATATGGTAGTAACCTCGGGTGCGTTTGATTTTGTACCATTGATGTTTCCTGAAGTGCCCAAGACCCAGGAGGAGTGTGAAAATTTACGACAGAGGATTTACAGTAGTATCTTCTATGGGAGCTTTGTCTGGTTTGATTGCAAAAAGACCTTAATCAGGGCAGACTTTTTTGAAGACGAGGTCGACTACTCGGTAGTCTTTAAGGAACTAATCAGGATACAAAAGAAATATGAAGATGAAAAACATATTCTCTCTATAGCCGGTGAGCCATTACATCTGGGATATATAGATAGCTACAAGTGGAAGGTGATAGGGATTATGGGAATAACTGTTGTGGTGATGCTGGCACTGTTCCTCTGGTATTTCCGCTCTCTACGGGGCATGCTCATTCCCATTATTGCCTCCCTTGTGAGCGGGATATGGGGGATGGGATTTATGGTTTTATTAGGCTACAATTTGGATCCCCTGGTAATGGTCTTTCCCTTCTTGGTGGCTGCCATGGCAGCCTGCCACTCGGTGCAGATTATCAAACGCTATGTGGAAGAGTGTGTGGTGTATAAAGATAGCAAGGCCGCTATCAAGAGAGTCATTGAGGTCATGTTTATACCTGGTTTTACCAGCATCATCACCGATGCCACGGGAATCATGCTCATTGCCCTCACCCCGATTCAGATTCTTCAGAAGATAACCATCGCCTGCACCTTCTGGTCAATTATTACCATCATCGTTGCTATGTTCTTCGTACCCTGTGTCCTCTCCTATCTCCCCTTTCCTTACAAGTCAGTTGTGGATTTGGAGAGAAAGAGCTTGTTGGATAGGTTTTTCATTTCCTGTGGGAGATTAATACCAAAAGGAGGGTACGTGGTTATTCTGCTCATCTATGCGTTATTACTGTCCTGGGGTGCTTACTATACGTCACAAGTTACGGTGGGTGATGCCGTTCCTGGTTCTTCCCTGCTCTGGCCCTGGCACAGGTTTAATCGAGATGGTTTCAGAATTTCCTTCAGCATGCCTATCTTAAGCCCACTTTATGTATTAATGAGTGGTGAAAAGCAAAATGATTTAGTATCATGCCCTGGTAAAAGAGAGGTATGTGGTGAAAATTTTGCAGAGATGTATCGGTTTGAGAAGTTTATGCGAGAAACGCCAGGTAGGTTGGTCATGTTTACCAGTTCGATTATTACTACCTTCCCCGGTTCTAACTGGATGATGCATGAGGGAGACCCTAACTGGTATTTCTTTCCCACAATGGATAGGGAAATTAATGGCATGTACCAGCGAGTTACATTGAACGGTATTCCAGGAAGCACAGACATGTACGTAGTGTATGGTACAGAACGTGATGCCAACATAGTGATTTACTGTAGGGACAAGACAACCCCTACTATCAAGATCGTGATGGCCAGGGTCAAGGAGTATATCGATAAGCACTCAAAGCTTCAGCTTCCCATGAGATATAAACTGGCAGGAGGTCCCTTGGGGGTTCAGGCGGCCATTAATGAGGTGATTGAGAAATATCAAATTAGAACTCTGGGATGGTCTCTTCTGGCGATCTATCTTTTCTGTGTGATTTTCTTCCGTAGTTTCCTGGCAGGAGTTATCCTGGTTATCCCCCTCATTGTATCTAATATTATCGCCTTCGCCTTTATGGCAACAGGACTTTTGGGTATGGTTCCCACACCCATTACCATTACCACCAGCACTCTGCCAGTTTCTGCGGTGGGTATAGGTTTGGGGGTGGATTTCGGGATATATCTGCTGAGCCGAATCATCGACGAGTATAAGATTTCTCGCGATTTAAACGCTGCCATTACTACCGCCCTGTCCACCACTGGAAAGGCAATCGTTTACGTGTCCATCACCCTTTCTGTCGGAATCTTCTTCTGGATTACCTCTCCTCTTATGTTTCAGGCGATGATGGGATTGTTTCTGGCGATTATTCTCTTCTTAAATATGGTTGGTGCACTCCTATTGGTAACCAGCTTTGTAGTGATATTAAAGCCAAAATTTATAACCAGATAAAGTTGTTTCTATATTCCAAAATCAATTGTGTGCTATGAAGATCTGGCTGGTGGTGGTCACATCGCTAAATCTTCAGGCGATAGCAGGGGTACACGCTATGGAATACCATAAAAGAGGATGTAAAGAAGACTAGTGGCAAAAGTAAAGTTGACACCAGAAAGGCAGGGTCAGAATTGGCCCTATTTTTTTGCTTGTATCTATATGTAGTGATGCCAATCTTTTCCCCGAAATTGTAACATAACTACCTGGTTGAAGAATAGTGGAAGGCCGAAATTCTTAACATTAGCAAACGAAACATGCGTTAAATGCTCACCTGAAAACTGCCTCCGATAGTTGCAAGTAGTGTAAAGAAAACTTCGGCTCTTTTCTCATTGCAGGTTACACAACATCTAGTGCCCAGATCCCTCCCAAAATCCCCTAAAAAGCTTAGCTAAATTCTCAATTCTTGACTTTGTTGTTCAAAAAGAAAGCCATTGCATAGTGTTCCTTGTCTCTGATCCTTAATAGGAAAATTTAATGGAAAGATTTTTATATTGGAGATTATCAGTAATGCGATATGGAAGATGAAAACAGAGATAGGTTCATTGATGACTTAATTTTCCCCAGGAAGAAAACGCTGACGGATTTTTGGAGGGAGGAGTGGGAGAGAAAGTTTAAGAAATTTGAATCATGATCGATATAAAGAGATTGCTAAAAAAAGGAATGCCCCTCAACAAGTTATTGAGGGGCTTATTGCCGATCGTTAGAGGTAATCCATTTCACTTTTCATCTTATCAATTACAAAATACATCAATCATTTCTTTCACCTGTGCTTTGAACTCCTCATCATCCTCCATTACTCTCACAATGGCAGGACACTATTTATAAGATTCCTTTACAAACTAATGACCCCTACCCGACCGCGCTTTTATTGTGAAATATCTTAAGCATTTCTAACCAGAGGATGCTCGTGATCCCTGCAGAAATACAGATAACTATATCTAAAGTGTGTAACGTGCTGAATCGGAAGAGCTCTTTCAGAAAAGGCAGATAGAGCGCTGCCCCTAGGAACAAAGCCGCTCCTCCGAGAACCCACCAGAGAGCAGCATTGGGTGAATTGAAGGTGCTAAAGATACCCCTGAACCATGAGCGATTTGTCAGGATTAGCCCAATATTTGCAACTATGAGAGTTGTAAAGCATAGGGTCCGTGCATCAAGCGCACCCTGCCCGCGATAAAGAGAGAGCACATATACAGACAGAACAACGAGAAGCACGATTGCTCCCTGAAGCAGGCTAAAAGCTATCATATCCTTATCGAACAATGGGGCTCCGAGGGTACGTGGCGGACGCTTCATTATGTTGGTTTCCTCTGCCTCAGCCTCAAAAACTACTGAGCAAGCCGGGTCAATAATTAGCTCTAGAAACACGATATGCACCGGCAGCAGCACAAGTGGCCAGTTGAAAAAGACGGGAACCAATGACATACCTGCAATGGGCACATGTATGGCGAATATGTATGCCATCGCTTTTTTCAGATTATCAAAGATTCTCCTGCCCATCCTGACAGCCTGTACGATTGAAGAAAAGTCATCATCAAGGAGTACTATAGCCGAAGCCTCACGGGCAACATCAGTACCTCTTCCCCCCATTGCTATGCCAATGTGCGCAGCTTTTAGGGCTGCCGCATCATTGACTCCGTCACCTGTCATTGCCACAATCTCACCGTTGGCCTTGAGGGCATTAACGATAAGCAGCTTCTGCTCAGGTACTACCCTCGCAAAAACATTGACAGTCTTGATCCTTTGCCGGAGCTCTAAAGGGTCCATTTTCTCAAGCTCCGGCCCTGTGATGACCTCATTGCAGTCCTTGAGCCCTATCTCCGAGGCAATATTCTGGGCGGTAACCGGGTAGTCTCCGGTTATCATTATAACTCTTATGCCAGCAGCAAAGCACTCCCTTATGGCTTCAGGCACACCTGGGCGTACGGGGTCAGCTAGTCCGATAAGCCCCATGAACTCAAAGGTAAAATCATGCTGTCCTTCTGGAAGAGATGTCTCAGAGAATGCTGACCTGGCTACTCCAATGACCCTTAGCCCCTCCTTAGCCATTAAATTAATTTTTTCTGCTAGGCTCAGCCTCTGTTTTTCATCGAGATGGCATATGTCGGCAATCGCTTCTGGAGACCCTTTGGCAGCAATGATATACCTATCGCTGTCAGGTGATTTCCAGACGCGCGACATCGCCAGCAGGTTACGCGATAGGGGATACTCCTCTACCAGCGTCCAATCGCCATGGAGATGCTCTGTGGCTAAAAGATTTCGATTACCGAGCTCTCGTAATGCTTTCTCCATGGGATCAAAAGGGTCTGTCTGGCTTGCAATTATGCTGAATTCGACTATTTCATGCAGATCTTCAGGCAGCGCATCTTTGCTGTTGGTCAAGTCAAAAAGGTTCTCGCCGGAAAATATCTTTTTCACTGACATCTGGTTTAAGGTAAGGGTCCCGGTTTTATCAACACAGAGGACGGAGGCCGAACCGAGTGTTTCTACCGCAGGAACTCTTCTTGTCAATACACGTTTTTGGGAAATCCTCCATGCCCCAAGGGCAAGGAATATAGTGAGAACCACCGGGAACTCTTCGGGAAGCATCGCCATGGCAAGCGTTATTCCGGCCAGAAAACCGTTCAGCCAGTTGCCTCTTGTGAGACCGTATGCGACAACAACAAGAACGCATAGCGAAAGTCCGATCAATGCCAGATTACGTACCAGCTTCCGGGTCTCTTTCTGCAGCAGGGTTTCTTCCTGATCAATCATCTTGAGGGTTGTACCTATCTTCCCTATTTCAGTATTGATGCCAGTTGCCTGGGTCTGTGCAATGCCGAAGCCTTGCACGACTAAAGTCCCCGAGAAGACAAAGGGCAGATCATCACCTCCTGGACGTGACATCCCCGATATGTCGCTGGAAGAGGATTTACGCACAGGAACTGATTCCCCGGTAAGCAGCGACTCGTCTATATAAAGGTTTATGCATGAAAGAAGAGTTGCGTCTGCAGGTACGCGGTCACCTTCTGAAAGTACGATGACATCGCCACGTGCCACCTCACGCCCAGGGATTCTTTTAGGCGAACCATTCCTTATGACTAATGCCCGAGGACTAGCTAGATCACGCAATGCCTCAAGTGCACGCTCGGTCTTGCGTTCCTGATAGAGCGTAATGCCTATGACGATGAAAACGAAACCGAGCAGCATGACTGCTTCCTGGACATCTCCGAGGAGCATGTAAATCCCCCCACCAGCAATGAGAAGAAGAAACATGGGTTCTTTGATGACGTCCAGAGCAATAGAGAAAATGCTTCTCTTTTTGCTGGAGGGAAGTTCGTTATAACCTTCTTTTTTTAGTCTCTCTAAAGCTTCTGTTTCCAAAAGTCCAGGGAAACTACTTATGTCAAAATCATTTTTCAACAAGCGTTTTCCCATTGTGATAACCTGAGATCTTGATAATTTCTTTTATATCCTTTTGATGCCAGTGCATAGAAATTCCGACTATTGCTCGTGGTAATTTTACTACAAAATATCATGCCCTATGGGGATGATGATGGTATTAATACTCGGCAAGTAATTGCTTATCTACTTCTTAAATATACCAAAGAACTTATCAAGCCTGGTTTCTTCCATTTTTGATTGTGTTTGTAACTCATTTGTTCTCTTTTTTGAATGTTCTTTGTTGAGGTCATCTTTTTTACATTTTGTGAATTCGAGTATCTTCATCAACAGAGGGCTATTATATACTTTGTCGATCATCCATCCTCCAATGAGTATAAGTACTAATCCGGGAATAATGAGTAGAAGCAATCCAACCACACCTAATAGAACGAGCAGCGTACCTATTATCAGTGTAAAAATTGACAGAATTTTTAAATACAATTGCCTCATTTTTATCCTTTTACCAGTTCTTCATCATACAGGGTAACATCCAATATCTGATCTTTTTGCTGACCTCTATCGGCCATTGCTCTATCCAATCTATCTGTACCTGTGATCTCCCTGAAATTAAAGATAACCCAGTTAAGAACTTGGCTTGACATTAGGATTCCTCTTTCTCAAAGCAAAGACTGTTAATTTTCACAATCATTTAATCCTGCTGACAATCACCATTGTATCTGGCTACCTGAAAGCCTGACTGGGAACTTCGTAGAAAAGCAACAGATATTTTGTCAGGTTTGATTAGCCACATGCTAAGGCTTTCGATGTATCTCTGAGCATTAACTTAATAGATCATTCTTTTTTAATTGCTTACACCACCTACAGACACTTTCTGTTTCTATAGATTTACAATCAACTATTAAATCCATAGGCACAGAGTTAATATCACTGATGCTTCCAAAAACGTGGTGTCGGTACTCATCTACTCCCAGATAAACCGGTGCGTTAACTTTTCTAGCCCTTTCAACACGCGGAATTTCATAAAGTCCCTCATCAAGTGATAAATCCAATACCTCTGCTATAAAATTGATTTGTGCTCGAGAAGGTCTGATGATTTCCTTCACCCGGCATTCAATGTGCTGGTAGCACTCTGCAATTCTTGGCGGACGCACGAATCTTGCAGGTATAGTAGTGTAATTAGTGTACTCAATTTCATTGACTCCTTCCGGATAATAACGTGATGTTTCGGTGATCTCTTTTATCTGGTCTGCCCTTGGATAGTTCAAGACAAACTCACCTGTAACCAAAATATTTTTTGCGGTATGCCAATTTATGTTACATATAAGTAGGATCTGCGGATTTTGAGGGGAAGAGCAAAAAGGAACAACCAGTGAAAAAGGTGCTGCATTTATTCCTTCTTTTTTGTTTATAGTGGTAACAATGGTTACAGGAAATGCATGAAGCATAGCATCAATGTGCCACATAACATCTAGCTCTGCACTCTTTTTATTCATAGAGATGTCTCCTCTTTCTTTAATCTGGTATAGTTCAGAATATCATGCCTTATGGGGATGATGATGGTGTTAATACTCGGCAAGCAATTGTTTATCTACTTCTTAAATACACCAAAGAACTTATCAAGTCCGGTCTTTTCTAGTTTTGATACAGTTGCAAGTTCTCCTGCATCAAGCCAGATTCCCCTACATTCAGAACACTCATCTATCTTTATCTTTTTGTAATCAATTTCTATCAACTCCATTCCACATTTAGGGCAGCGCATATAATGAAGTTCTCTAAGTTGTCTTTTCATCTCTTCTGTAGTTTTTTTATGCTCCTCCTCCTTAATTTTCTTTCTTTTCTCAAATTCCATTCTTGCAAAATACTCCTCTTCCTTTTCACTTGACTTCGTGACCATGAACAATCCTCCTTCCTGTTTTTTTAAATTTAGTTTTTACTTTCTTCAGTAAACTCCTTTCCCAAACAACTTCTGCAGATTTTGTTTCCAAACGGAATGGGTAGTAACCATGGGAAATAAGCAGGCTATGATTGTCTAATATGACCATCGCATTGCCAAACAAATACATGCTTTATCCAGTTGTGTAGAATCTCTCATGGTACTTCAATTACTACTGTTTACCGCTATATACAGGAGTCCATTCCCCTAAAAGTGAAGATAATATTTCACTAACTCTCGAAACCTTTTTGCGGGCATTTTTAGAATTGCTTCATAGCGGGATCACAGAACCTCATATCTTTCTTCCAAACTTTTATAAT
>Ga0315297_10001249_pt1 | contig 15608 bp, 16 predicted proteins | sample YL17G15_0_MG_FD_203628 | JGI IMG/M metagenome (GOLD analysis project Ga0315297, IMG submission 203628) | Sediment microbial communities from Yellowstone Lake, YNP, Wyoming, USA - YL17G15_0 | ecosystem: Environmental > Aquatic > Freshwater > Lake > Sediment | place: USA: Wyoming | collected... | reverse complement strand
AGACCGTTTTCTTTTTGACGAAGGTCTTCTTGGGTAATGTCGGATTTTGCATCGGCAATCCATTTATTAAGTTCCGTTTTGGAAGTTGTTAATAGGTATTCACCTTTTTCTTTCTTAAAAAACTTTGGTTTTATGACCGTTAATTTACTGTATCCAGCAGTGGCTAATTCTTTTATCGTGAATCCAGCAACTAAGACGTAGGTTTCGTAAAGTCCAATGATTTCGCGGGCAGTTTTATAGTTTACGCCAACAGATTCCAGGTACCTTGAAAACGTTGGGTAACTTTGTTCGTCAAGTTTTAGATATAACTTATTGTCTTCAAATGTTTTGAGTCTTTTGGCCAACTCCAAGCCAAAACTTATTTTTACTTTTGAGTAAAGGGTCTGAAGTTTACGCATCTCCTCATCCATTTTAACCACCTGTTCAATGGAATAATTGTATGCCATAATTATTCAACGTAATTAGTCCCACCGTCGTATTCGCTCTTGTCTTTCTTTTTGCGGACAAGGGTATTGGCACCACTGATAGTTAGTACCAATAAACAGATTGAGATTGCGTTCTGCAGGGCCGTCTTCGCCACCAGCGCCGGGTCGATGATTCCGGCCTCAACCATATCGCAGTACTCCTCGGTTTCAATATTGAATCCGTAATTTATATTCTCCTCTGCCAGTATTTTACTCCTAACAATCTCAACGTCAAAGTCGGCATTCAGGATTATCTGTTCAAATGGTTTCTGGATAGCGGATTTAAGAATTGACTCTCCCCTTATTTTATCGTCTAATATTAAAGAGGCTCTTAATAAAGCAATCCCCCCACCAGGAATGCCACCATCTTTCAATGCCGCACGGACGGCATTAATGGCGTCGTCTATTTTGGCTCTTTTGTCCTTGACTTCCGGTTCTGTAGCACCCCCCACTTTAATTATACCAATACCGCCACCGAGTTTGGAAATGCGTTCTTTTAAGCGTTCCTTATCAAACGCCATTGCCGTATTTTCAAGTTGGTTTTCGATAGACTTAACTCTTGTGGCAACATTTTCTGGGGTGCCTCCTCCACCAATAATACTTGTATCATCAAAAGTGGACACTACCCGGGATGCTTGCCCCAAGTGTTCGGAGGTAATATCCTTGAACTCCAATCCGTTTTCCTTGCTGATAATCTGGGCACCAGAAATTATTGCTATATCCTTGAGTAATTCTTTGGCATCACCGACAGAAGGAGCTTTAACGCCAATGACTCTAATGGTTCCGGCCAATTTATTTGCCACCAAGAAATCAAGGGGGGTCCCCTGGATATCGTCGGCGATAATTAATAAGTCGTTTACGCCACCTTCTTTGAATAATGTCAATAAGACTTTTATATCTTGTGGGTTTTGTATTTTATAGTCAGTCACCAAAACCCGGGCATTTTCCAAGACGGCCTGGTTTTTTTCAGTATCTGTAACCATGGCTTTCGCAATGAATCCCCTATCAATACTCATGCCCTCAACTATCTCATAACTTGTGTCTGGTCCTTGGCCATCAGAAGTTATAATAGATGCGTCACGGCCAAGTTTCTTAAAGAGTTCCGCAAGTATTTTTCCGATTTCCGGATCGTTTGACGAAATAGTTCCAATATTTTCGGTTCCCCCGTCATCTATTTTTATCTTATGACTATCGATAAAATCAATTACCTTTTTAACTCCGCCATTTAATTCCTTTTTTATTTTAAGGATATTCCCGACTTTACTTTTAATTAGAAGTGGGTTGTCATCAAACACAATATTTTTTACCAGTTCGCTGGCAAGAATACTTGTGGTAGTGGTGCCATCTCCGACCCTATCATTGGTTTTATTAGCCGCTTCCCGCAACATTTTGACTCCCATTTGTAGTTTGGGATCTTCCAACTCTATCGCGTCAAGGATTGCTGCACCATCATCTAATATATCCATTGGGCCAAACTCTGCATCAAGAACAATTTTCCGGCCCTTTGCTCCCAGCGTTGGCGTGATCGCGTCTGCTGCGAGAACTATCCCGTCTCTGATAAATTTTTGGGCGCTATTGACGCCAAGTAACAATTTAAACTTCTCCATACATTTATTTTACTCCCAAAATTATATTAAATCAATAGCCAGTTTATCAACAGGCTATCAATACCCTGCTATTTAACTTCTAGGCATGGCTAACTTGTGGATAAATGGGGGGGCTTGAATTCAGTTTTAAAGGGTGATATAATGGAAGTACTACGAAGTCTCGCTAACTCGGAGCGTCTCATGGGAGATGGGGAGAAGGGTGACCCTCCTATAGCGGATATGAATTACAAGCGACATAAACCGGCCCGTCGGAAATGGAGAAGTGCCCACCGACGCGGTTATTGTTCAGAGGGTAAGCAAAAAATCTCTGATAGTATCGACAGGGGGCACAAAAAGGAAATCTTTGTCAATTTGTCAATTAATCCTTCACTCGAAAGAGTGGGGACCTCCTCTTCCTCCCTAGCTTTGGGCTGGGGGGTTGGTTGACAATAACTCTGTGGACAAAACGGCTATTGACAAGATCGGGGCACAGGATAAACTAAGTATATGATTTCAATTCCAACCATCTCCGACAAATACCTTAAAAAGTTCCGAATTGAATTGGAAGAGATTCTTGACGAACAATTCCCAAAATTGAATGAAGACAATCCTGAAATAGCAAGTCCGAACAGAAGGTCAGCGGCACTTGTGTTATATGCTTATGCGACGATTCTTTTTAACCGATTACTAGTGGAGTTTGGTGACGAAATATCAAGAAATTATGATTCAAAGGCTGTGGATAACTCCCCTATTGACAGGTTTGGTAGGTTTGCTAAACTTAAGAAGAAGTAAATTAACAATGGGCAGTGAGGGCTTCGGTTACTTCGAATTACATTCGAAATCATAACTGTTCCGAAAGGAATAATTAATGTGCTTTATTGCCTTCGGGCAATAATTACTTGACATCGAAAGATGTTCGCTATCGCAAGATAGCAAAAGCACGACGTGATGCTCGTCACTCCGAACCCGATTTCCTCCCATCAATAGAATGGCAAAATTTAATAAGAAGTCTGTCGGTACAAAGACGGTCAACAGGGCTGGCGGAGAGGCGTTTTCTCAGTCGCCCGAGTTGGAATTGGTTAGTTTGTTGCTAACCTCTTTTGTCAGCGATAAGTTTTATGAATCGGCTGGTGAACAACTGAAAAGGTTGCAAGATGTGGTTGTTGCAATGAAGGATAAGAAATTTCCAGCCCAAGCTGCGATTTATGCAAGGACTAAGTTTGGTATGAGGTCCATCACTCACGCCTTGGCTGGAGAATTGTTCAGAAAAGATGGAACTAAAAATCCAGTAGCCGGTCTTGATTGGGTTAAGAGATTTATTGATAAGGTGGTTTTTAGACCGGATGATGCGCTAGAGATTTTGTCTTATTATGGGAATAATGTAATGGAGAAGTCGATCCCGTCTCAGTTGAAGAAAGGATTGGCTTTGTCGCTTAATAAGTTTGGTGAATACCAGTTGGCCAAGTATCGAGGCGGGAACAAAGAGGTAAAATTGGTTGACATTCTTAACCTTGTTCATCCTAAGCCATCAGAAAAACAGAAAGAATTATTCAAGAAACTTATTAATGGTGAGTTAAAATCAACCCAAACCTGGGAGGCCAAACAAACCAAGGCCGGCCAAGAAGCCGCTAAGATAGAAGACGAAGGCGAAAGAGAAGAGAAGCTGGCAGAATTAAAGGCTGCGAATTGGAAAGAACTTGTTGAGTCAAGAAAAATTGGTTATTTTGCTCTATTGAGAAATCTTAGAAATATCCTTGAACAGGCGCCGGATATAGTTGATAAGGCTGCGGAGATGTTGACCGATGGTGATTTGATTAAGAAATCTTTAGTGTTGCCTTTCAGATTTATCACTGCCAGTGATGAGTTGGCCAAGGTGGGTGGGGCTGGAAAGTTTATGAAGGCGATCACGGTTGCGACAGACAAGGCCATATCCAATTGTCCTGAATTTCCGGGAAGAACATTGATAGTAATGGATACCTCTGGTTCTATGGATGGTCAACCGTTGAAGATAGGTTCTCTATTTATGGCCGCAATAGCGAAGAGAAACCCGGGTGCAGATACCATATCGTTCAGCGATAATGCCAAATATTTCACAATGAACCCGGCATCATTGGTAACCGATATGATAAAATCAATCCCGAATTATGGTAGCGGAACAAACTTTCATGCTATCTTCTCGACAATGAACAAACCCTATGATAGGATAATTATCTTAAGCGATATGCAGGGATGGGTAGGGTATGATGCGCCAACATCGTCATTCAGTGCCTATAAAAAGAAATACAGTTGCAGTCCGCATGTCTATAGTTTTGACTTGGCGGGTCACGGGGATCTTCAGTTTCCCGAGAACAATGTATGCTGTATCGCAGGGTTTAGTGAAAAGGTACTTGACTTGATGAAATTATTGGAACAGGATAGAGATGCTATGATAAACGAGATTAAAAAAATAGTTATCTAAGTCATATTGGGCGGTTAGTTGAAGGTTACTTCATTGTTATTGAAAAACACCCTCGACATTTTTCCCCCACCTATTGATTTTCCTATTTAGTTGTGATATAATAAGAATAGATGAAGCAATTTATACGAAATCAACAACCAAATACCCATAAACCAGCGGCTCTGTCGTTTGGAGTCGATACTGGTAGTCAGGCATGGTTTTGGTATAATACGGAGTTAACAAGAGCATATTCTAATGGCGGGGACTAATAAAAATAGATAAAAATCTATTTATCGGTCACGATGTCCCCCGCCTAAAGCGGGATTTTTATTCTCCTCTATCTCAATAGTAGAGAGACGCCCTGTTAAGGCGGAGGTTCCTGGTGCAAGTCCAGGGGGGAGAGCTAGGAAAGATGTTTAACAATTTAATAGGAAATCAGAAGCAAGTGTTAACGGCTTCGCACGTATGATTTGGGATCATACAGACAGAGTTCAATTCTCTGGCTTCTGACAGGTGCGGGTAGATACTCAAGTGGTCAACGAGGGTTGTCTGTAAAACAACTGGCCGTGCGTCTACGTTGGTTCGAATCCAACTCTGCCCACAAATATAGAGCGGTGAGTTATGGGTTACTTCGCCTTTTGCTAGGCTCCAGGTCAGGGATGACCATAAACATCTGCACGACCCATTTCAATTTTTTCCTCTATATGCTTTCATGGTGTACTGGTGTGCACGAATGGTTGTCAACCATTAAGGAGCGGATCATTCCCGCTTGAGAGCGCAAGTTTATAGGCAGTGATGGGTAGGGTTACTTCGTTGTGAAATGGTATCACAAAAACATTATAAGTTTTTATTGTAGGTTCAATTCCTGCCGAGCCCTTCGGGGCCAAATTTCCCTCCCGACTTTCTCCTATAACTTAACGGCCCTGTCGTCTAACGGCAAGGATAGGTCCCTTTCAAGGACTAGATTGGAGTTCGATTCTCCATGGGGCTGCTGTTGATAAAGTTAGGTATTGAAAAAATAAAGAGTAAGGTGGTAAAATTAGATAGCGGGATACACTGGAGTGGCCCCAGGTTTGTCTCATAAGCAAAGAAGATGAGTTCGATTCTCATTCCCGCCACAAGTATGGCTTAGGTGCTGGGCATAGACGGGCCTCCAAAACCTGTTGTGCGGGGTTCGATTCCTCGATGGGCCGCAAAATGGAAGTTTTTAAAAGGTTTGCAAGTAAAATCAGAGATGGAGAAAACGGTTGCATGATTTGGACTGCTTCTACTCGAGGCAAAAATGGTTACGGTTGTTTTAAAGTAAACGGTAAAACAATAAGTGCTCATAGATTTGCCTGGATAGTTGCTTACGGAGAAATTCCAGATGGCAAATTAATTTGCCATAAATGCGATAATAAATTATGTGTTAATCCGGCTCATTTATTCTTAGGAACATATAGGGATAATTTTATGGATGGGGTAGGGAAAGGAAGAATGAAATTTATAGAACCACCCCAATTTAGACCAGTTAAACATGGAACGCCAAACGCATATAGACTTAGAAATTGTAGGTGTCCGAAGTGTAGAAAATATCAGTCTGATAGGATGAAAAATTATCATAAGAAGGTTAAGGCATCTTTAGTATAGAGGAAGTACGTTAGTTTTCCAAACTAAAGGCGGGATATCGTAATTCCCAAGGTGCTCATGGTTAGAAAGGTAATGTGTCAATGTGGAAGAGGATTGAAACAGGAACCCTCTAAACAATGTAGGAGGTGTTATGAAGAGGAAAAACTTAAGAAAAGTTGGAAGGATATTCCTTTAAAAAGATGTCTTAATGACAATTGTGGCAAGATTATCCCTAGAAGTGTTTTTCGAGATAGAAGACATACCTTCGGTAAGAATTACCAGAAAAGAAAATTTTGCAGTGTAAGTTGCTGGTCTTCTTACACACAGAAGTTGCGGTTTCTTAAGGGATATCGGCCGTCTGGAATGTTTAAAACAAAGAATCCTAGACCATCTAAGGATGAGTTAATCCGTTTGTTTAATAAACTTAGACAGTATAAGTTAATGGCCAAAGAATTGGGTGTGTGCAGGAATACGATTACGAATTGGATGGGTAAGAAAATTTTCTGGACAGATCCTCGTACTCTTTATCGGGGCGACAAGAGATCGCCTAGGAAAGTTAAGAAAGGTGCTGAACGAAAAAAGTATGGTTCATATAAGATTAATGATAATCGTAGGGAGTATTATAAACAGTATTATTTAAATAATACCAAAAGTGATTCGGCAAAGATAGAAAAGAGAAGGAAAAGGGCCATGATGTATGAACGGGAATATAGACTTAAGAAAAAGTTGCATTCATAATATAATGGTTATTATGCTGGCTTGCCAAGTCAGAAATGGGGATTCGAATTCCCCTGAGTGCTCAAAGTATCAGACAACTGCGTACCTAGGTAACTACGAAATGTCTGCATCCGTAGACGGGAGGCTACGATACGATGTTCAAACCCTCCAATGGGCTGTTAGTGATAATGGTCAGCACGGTGCTTTTGCAAAGCACGGGAGAGGGTTCGATTCCCTCACGGTCCACATGGAATTAAAAGATAGATTTTCAAGACAATTAGTGAATAGATTAGGTATGCCGACAAAACATGTTTTGGTTTGTGAGGATGTGTTGATAGTTCAGGCAAATATTGCCAGTCATTTTAAAGATTTATTTTCACACGAAGGAGATGTAGAGGTAAGTTATGTGAATGGTGGATTGGCGGCAGCAAGTATAATTCAAAATATGCAGATAGATTTGATAATCTTAGACCATGACATGCCGAATGGGTCTGGCCCAGAGTTGTTGAAATGGATGAGTAGTGAGGGATATAAGATACCGGTGATTACATTTTCCGGAGTTCCATCTAATAATGACCATTTGACATTCTTGGGTGCAGAACATAAGTTTTTGAAAGGGGATGTAATTGTGGGTTTAGCAGATAAGTTAATAAAGGAAATATTAAAAATTTAATGAGTATTAGGGAAAGGTTTTTAAAAAAAGTAAATAAGACAGGTAGTTGCTGGCTGTGGATGGCAGCAAACCGTGGAAATGGGTACGGGTGTATGAAAATAAACGGGGAAGTTATAGATGCACACAGAATTTCTTATATATTGTTTGTCGGTCCAATACCGTATAAAAAGTTGGTGTGTCATACTTGCGATAATCGTTTATGTGTAAACCCTGGGCATTTGTTTGTTGGAACATACTCAGATAATATGCAAGATTGTTCTAGAAAGAATAGAATTAATAAGTATCATAGCCCAGAGTCAACATTAAAACAGGCGCTTAAACTTAGAAAATGGAATGAGAAATTACTTCATTGTAGTATTTGCCAAAAAATGTTGGATAGAAGTAAATTTCATAAAAATAAACATCGTTCTAGCGGGTATATGAGCGAATGTAAAAAGTGTAGATGTAAAAATAAAAATGGAAACTCCCAAAGGCGTGGTTAGCCGTCCTGAAAACGGTGAAGTCGGTGATGAGCCGGCGTGCAGGTTCAACTCCTTGCAGTTTCCGCAAAGTCCCACCGCACGTAAGTCGGAGAGTGCACACGCGAGTGCGGTCATCCCTTTAGTTCATGGCTATCTGGGATAGACAGAAGTGGGACAAATGGTGGCCGTGGTGTAATCGGATAACACAGTTGGTTGTGACCCAACGGATTACCAGTTCGAACCTGGTCGGCGACCCATTTAGGCCCTTTCATCTAGTGGAAGGATGCATGCTTCTCAGGCATGCCACACCAGTTCGAATCTGGTAGGGGCTACAATATTCTCCTGTGGTGTAAGGGTAGTCACGTCTGCCTTTGAAGCAGAAGATGTACGTTCGAGTCGTACTGGGAGAACAATTCCCCTGTGGAGTAATGGTAGTCTCGCTTGGCTCTGAACCAAGAGATGCTTGTTCGAATCAGGCTGGGGGAACAGGATCCGTCATTGGCGCAATTGGCTAGACGCAATCGGCTCAAACCCGATATAACTGTAGGTTCAAATCCTACATGACGGACGAGTATCCGCCTGTAGCCCAATTGGAAGAGGCGACTGGCTTAGAACCAGTGCGATGAGAGTTCGAATCTCTCTGGGCGGACATGAAAGTACAGACACAATGTCAAGTATGTAAAAAGAGAGCAAAGAGCTGGCCGAAAAAACATGGTAAGAATCTTTGTATGAAACATTGGAATCTTTGGCTAGATGGCAAATTAATGTTAGAGTCAGATAAACGGCGTATGGTGGAATCAGCAGACACGACGGACTTAAACTCCGTTCCGAAAGGGTAGAGGTGCAAATCCTCTTATGCCGACCATGGATAAGATAATAGAATTTCTGGATGAAAGTAATAAAATTGAAGGCGTATATGACGCGGATTCATTAAAGCAAGCAGAATTTGCTTGGGAATATCTGGTGAAACAGAAAGAGTTGACGGTTTCAGTTGTACTAAAAACCCATAAGATATTGATGTTACATCAGAATATCAGGCCAGACCAGAAAGGATATTTCCGGAAGGAAGAGGTCAGAATAGGGTGGAAATTCGGCTTATCATACAGTAAGATACCAGAAGCGATAACCAGTTGGGTGAAAGATGTGGCTACATCGATAAGGGTTCCAGGTAAAGATGGTAAACATATCAAGTTAGATCATGTTGAGTATGAAAGAATTCATCCGTTTATCGATGGAAACGGAAGGACCGGACGTATGTTTATGAATTGGGCAAGAATAAAGGCGGGATTACCTATTCTTATTATAAAAGCAGATTGGCCCGTTGATCCGGGAGAACAGCGCTCCTATTATCAGTGGTTTAACAATTAGTAATTGAAGTAGCAACGCCGAATCGTATCAAAACTGGGTCTTAATCGTCTCAAAATGATACGATTAGTGAGGAAAGTAGGGACACCAATTCTGGTCAACAGAATTAACGTAGTGGTTAACGACCATCCACCGTGAGGTGCGGATTAGAGCAACAGTGACGAACCGATTAAGTTCGGGTGAAACGGGCAATCTCTATGTGGTGCAAGTGCCGTACTTGGTTTCCGGTCAGGCTTCCAAGAGTGCACGCAAAGAATACACTGGTAACAGTGTTGTCAAGTCAAATGCTACATAAACAGAATCCCTCTTATCGATTACTAAATTCCCTTGCTAACTTAATGGCAAAGTACCTCCCTTTTAAGGAGCGAAATCTCAGTTCAAGTCTGAGGCGGGGGACATAGATGAAACATAGAAACAAAAAGTGGAAATTATCAGATAGAAAAAAGTGGCTTTTAAAAAAGCAGAGAGAGAAGAGAAGAAGAAAATTATTGCCCTCTTAGCACAAATGGATAGTGCACTGGTCTTCGAAACCAGGTTAATGAGAGTTCAAGTCTTTCAGAGGGTACAAGGATATGTTATTATACAATCCTATATCTGGCTCACTACATTGGTGAAATTGTAGGTTGCGTTTTTACGCTAAGATTGGGCAAACCAATCCCTAAATATTAACCAGATATGCCCCGATGGTGAAATCGGATATCATACGGTTTTCCTAAAACCATGTTCCAAGTTCAAGTCTTGGTCGGAGCACAAGAAATGTCCCATTAGCACAATTGGATAATGCATCTCGCTTCTAACGAGAGGATTAGCGGTTCGAATCCGTTATGGGATACAAGTATTGGGAATTAGTATAGTGGTAAAATATGGTTCTGATAAAACCGTGTCACCTGTTCGATTCAGGTATTCCCAACAAGAATGCTCGCTTAACTCAGCGGTCAGAGTTCTCGGCTTACATCCGAGGAGTCGGGGGTTCGAATCCCTCAGTGAGCACGTAGTTATAGGCATCAAATAGACGCTTATATGAGAGTCCACAAAGATAGTGGGTATTGACGAGTATCGAAATGTTGTGGAAAGTAATATAAAAAAGTAGATGCAAGGGTTGGTACTGGTCCGCGAGGAACGAAACACACCCTGGGAAGAAGTTTCGGTAACCCTGTTGCGGGGTGGAAACGGGAATCCCCGCTAACTATACCCTTCGGGGTTGAAGCGTACTAAGATAATGGAAGGGAGCCGGATACTAGTTCGTCGGGCGTGTTTGCTAAACACGTTTACCCTCAAAGGTAGTCAGAGCGCAATTCTCTGTCCTTCCGCAAGATGAGTAATAAAAAATGGAAAGTAGTATATACAGAAGGTTTTAAACAGGATATGAAGCGACTTTTTGATTGGAGATATGCTCCGTTTAGATTGTGGAATAAAATTCTTTATACGCCGCAGACTTTGAAACATTATTGGCAAAGAATTACTAAGGGATATAGTTATCAGGACGTATGGTCTCTTGATTATTGCATAGCAAATATTATAATTAATGGACTCAAGGACTTAAAAAAGATTGACTTCGGTATTCCTGGTCCATTTACTATTGATAAAAAAGGTAAAAATATTTCGGATAAAAGGGCTAGAAAGAATTACGAGAAAGTACTACAGGATATTATTGGTGGTTATCAGGCGTGGTTGGATGATGATTGGATAACAAAACCGGGAACTAAAAAGAAACTTAAGAAAGCGCAGGAATTATTTAATAAATATTGGGGGTGTTTTTGGTGGTGATAGGGATATAGTCTAGTGGTAAAACGCTATTCTTATAAAATAGTCTTCTTGGTTCGATTCCAAGTATCCCTACAAATATCTCTCCATAACTCAATGGTTAGAGTAGCATGAATAATAACGAAGCATTAAAACTAAGAGAAAGAATATTGTCAAGGATTAAATATTCTTCTAATGGTTGTTGGGAATGGACTGGGGGCAAGCGCGGTGGGTCGGGTTATGGATGTATAAAATGGGGAGGAAAAGTTTATAATGTACACAGAATTTTTTATGAAATAACTCTAGGAGATACCAATGGAAAATTAGTATGTCATGAATGTGATAATAAAATTTGTATAAATCCCGGCCATCTTTATCTTGGTACATATTCAGACAACCGAAGAGATGCAATAAAAAGAGACAGGTGGAAACCGCCCTTAAAAGGACAAAAGTCACCCCACGGGACAATAACAAGATATAGACACCATGGTTGTCGCTGTGAAATGTGCAGAAATATTGGGACTATTTATACGGCGAGACTTAGAAGGCAAAAAATGATGGGTCAATAGCTAAACTGGTTACAGCTCCCGACTCTTAATCGGAGGATTCTAGGTTCAAATCCTAGTTGGCCCACAAATATGAAAGAAGAAATAGAACGATATACAGAAGAAGAACAAAAGAAACACAAACATAGGTGGGTTACTTGTCCTATGTGTGGCGGCGGAGACCCATATGTAAGCGGTAAGGTTTGTGCCGACCCGCGTTGTGAGGATAGCGCCGAACAGGCAGTTTGTTGTGGTTGCTAAAATGAGCGGGTGACCGAGTGGCCATAGGTGTACGCCTGCAAAGCGTAATACGCGAGTTCGATTCTCGCCTCGCTCTCCAGCCGATGTAGTTTAGTTGGCAAAATAATCCTTTCGTAAAGGATAGTCATTGGTCCGAAACCAATCGTTGGCTCAGTTGATAACATGATACATTAGTATCTAAAAGGATAAGACAACAGATGTGGAACGTGCGTCTGATTCATTAAAATATCCTGATGCGGTTGCCCCAATGGTTATCCGGGAAGATGAATTCCCGGCGGTAATCTCACACAACGTTCTGTTAGGAGCGGCAATAAATCCGCAATAAGGTTGTCTGTGTAGGGCGGGATTCCCTACTGTTATCAACTACGGCCGGTTAGGTAAGTTGGTTATACCACTTCCTTTGTAACGAAGAATCCTGAGTTCGAAACTCAGACTGGCCTCATGAAGTTAAATAAAAAAATTGAAAAGTTGTGGAACAAAAGGATAAGCAATCGGCAGTGTCCATTTTGTGGCATTCCCTTAATACCGGAAATAGACAAAATTACAGGCAAGGTGAGTGGTTATATTTATAAATTAAACTGTAAATGTGCACCAAAGGGAACTCAGATTAGTATAGGTTAAGCCTTTAAAGTGTAGAAAGCGACACGCGTTCTTGGTAAGAACGAGAGTCAGGGGCAGATCCTGATGGAGGCTCAATAAGCCAGAGTAGCACAATAGTAGTGCGTCTGCCTGAAGAACAGAAGAACAAGGTGCGATTCCTTGCTGTGGCACATTGAAACTTCGTCAAATTTGTGATATAATTAAACTGATCAGGTCTCGGTGATTTCCCCTCTAGTGAGTCATCGACTTTATGAAAACCTGGTTTGCGATTTTTAGTCTAGGATTCTTTGTGGTCCTTGTAGTTTTGGGGATTCTAGCATTAATAGAAGAATTATAATCTGCGCAACAGAATGTGAACACCAATCATTTCGAAAATTGTAGTGCGGCACTTTGTAAAGAAGGAAAATATCAGAAAGATGCGATTTGGTATGTAGGGGAAGAAGTTTGTAGAAAAGGACCATTTACAGATTGGCAGAAAAAACAGTTGTTGTTGAATAAAAAGTTAAAAATGGGGTATAAACTGGACTTGGAGTTGCCGTTTACAATAGCCCTCCTTGAAAATAGGGTGCAAAAAACCAGCCATAAATAGGGGGTAAAAATGAAAGTTCGGGGGTGAAGGCATAAAAACGTAGTTTGGTGTATTTACCATAAAAAAAGGCTTATTGATTTTATAGTAAAAATTTGATATAATTAAATTACACATATTCGCGGGAGACATTTTAAGACGGTTAAATAATTGAATGTCCCCGTTTTTTATTCTAATGACAGTTGCTGACTTAGAACAAGTTAAAAGATTTATAACACCCCCGATAAAAGCGGGGATTTATATTCCTCAAAAAAAGAAAGAGGAAAGAATTGATGCAAATACGGATGCTCCGATTTGTGAGTGCGGAACGCTTATGATGAAACGGGGGAGTTGCTATTCCTGCCCTAACTGCTTTGCTAGCACTGGGGCATGCCAATAATAATTTAGTTTATCTTATGAGAGTCCGCAACATGTTGCTGATTTTGATAAGATAGACTACGTATAAAATGGAAGTTAAGATCTATAGTACGCCGGCTTGCGGATACTGCAAAATAGCCAAAGAGTATTTTAAGGAAAAAAATATTCCTTATCAGGGAATTGACGTGTTTGGTGACAAGGAGGACAGAGAAGAAATGATCAAAATAAGCGGAGGGTTTTCGGTGCCGGTCATTTCTATTGATGGAAGGGTCGTTGTTGGTTGGAACAGAGGGCGTGTTGAAGAATATTTAGGTAATAAAACTTGACAGACAAATAAAAATGTGTTTCTAGATGAAAAACCCTTGAATTAAGTCAGGGGTTGTGATATAATATAGACAATGGCGTGCCAGATTGACATGCCGTTTTACATCCTATAATATAGGATAAGGAGGGTAGGATAGGTCGAAATAGAGTGTATCCTACGTTAATAAGTGGAGGTTAGTAGGTCGATTTCCTCAAATAATTGAGGAAATAGGCCAATAATCATAAACTTCATAAAACACATGAATACTAAAAGAAAAATAATCTATTGGGTAGTCGGTCTAGTTGTTTTAGCCGGAATAACTCTGGCGATAAACGCTTGGGCGGCAATTCCCAGCGATTTCGGTTTAACTGAGGGCAATACAATATCAGCCGCAGGATCCAACGATCCGGACGTCTATATTGTCAATGATTTGGGATACAAACGTTTATTCCTAAATCCTGTCATCTTTGGCTTTTATGGTCATCTTGGCGGATTTGCCAACGTAAAATTAGTTACTCCGGCAACAAGGGATGCTTTTATAACATCCGGTTTGTTCAGAGTAGACGGCAGTGAAAAGGTCTATGGCCTTGAAACTACCGGAGAAGATACGGGTATGTTGCACTGGGTTAATACCACCGGCGCACAAGCCGTGGCGGATGATTCTAACTTTTTCAAGAAAGTTTTCGTTATCAACCAAAATGAGTTTAATTGGTATGCAAAAGGTTCGGACTACACTTCTGTTAACCAGATTCCGGCATATGCACGAGGTGGTATAGTTGTGCCAGTCCAAACAAACGTAGCAGTTCTTGCTGCGAATAACCTAGTATCGCAGACCATTCCTGCAGACGCCAAGAGCGTGAAAATGCTTTCGGTGGATTTCAAAGGAAATGGTGCGATTAATAAGTTAGTGGTTAGAAGAATGGGTTTTGTGGCATTCAGCAAATATGATAGTATCTATCTTTATAAGGATGGAAAATATCTGGACGTTAGTTCTTCAAAGAACAATGATACTGCGACCTTCAATAACCTAAACTTAACGGCTCCATTCAGATTGGATGTAGTTGTAGATTTTAAAGGTGTTGAAGCGGGTTCTCCTGCACAGATTAAACTGGAAGGAGATTATAATGGTTTGCCATTAACAAGCAATTCATTATTGTTTGCTTCAGTGATAAACGGTAAATTCGAATTGAATGCTTCTGTTACCCCGGCGCTCGATAAGGTTATAGATGCGCAAGTTGGTGCTAAAATTGCCGATTTTACGGCTAGTGTAAGTAATGACCAAGATGTTTATCTAAAACATTTGGAACTTACCATGGCTGGTGGGATAGATATTTCTAATCCTAAGTTGGTAATTGATAGTGTAAATTATTCCGGTACAGTCAGTGGAGACAAGTTAATCTTCAATCCTAATCTCTTGATGAAGAAAGATAGGACTAAGACACTTAGAGTCTACGGAGACATTTCGGCTTCAAGTGGAGACGAATTAAAGGTCTATCTGGAACAATCTCAAGATATTGTTGTTGAGGGTGTTATCTATGGATTTGGCGTGAACATTGAGAACCTTGATGGTTTAACTTTCGCTAATGCCAAAAAGGTTACAGTTGTAGTTGGAAATATGGGTACTTTGTCTTCTAAAACAGATTCTTCATTACAGCAACCAGCAATACTTTTCGGTACCAATAAAAATGATATCTTAAAGTTTGAATTGGATGCCAATGAAGAGGCAATCGAACTGTCAACGCTTAAACTTAGTGTGACTAACGCTGAGGCATTTATTAAAAATGCTTATTTGTATGACGGTTCAATCAAAGTTGCAGAGGTGGTTCCAAATGGGAACGTTCTGGAATTTGACGCAAATAGTTATAAGGTATCTGACAAAACTACATTAGTTTTGAAGGCGG
>Ga0315297_10001247_pt1 | contig 15615 bp, 10 predicted proteins | sample YL17G15_0_MG_FD_203628 | JGI IMG/M metagenome (GOLD analysis project Ga0315297, IMG submission 203628) | Sediment microbial communities from Yellowstone Lake, YNP, Wyoming, USA - YL17G15_0 | ecosystem: Environmental > Aquatic > Freshwater > Lake > Sediment | place: USA: Wyoming | collected... | reverse complement strand
TGGCGCCGATGTTGCCGATCTGGTTGACGAACGACTGTGCCATGGCGCGCTCCGACGAGGTCTTCGTCTCGGCGGGCGAGTTGGCGAACAGCGCATCGATGCGCCTCGAGACGGCCTGCGCCTGGTCGGCATGATCGACCTTGATCACGTACCAGCCGACGAGCCCCTTCGCCTGCAGCTTGGCCTCCTCGAAATACTCCTGGTGCAGCATCATCTGGCGCGTGTCGCCGCCCTGGGGCAGGTCGTAGATCGCGCGCACCGTGACTTCCCAGGTGTCCGAGCCGTCCTCCTTGCGCCAGATCGCCGACCTGAGCGGCACGGCGTCACCGACTTTCCAGCCGAACGCGTCGCTGAGCGCCCGGCCGATCAGGATGCCCGAACGGTCGGCGATCCAGGCCTGCTTCTGCGCCGCCGGGATCACGAACTCCGCATAGATCTTGAGAAACGTCTCCGGCTCGGTCGGGAACGCGGGGATCTGGTTGCCCTCGTCGCGAAACCATGCGCCGAACCACGTCTGCGGCGCCACGGCAACGACACCGTCCACCGACCGGATGCGGCTCTGGTAGCTCGCCGGCAGCAGCTGCGTGAACGAGACCTTGTGCATGGTCAGCAGGCGGTCCGCGCCCGCCACCTCGACGCCGGACGCGAGTGCATAGCGCATGGATTCGGCGAGCCCGAACAGCAGGAATGCAATCAGGATCGACGCCATCGTGAAGAACGTGCGCAGGCGCTTGCGGCGCAGGCTGGACCCGAGCAGCGGCAGGTATTTTCCGATCATGCCGCCCCTTCGCGCAGCAGGCCCTTGTCTAGATGGATCACGCGGTGCGAGCGCTCGGCCGCATGCGGGTCGTGCGTCACCATGATGATCGTCTTGCCCTGCTCCTGGTTGAGCGCCTGCAGCAGGTCGAGGATCTCGTCGCCCGCCTTGCGGTCGAGATCGCCGGTGGGCTCGTCGCAGAGCAGCAGCATGGGGTCCGTGACGATGGCCCGCGCGATGCCGACGCGCTGCTCCTGGCCTCCGGACAGCTCGCGGGGGCGATGCCTGGCGCGATCCGACAGTCCCACCAGCCTGAGCGCGGCGGCGACGCGGCGCGCCCGCTGCTCGCGGCTCATGTCCTTGAGCAGCAGGGGCAACTCGACGTTGCGCTCGGCCGACAGCACCGGCAGGAGGTTGTACATCTGGAAGACGAACCCGACGTGATCGGCGCGCCAGCGCGCGAGCGCGGCGTCGCTCAACTGGTCGACGCGCAACCCATCGACCTCGAGGACGCCCGCCGTCGGGCGATCGAGCCCGCCGATGAGATTGAGCAGCGTGGACTTGCCGGAGCCGGACGGCCCCATCAAGGCGACGAAGTCGCCCGCGGCGATCTCGAGCGACAGGCCGTCGAGCACGTGCACGACTTCCACGCCGCGCCGGTACTCCTTGACGACGTCGCGAATGCGGACGATCGGTGCGGCAGCGCCCGTCATTGCTCCTTGACCTTCAACTCGACGGTACTGCCGTCGCGCAGGCGCCGCGGAGCATCCACGACCAGGACTTCACCGCCCGCCAGCCCGTCGAGTACGGTCACTTGCCCGTCTTGCGCACCTGCCGCCGTGACGGCGTGCTTCTCGACCTTGCCGTCGCGAACCAGCCACACGAAGCGCGCGTCGCCCTCCTTCACGAGAGCGTTCGCCGGGATCCGCGGTCCGCCCGCCGCCTGGGTGGAGCCGTCCGGTTCGCGGAAGCTCACCTTGATACCCATGTCCGGAAAAATGCGCGGATCGAGCTGATCGAGCGCGATGCGCACGCGCACGGTCGCCTTCTGCCGGTCGGCCGTCGGCACGATGCTGATCACGTGCCCCGGGATTTTCCAGTCCGGATAGGCGTCGAGAACGGACTCGACCTTCTGTCCTTCGCGAACGCGGTTGATGTACGCCTCGTTGACGTCCACCTCGATCTCGCGCGAGTCCATGTCCACGATGGTCGCGATGCCGGTGCGGGTGAAGCCACCGCCAGCGGACATCGGCGACACCGTTTCACCCGGCTGCGCGTCTTTCGAGATCACGACGCCGGTGAAAGGAGCCCGCACTTCGAGATCGTTCAGCGACTGGCGGCTGAGCGCCAGCTGGCTGCGCGACACGCCGACCTCCGCGTTGGCTGCGGCGAGCCGTGCCTGCAGGGCGGCGACTTCGGCCTCGGACGCATCGACGACACTCTGGGCGATGAGCTTGCGCTCGACGAGGCTGCGATTGCGCGCCAGCGTGCGCCGGGCATCCGCCAGCCGCACTTCGATTTCATCGAGATTGCGGCGCGCCGCGTCGAGCCCCTTGTCCGCAACGTCGTATTCGGCACGCCCGGTCGCCGGATCGAGGCGCGCCAGCACCTGGCCTTCCCGCACCTGCGCGCCTTCCTCGAACAGCACCTCGGTCACGCGCCCGGTGACCTTGGAACTCACCGTCGCCAGCCGCCGCGCCACGACGTAACCAGAGGCGTTGAGCACCGCACCGTCGGCGCCACCATCGGCAGCCTCCACCGTCACCGTCTGCACCGGCACGGCGCCGCTGATCGCGCGCCAGGCGAATGCCGCCAGCACCAGGGCGGCGAGCCCGCCAGCGATCCACCAGCGGTACTTACGCGCTGGGGAATCGCGGTATCGTCCGGGGTCCGTGCCATGCTCCAGGCGCAAACTCTCCAGGGCTGCCTTATCCAGGGACATGGGGTACTCGCTGCTGCGTTGTTGTTGCCGGGAAGCGCCCGCACGCCAGGCTGGCTAGAATGCCGTCCGCTCGGTGCCGCGGGCTCCGCGGCGCAAGGTCCGGCACATTATCACAGCCCTTCCCACATGACTTTTTCACTGGTCGACATCGGACTGAACCTCGCGCACGACAGCTTCGACCACGATCGCGACACGGTCGTGGCCGAAGCGGTGGCCGCAGGCGTTGGCCACATGGTGATCACCGGCAGCACGCTCGCCAGCACCCGCGCCGCCATCGACCTCGCGCGCACGGATCCGGCCCGCTACCGTGCGACGGCCGGCATCCACCCGCACCACGCGCGGGAGTTCAGGGACGCCGATGTCCCCGCGCTGCGCGAACTGCTGCTGGCGCCCGAGGTCGGCGCCGCCGGCGAATGCGGGCTCGACTATTTTCGCAATTTCTCGTCGCACGAGCACCAGGAGCGCGTTTTCCGCCTGCAGTTGCAGCTGGCACTGGAGACCGGGAAGCCGGTCTTCCTGCACCAGCGCGACGGGCACGACGCCTTCGTCGGCATCCTTCGCGACTACCTGCCGCGCCTCGCGGGCGGCGTGGCGCACTGCTTCACGGGGGAGGAGCGGGAACTGCGCGACTGTCTCGACCTCGGCCTTTCGATCGGCGTCACCGGCTGGATCTGCGATGAGCGGCGCGGGCAACACCTGCGCGAACTGGTGCGCCTGATTCCACTCGACCGGCTGATGATCGAGACCGACGCGCCTTACCTGCTGCCGCGCAACCTGAGCCCCAGGCCGTCGCACCGCCGCAATGAACCGAAATTCCTGCCGCACATCCTCCAGACTATTGCCGACTGCCGCAATGAGCCGGCGGCGACGGTCGCTGCCGCGACGACGGCCAATGCCTTGCGATTCTTCGGCTTCACAGCCTGACCTGGAAGTCTCTATTGGACCTTCAGAATGACATGTAACTGATTGTTATATAAATATTTATGGACACAATAAAAGCTCGATCTTTCGTCGACCAGGCCTGGGACGAGTCGATCATTCCGCAGCTCGTCGAGTACGTGCGCATTCCCAACAAGTCGCCGCTCTTCGACCCGGACTGGGAAGCCAACGGCTACATGGAGGCCGCGGTGCAGCTGATGCGCCGGTGGGTCGAAGCCCATGCGGTGCCCGGCATGACCGTGGAGGTGCTGCGCCTGCCCGGCCGCACGCCGCTGTTGTTCGTCGACGTGCCCGGGCAGGTGGACGACTGCGTGCTGCTCTATGGGCACCTCGACAAGCAACCCGAGTTCACCGGATGGTCGGACGGCCTCGAGCCGTGGCAACCCGTGCTGCGCGACGGCAAGCTCTACGGGCGTGGCGGCGCGGACGATGGCTACGCCCTCTTCGGCTCGCTGACCGCGATCCGCGCGCTGCGTGAGCAGGGCGTCCCGCACGCACGCTGCGTGATCCTGATCGAAGCCAGCGAAGAAAGCGGCAGCCCGGACCTCGCGTCGCACATCGATGCACTCGGGGCGCGGCTGGGCCGCCCGTCCCTGGTCGTCTGCCTCGACGCCGAGTGCGGCAACTACGACCAGCTCTGGTGCACGACGTCGCTGCGCGGCAACCTGATCGGCACGCTGCGGGTGGACGTCCTCAAGGAAGGCGTGCACTCGGGTACCGCGAGCGGCATCGTGCCGTCCAGCTTCCGCGTGTTGCGCGAATTACTGGCGCGGGTCGAAGACGCGAACTCCGGCGCAATCCTGGTCGAGGAACTGCACACGCCCGTGCCAGCGGACCGCCAGACGCAGGCCAGGGCCGCGGCCGCAATTCTCGGCGATACGGTCTTCGGCAAGTTTCCGCTGATCCAGGGCATGCGCACGGTTTCGAACGATCCGTTCGAACTGCTGCTGAACAACACCTGGCGGCCCACGCTGAGCGTTACGGGTGTGGACGGTGTGCCGGCCTTCCGCAGCGCCGGTAACGTGCTGCGGCCTTATACGAGCCTCAAGCTCTCGTTCCGGCTGGCGCCCTCCATGGACCCCGCGCGCGCGGCCGAGGTCATCAAGGGCACGCTGGAGCGCAATCCGCCCTATGGCGCCAAGGTCGAATTCCGCGTCGAGTCGGCCATGGGTGGCTGGAACGCGCCGGAACTTGCGCCGTGGCTCGAGCAGTCGATGCAGCGCGCCTCGCGCGAATTCTTCGGCCGCGATTCGGTGTTCATGGGCACCGGCGGCAGCATTCCGTTCATGGGGATGCTCGGCCTGCGCTTCCCGGGGACGCAGTTCCTCGTGACCGGCGTGCTCGGCCCGCAGTCAAACGCGCATGGGCCGAACGAGTTCCTGCACCTGGAGACCGGACGTCGACTGACAGCCTGCGTGGCGCAGGTACTCGCCGATCACGCGGCACGTTAGGTTCCTGAGTCGGACCGAGCGGCGGCGATCCGGCCGGAGAGTTCGCGCGTCGCGGCAAACTGCTGCACCTGAGCGGATGCGCCTGAGAGTAATCCGGCCGCCTCGGTCAGCGCCCGCTCCCTCGCCGCACGGCCCGCCGCATCGGATCCTGGCGTAAGCGCGCTCGCATAGAGCGCTTCCGCGTAATCCAGCCGGAAGGTCGTGTTCTTTGCGCCGGCCTTCTGCTCGCCGCCGTAGTACTCCAGCGCCGGCGTCAGCTCGGTCCGCGCCTCCGGGCCACGGCCCTGCCTGGCAATGGCGTGGGCAAGCTGCACCCGCCGTTTCGACATCCCTCGGAGAGGGTCATTACCGAACGAGCTGGGCGGCATGGCCATGCCGCGGCGCGCTGCGACTTCCGCCTCGGCATAGCGACCCAGCCGCAGGGCAGCCTCGGTGACGACGCCCAGTGCAGTCTGCAGGTTGACGCGTCGCCACTGAGCCGCGACGTCCTCCGAGCCGATGGAGAATTGCTCCAGTTGACGGACTGACGTGACGGCGAGGTCATAAGCGGCAGCGTCTTCTCCCTTGGTCAATTTGAGGCGTGCTCGCCAGAGCGTTCTCTCAACGCCAACCATCGCACGTCGGGCATCCCCTTCCGGCATCAACTTTGCGTACTCTTCGTCCGCTCTCACACCGGCCTCGAATGAACGATCGGCAGCAGCGCGCTGGCCAGTCTGCGCTTCCCACAATGCCATGTTGAACCAGATGTAACTCAAGGACGGACCGAGGCTCACGGGCGCCCGTGGATCATCGGCGAGTGCCGCCGCCGACCGGAGCACGTGGATGGCCCGATCCATCTCTCCCTGCTGCATGTCGACGTACGCAACCTGGAAACGGCCCCGGGCCCACAGGCTCCACGACGCTGCATCCGACGGATTGAAGCGCACGGTATCTTCTCCCGCCTGCGCCGATCGCGCCGCATATCGGGCCGCAGCCGCGTAGTCGTGCCGTGCGCTTGCGATGTAGCTCAGCTCCTCCGCGGCATAAAAGCGATTTCTCATGGACCGAATGTCACCGGGCCGCTTCGCCAGCGCCTTTTCGACGAGGTCGTAGACTTCCCGCTCAAGACGCTCGGCGTCGTCGAAGCGACGAAGCGTCATCATGAGGCGAACCTGCGTGTCGGCAACGTCGGCATAGAGGGAGGTGGCGGTCAGGTCGGACAGATCGAGCGCACCGAGCCCGGCCAGGATCTTGCGCGCCTCCTCGCACATCGCAACCCCATCTTCCCTGTTCTCTTTCAAGTAACTCAGGCCGTTCAGGATGTCGGCGTAGGTCATCTTCGCCCGTCGCGAACCGCCGGGGCCATGGACCAGCGGTCGGAGCAGGTCCGCCGCTTTCTGCGCGTCATCCGGTTTCGACCCGGGCCCACCAAATCCGCCGAAGGCCGCAAATGGTGTCCATAGCGAGAGCGCAAGGCCGTACACAACCGGCTCGCTGGTATCGCCGCCAGCATGCATCTTCTCGAACATCTCGCGTGCCTGCGTGATGTGCTGCGAGCCTGCCTCGACGTCGTCGCCGGCAAGCAGGGCGCCTCCTTCCCGGATGAGAGCCATGCCACGGTACACTTTCGTCTGCGGTGTCATCAGCCCCGCCGGCAGTCCTTCGTAATAGGCGACCGCCTGGTGCGCCAGCTTGCCCATGGTGTCGAGTCGCCCGGTCGGCTCCAGCTCTTCGTAGAAGTCCTCGATCAGGAACCCGACGAGCTTCTCGGCATCGCCGCGTGCCCTTTCTGCGAGCAGGCGGGCCTGCTGGGCCTCGGCGTCTGCGACCCGGGCACGACGGTAATTGACCCAGCCGAACACCGCACCGGCAGCGGCAATCACCATCATCACGGCGCAAACGGCGGCAATCGCCCGCGCGCGCACCAGCGCGCGCCGCGTCGCGGCCTCGCGCTCCCGCTGGGTAGCGAGCTGCCGCTCGGCCTCGTCGCGGGCCTCGCGTTCGTGCCGCAGGTCGCGACTGGAGCCGACGACGGTGCAGAGCACGTCATGGGTGAGCTCGACGCGGCGCATGTCGAGCCGTTCCTCGATGCGCAGCAGGCGGCGATCGACGAGCTTCGCGAGAGCGTCCGGCGCGGCGCCCGCCGCGGCCAATGCCTTGATCACCCGCTCCTCGGCCAGGCTCTCGCGGTAACCGGATTCCGTGAGCAGCTCGTCCTCGATCACGCGCCGGACGCCGTCCGGCTGATCGGCCAGGGCCCTCTCATAGAATTCCGTGAGGATGGTGTCGCGCGAACCGGCCAGCAGGTCGGCGGAGATTTCCTTGCGCCCCTGGGCGAGGCGGACGGTGTTGAGCTCGCGGCAAACGAGGCTCAGCAGCGACGGCTCGACCTCGGCGTTGGCAAGCTCCGCGCCGCCAGCGACGAACCGCACGATCGACTCGGCCACCTCCTCCGACACCAGCCGCCCACCGGGCTTGACCACGGCGCTCAGCGCCTGCGCGCCGTTCATGCGGGCGAGGCGCATTCGATTCTGCGTGATGGAGGGCATGATGCCCTTCACGCCCTCGAGGTGGGCGAGGTAGTCCTCGCGCAGCGCGATCAGGATGCGATAGTCCGCGCGCGAAAAATCGAAGTGCTCGGCATCGGCTTCATCGTGCTCGAGCCGCTTCTCGAGAGCAAGCGGCGGGCGGTTCTCCACGAGGTCGGCGAGATCCGCCAGGAACTCCTTGGCCCGGAGCCGGACGGCATCGTCGGCCTGCGCGATCGTAAAAATTTCTTCGAACTGATCGAAGATCAGCAGCGGCAGGACGGTGCGCCCGCTGGCGTCGCGCAGCAGGTCGCCGCGGTGATGCAGGAATTCCCAGAGGGATTCGCCTTCGACGGCGGAACCCGGCCGCGTCCAGTGGCCGGCCGCCGCCGTGGCCCTGAAGATCGCCTGCTTGATCTGCTCCGCCGGCGGCGGCGACTCCGGCGCGTAGTCCACCCGCACGTAGACCGGGCAGAAGCCTTCTCCGCGCAGCTTCGGCACGAGGCCGGCTCGCAGCAGCGAGGTCTTGCCGAGTCCGGACTGCCCGAACAGGATGGTAAGCAACTTGCGCTGCACGCGCCGGGCGAGCTCGGCCGCCTCGTCATCGCGGCCGTGAAAATACGCACGCGTCTCCTCGGAGTACGAGGACAGGCCGAGCCAGGGATTCTCGGGGTCGATCGTGATCGACGTCGAAAGTTCGGGAACGTTCGTTTTCATGAGCGACGCGCGCTGAAGAGATCCTGGAGCCGGCGGATGAAATCGGGCGTGGGTTCGCCGCCCGGCAGCCGACTGATGTGCACGGCCTTGAACTTGTCCGGCACGAGGGCCGCACCTTCGGGGGTGTCGTCGATGCAGACCGGCAGGATGAACACGGCGCCCTCGGCGATGTTGCGCGAACGATCCACGGCATAGCTCCATTCGCGCCGGAAGTACGCCTCGAGCCGGCGCTGCGTCGTCGCGGAAATGACCGGCAGGAAAAAGCTGCAGCGCGCGATGTTGGCGCTGATCTTGCGGTCGTAGTCGTCGCCGCCCTCGAGGCGGTCGAGATCGAACCAGGTCGTGAGCCCGGCCGCATCGAGCGCCGCCTTGAGCCGCTGCACGGCCGGCAGGTCCTCGCGCGCATAGCTGATGAAGATCGCGTTCTCGGGCATCTCGTGCGCAGGCGGCAGGAAACGCTGCGGGGCGGCTCCCGCAACGGCGGTTGGCGCGGCGGGCTTCTGCCGCTTCAGCCAGCGCTGATGGAGCTCGGCGACGAACGCCTCTGCGCCCGAATAGACGCGCGTGCGAACGCTGACCTGCTGCAGGAACGCCACGAGGCGTTCGTCCTTCATCGTGTGGTCGTCGGCGAAGACTTCGCCGACGTCGCGCGGGTCCGAGAGCCGCCGGCGCTTCGCCATGCGCAGGAACAACCGCGCCAGCCAGTTGGAGAAGTCGCTGCCGATGAGCAGCAGATGACTGTGCTCGAGCTCGTGGAACAGTTTCTCCGGCGTGAGGTGCTCGGACTGCAGGGCGCAGATGAATTCGAGCATGTCCTCGTCGGAGACGACGTAGGTCGGGGAGGCCGAGAGCCGGCCAAGCAGGTGATAGACCACCGGGCGCTGCAGTTGGCTGCGCTCCGTCGGCAGGTCAGCAACGCGGTTCGGGGCGTAGGCGAGCACTTCGGCCATCGGCTGCCCGTCGAATCGCTCGGCGTTGAGCGCCTGCTCCAGCAGCGGGTCGAAGGTGGTGGTCACGAACAGGTCGAAGTCCGTGATCTGGACCAGCTGCCGCAGGGCAACCGGTGCCGCCAGTTGCACCTCGCGCATGATCGAGCGCAGCCGCGTGTAGACCTCTTCGCGGCGCCCGCGCTGGCCGAGGTAGCAGCAGACGACGTCGTTCAGCGTCAGCGGTTGCGGCAAGCCGGTGACGTCGACGGACAGGCGTCCGGCCAGCTTCTCAGCCAGCCATTCGTACAGCAGGCGCGGCCCGGTATCCGTTTCGACGCGCAGCAGGTCCGGACCGATGATCGGGATGACCCGGCGCTCTTCGATGTAGTTGAGAAGATCGTCCCACGCGTCGTCGTCGAGATGCTGGACGCCGGATGCGACGGCGTTCATGGCCGCACCCCACGCCAGGCATCGATACCCGACTCCGCGCCCGTTCCGTCTTCTGCCATGCGCCTCCCCTCTGTTCGCCCGAGTCTAACGGCATTTGCGCCGTTTTGGGCGGATCGGCCAGCTAGCTGGCCAGCGGGTTCGGCTGCGCCGATTCCTTGATACGGGCCCAGATCGGCGCGAAAGCTGCGGCTGCGCCTCCGGGCGACTTGTCCACGACCGGGTAACCGTCCTGCAGTTCATCGAGGCGGATGACCGTCCCGGGCCGGCCCTTCGGGAATTCGCCGCGCATCGTGAAGACGACGAGGCCGGCCACCGGGACGCTCTCGCCAGCGATGTGCCGCACTGCAGTGACGCGGTCATAGAGCATCGGCAAGGGGTTCGTGAACGTGAAGTGACGCTTCGGCCCGAAGACCGACCACTGCTCCATCTTCTCGCCGGCGAAGATCATGCCCGACACGTCGAACAAGTCGATCACGAGCAGGCCCTTCTGCGTCAGCAACAGGCAGTTGACGTGCATCTGCTCGCCGGTACCCGTCGGGATCAGCACGTTACGCAGCTCCTCGAACGCCACGGACGAAATCACGTTGTCGATCGCGCGACGGGCCCGCACCTGGCGCACGTGGTCACGGATGAAGTACACGGCCGCGCCGACCACGGCCAGGCCGAAGATCACCCACAACCAGACAGGCAAACCGAGAAAGACGTTCAAGCAGCGGCACTCCCTTGCAGCAGGACGACGCGCAGGTCCGCGAGCCGTGGTTCGACATTCGTCTGCACCGATGGCAGCGCGAGCAGTTCTGCCAGCGCCGTCGGCACCGGCACCCCGGTTCCGATCAGCGGTTCGACGACGTCGTTGAATTTCGCCGGGTGCGCCGTGGCGACCAGCACCCAGCGCTCGGCGCGTCGCGCAGCAGGCAGACAACGATAGACATGCGCGGCCGTCGCCGTGTGCGGGCACCAGATCTGGCCGAATTCGGCGTAGTCGCGACGGATCGTGGCGCGAATCTCGTCATCGCTGACGCAGTGCGCACTCACCTGCGCGCGCAGCCCGTCAGAATCGGGAAAGAGCCAGCGCAGCCGCTCCATGTTGCTCGGATTGCCCACGTCCATGGCCGACGCGAGCGTGGCGACACTGGCGCGCGGCCGCCAGTTGCCGGTGCGCAGAAAGTCGGCGACGGTGAGATTGGCGTTGGTCGCCAGCACGATCGCGCCGATCGGCAGGCCTGCCTGTCGGGCCCAGAGACAGGCTGCCACGTTGCCAAGGTTGCCCGACGGCACGATGAAGTTCGGTGCGCGGCCGTCCCTGCGCCAGAGCTCGAGACTCGTCCGGGCGTAATAGACCATCTGCGGCAGCAGGCGGCCAACGTTGATGCTGTTGGCGGACGAGAGCAGCACCGACCGCGCGAGGTCGGCGTCCACGAACGCCTCCTTCACCATGCGCTGGCAATCGTCGAACGTCCCTGCCACCGACAGCGTGCGGACGTTCTCGCCCCAGCACGCGAGTTGCTTTTCCTGCCGCTGCGACACGAGCCCGCGCGGATAGAGCACGACGACGTCCACCCAGGGCCGCCGATAGAAAGCTGCCGCGACGGCGCCGCCCGTATCGCCGGACGTGGCCACCAGGATCGTCAGGCGGCGCGCATCCGCGCGCCGGATGCGCTCCAGGGACGCGGCCAGGAAGCGGGCGCCGAAATCCTTGAATGCGGCAGTCGGGCCGTGAAAAAGCTCGAGCACCGACAGCGGACCCGACGCACCCGCCACGTCCACCACGGGCGCCGGAAAGTTGAACGCATCGGACGTGATCGCAGGCAACTGGGCTGCGAGTGCGTCACCGGCCGCGAACGGCCGCAACAGGCACTGTGCGACGTCCGACAGCGCCTCCAGGCCGGCGAATTCCTCGCGGGCGACAACCGGCAGTGCTTCGGGCACGTACAGCCCGCCGCCCGGCGCGAGGCCGCGGCAGATCGCTTCACTCAGGCCGACCCGGTGCCGCGCATCGCGCGTGCTCAGGAACTGCATCAGTCGCCCACCACTCGCGCGCCTTCGCGATCGATCGTGGATACCCAGCTGTCGGTCTCGAGGCCGTGCTTGCGAAACGCCGCGACCATCCCGGCACGCACGGCCTCGGCGTCGCCCTGCTCGGCCCAGGCGAACACCGTGGGACCCGCACCGGAGATCGAACAGCCCAGCGCGCGTGCTGCCAGAGCCGCCTGCTTCACCTCGACGAACCCCGGAATCAGCACCTGCCGCTGGGGCTCGATCACCACGTCGAGCAGCGACTCGCGGATCAACGCCAGGTCCGACGTATAGCATCCGGCGAGGAAGCCGGCGAGATTGGCCTGCTGCCAGATCACATCCGACAAGGCGACCGTCTTGCCGAGGATGGCGCGAGCCTCGCGGGTGGCCAGCACCATGTGCGGATGAACGAGCACGCAGCGCACCGTCTCGGGCACCGGCACCTGCTTCACGAACGGATTGTCGATGCCGACGGTCAGCACCAACCCGCCGAACAGGGACGGCGCGATGTTGTCCACGTGCACGGCACCGCTCGCGACGGCCTCGCCCTGCATGGCGTACTTCAGCAGGCGCGTGCGATCGAGCGGCTCTTCGACCAGCGCCGCAGCAGCCACGACCGCCGCCACGGCCGAAGCCGCCGAACCACCGAGACCCGAGCCGAGCGGAATGCCCTTCTCGATGTCGACGTCGAATCCGTAAGTCAGCTGCAGGTCACGGGCCAGTGCAATCACCGCCATGCCTGCGGTGTTTTTCTCGGCGGCCAGCGGGAGGTCCGCGACGACGCCGCGGATGGAACGGATGGACACGCCCGGCCCGGCCCGGCGCGTCACGCGTACCTTGTCGCCGATCGCTGCCACCGTGTGGCCGAGGATGTCGAAGCCGACGGCCACGTTGCCGACGCTCGCAGGCGCGAACGCGGTGGCCGACTGCCGGATCGACGTCACAGCTTGGCCCCGAGATACGCGCAGACACGCAGCAGGTCGGCGAACACACCGGCAGCAGTGACGGCAGGCCCGGCGCCCGGGCCCTGCACGATGAGCGGGTTCTGGTCGTAGCGCGCCGTTTCGAAGCGCACGATGTTGTCGGTGAGCGCGATATTGGCGAACGGATGCGAGAGCGGCAGCTCGACCAGGCCCACTTGCGCGTTGCCCTGGGCGTCCACCGAGCCGACATAGCGCAACACGTGGCCCTCGCCGCGCGCAGCGCTCAGCCGCGCCAGCATCGGCTCGTCGAACTCGACCAGCCGGTCGAGGAAATCGTCCACGCTGCATTGCGCGAGCGCGCCCGGCACGAGGCTCTCGACCTTGACGTCGAACATCTCGATCCGCAATCCCATCTCGCGGCCGAGGATGATGAGCTTGCGGGCGACGTCGAGGCCCGAGAGGTCGTCGCGCGGGTCGGGTTCCGTATAGCCGAGCGCCTTCGCCTGCCGGACGACCGTCGAAAACGGCTGGCTGCCGTCCCAGGTATTGAACAGGTAGGCGAGCGTGCCGGAGAACATGCCTTCGACGCGCCGGATCTCATCCCCGGTCTCGCGCAGGTCGCGCAGCGTCTGGATCACCGGCAGGCCGGCACCCACGGTGGCCTCGTACAGGTAGTGCGATCCCGCGGCGCGGCGCGCTGCCTTGATGCGCTCGTATTCGCCGTAACTGGCACTGTTCGCCTTCTTGTTGGGCGTGACGACATGGATACCTTCCGACAGCCAGCGCGCATAGTGTTTCGCCACCTCGGCGCTGGCACTGCAGTCGATGATGACCGCGTGCGGAAAGTGATCGGCGTGCACGTGATCGGCGAATCGTTCGAGGTCGACCGGGTCGCCGCCCGCGGCATATTCGTCTCGCCAGTGGGCGAGATCGATCGCGCCCGCCACGAGCCGCATGCGCTGCGAGCCGGCAATGCCACGCAGACGCAGGTCCACCTTGAAATCACGGCGCAGGCGTTCGACCTGCGACCGGATCTGCTCGAGCAGCGAACTGCCCACGAGTCCGGGACCGATGAGGCCGATCGAGATCGCGTGTGCGGACAGATAAAAGCTGGAGTGCACCGCGCGCAACGCCCGTGCGCTGCCACGACCGTCGATGACGACGGAAATGTTGCGCTCCGAGGCGCCCTGCGCAATCGCCCGCACGTTGACGCCGGCGGACCCGAGCGCCACGAAAACCTGCGCGGCGACCCCGTGCGCCCCGGCCATGCCGTCGCCGACCACGGCGAGGATGCTGCAGCCGCGATTGAGCTCGACGCTCTGGATCTGGCCCTCGCGCAATTCCGGGTCGAACGCGCGGCGCACGACACGCTCGGCGCGGGTGGCCTCGACCTCCGGCACCGCGAAGCAGATCGAGTGCTCGGAACTGCCCTGCGAGATCAGGATGACGGAGATTCCCTCCTCCCGCAGCGCGCCGAACAGGCGGTGTGCCGTGCCCGGCACACCGATCATGCCGGCGCCTTCGAGATTTACCAGCGCGATCTTGTCGATCGTCGTGATGCCCTTCACGAGCGGGCTGGGTGCCGTGCGGTCGTGGATCAGCGTGCCGGCCTTGTCCGCGGCAAAGGTGTTCTTGATCCAGATCGGGATGCGCTTGCGCACCGCCGGTGCCATCGTCGACGGGTGGATCACCTTGGCGCCGAAGTAGGCGAGTTCCATCGCCTCGTTGTAGGACAACTGCTCGATGACCTGGGCCTCCGGCACCAGCCGCGGGTCGGCGCTCAGCACGCCATCCACGTCGGTCCAGATGACGATCTCAAAGGCATCGAGCAGCGAGCCGAAGATCGACGCCGAGTAGTCGCTGCCGTTGCGGCCGAGCGTCGTCTGCAGGCCGTGGATGTCGGTGGCGATGAACCCGGTCACGACCAGCGTGCCGACGAAATCCGCGGGCACGAGGGCATGCAGGTTGGCGTGCGACTGGTCCCAGCGGACGCCCGGACCCATCGGGCCCCACTCGACCAGCAAGGCGCGACGGGCATCCACCCACTGCACGTGACCGGACGAAAGTCCGCGGCGGCGGAGCAGGCGCTCGAAGGCACGCGTGGACCAGATCTCGCCGTAGCCGCAGATCAGGTCCCGCATGGTCGTGGAAGCAGAACGGATCAGCCGGACGGTCTGCAGGATGCCGGCGATGTCGCGGCAATCCTGGTCGAGCTCGACGACGAAATCGTCATACAGCTCGCCGGCGAGCAGTTCGCGGGCCAGGCCAACGTGACGCAGGCGCAAGTCCTGGATGCGGTCGTCCAGCGACGGGTCGTTGGTCTCCGCCAGCGCAATCAGCGTCAGCAGGTCGTCGGTGACTCCGCGACACGCCGACAGCACGACTGCTTTCCTCGTGGCCGGGTCGCCCTCGATGATTTTCGCGACCCGCTCCATGCACGCCGCGTCCGCCACACTCGACCCGCCGAACTTGTGAACTTTCCAGGCTTGCACGATCGATCCGCTCGCTATTGTTTACTCACGAACGCGCCCTGCCCCTCGCGGTGGCGCGACGGGCTGGACCGGGTGGTAAAGCACGGGAAACCCTCGAATACTGCCCGAGGAACTGTATCTTCTTGCAGCGCGGCAGGCAAACTAGCGCAATGGACGATCACAGCGACAACGGTCTGCATGCCGCCATCCTGGCGGCCGGACCCTCGACCCGGTTCGGCAGCCCGAAGCAACTGGTTCGCATTACGGGTGAACCTGTCCTGCACCAGGCCGTCGCCAACGCTTCACGCGTGACGGGGCAGTCCGTTACGGTAGTGATCGGCGCCCACGCGCGCGAGGTGGCCGCGGCCTTGCGGCAACGCGCCGTCTCGATCGCCCTCAACCGGGAATGGGAGGAAGGCATCGCGAGTTCCATCCGCGTTGCCGTGCGCTCGGCGCCCCCCGGCTCGGCCGCCCTGTTGCTGGTGCTCGCCGACCAGGTGGCGGTGACCGCCG
>Ga0315297_10001245_pt1 | contig 15621 bp, 8 predicted proteins | sample YL17G15_0_MG_FD_203628 | JGI IMG/M metagenome (GOLD analysis project Ga0315297, IMG submission 203628) | Sediment microbial communities from Yellowstone Lake, YNP, Wyoming, USA - YL17G15_0 | ecosystem: Environmental > Aquatic > Freshwater > Lake > Sediment | place: USA: Wyoming | collected... | reverse complement strand
CGTCCCTGGGTCTATCTCGCCGGTCTCTTTGTTAACGGCAAACAGCACCGTGCACTTAAAGCCGTGGTGCACCGCCAATATCTTGGCGAGCATCGGCATTGAGTCCTCCGAGCGGTATTCATCGTCGCCGATGACAAAAACGATATGCTTTCCATTGCCCGGGCCCTTGCCGCCCTCGAAAACTATCCCCGGCCCCGCCTTAACCGCACCGCACCCCAGAATGCTCAAGACCACAATCGTCCCCATACATAGCTTAATCAGATTTCTCATCCTGTTCATTTGCGGATCCTTTCATCCAAAACCCGTCTTACATGTTTGCAAATCCTCACGTTCGACGCAACAATCAGATACAGCAATCTACCAGCAGTCGTATTGCTTCGCAAGCTCATTTCGTCCGCAAAATACCCCAGAAACCACACGCACCAGTCCTGCCTTGACCCCGCACCAAGCCTCCGCCGCAGCCACACAACTCCATAGACGCAGGGGCAGCCCTTGAGTATAATTCCAGGTCAGACAACGCAAAAGGAAGCCGTCGAACGATGACACTTGGAAACCGTGCATATATCAGGAGACATCGGATGAAAGGACAAGCCCGGTTGACGATAGCCGACAGACAGATTCTCAAACTCTTTATAGTTGTATGCACCATCCTGCTGACCTCGCCGGCCCGCTCGGAGCAATGGCCCCGATTCCGAGGCCCAAACGGCCAGGGCATCAGCCATGATACAACCATCCCCGCCAAATGGACACAGGACGACTACAACTGGAAGGTCGCGCTGCCCGGCGGCGGACACTCTTCGCCAATCGTCTGGAACGACAAAGTCTTCGTTACCTGCGGCGATGAAAAAGCAGTTCGCGGAATGCTGCTGGCCCTGCGCACCTCGGATGGCGAAGTCCTGTGGCAGAAACAATACGACCTGCCTGCATACAAAATGAACCGGCTTAACACCTACGCCGTCGCGACCCCGGCCGCCGATGCCGACTGCATCTACGCACTCTGGCCCGCGTCCGAACAGACACTGCTGATAGCACTCGACCACAACGGCACGGAGGTCTGGAAGCGCACCTTCCCCGGCGTCAAGTCGCAGCACGGGCCGGGCAGCTCGCCCATCGTCCTCGACGACATTGTCGTCTTTACTCAAGAGCACGAAGACAGCACCGATAAGAATGCCCCCAGCGCCTGGATCGCCGTTGACCGCAAGACCGGCCAGCCTCGCTGGGAGCTGCCCCGCCGGACCGGCCCAAAGACATCCTACTCAACGCCCTGCGTCTATCCATACCCGGCCGAAAAACCGCAGCTCGTCTTCACCAGTTTCTCCCACGGAATCACCGCCGTCGATCCCGCCACCGGCAAGGTCGCGTGGGAAGCGGAATCGGCATTTACCAGCCGGATCGTCAGCTCACCGGTCATAGCGGGCGACCTGGTGATTGGCACCTGTGGCGACGCCGGAGCTGGAAAACGCCTCATCGCAATCAAACCTGACGCCAACGGCAAAGCCGTCGTGGCCTACAAAATCGACGACCGCCCCGTCCCATACGTTCCAACATCGCTGGCCGTCGATGGCCTGCTGTTCACATATCACGACCGCGGGTCCGTCTCCTGCCTGCGCAGCGCCACAGGCGAGGTGCTCTGGCAGGAAGAACCCGCAGGCAGATACTACGGCTCCCCCGTATGGGTCAACGGGGTACTCTACTGCATCAACACCGACGGCGCGGTCGTCGTAATCAAGGCGGCCCCGAAGTACGAGCTGTTAGCGGTCAATCCCCTCGGCGAGAAAAGCCAGGCCACCCCCGCCGTCGCCGGGGGCAGGATGTACCTCCGCACTTATGCACAGCTATTCTCGATAGGGGGCGACAAGAAATAATCACCGTTGAGGGCATGCTCTTCGAGCGCACCTACTGCCAGCAGGCCGTCTGCGCCCCTTCCTCGCCAGCCTGCTCATCGGAACTCGGCCCGACACAACAAAGATATACGACCTCACCCCCCCGGCCGGTGCAAATGTGCAAATGAGATCACTTTTTTTCCCTTGCACTATCGGGCCTATTGTGATATGATTCTGTGATAGCGATCTCCATGTGGCAAGTAGCCGCCGGGGAACAGAAAAATGAGGAAACAAATCGCACTACTGTTCGCACCAGTCCTGACGCTTTTGGGAGCGTCCTCGTTACCAGCAACCGTGTTCATAAACTGTGCCGATTCGGGCAACGGCACGGTTGAGCTGAGTTACGACTCATCGCAAGAGCCCGTACCGGTCAGGGCCTTTTCCCTTGATATCACCGTAAGCAGCGGGGTCATCATGTCGGTGGGAGACCTCAGTGCCGAATACTGGATCTATCCAGGTTCATTCTCAAGGTACGTTTTGATAGACAACGAAACCGGCGAAATCGAGGAAGTGCTGCCGGGCTATTCGCCCGTTGCACCGGCTGATGAGCCGGGCGCACTTGGCGGCCTTGGCGCGAGCGGAATGACCATCGAGATGGGGGCGCTCTATCTGCCGGAGGCCAATGCTCCAGGTCCGGTCGGAGTGTTGCTTACGTTCACCGTTTCGGCCCCGTGCAATGTAACTGTCAGGCCCAACGCGATGCGGGGCGGCATAGTCCTGGAAAGCGCGCTGCAAGCAGAGATGTATGCGCCGGGCCTATCAGGCGTTGGCGGGCCGACCCACGGAGTCTATGGTGGCGGCACCGGCACGGGTAGCAATCCGTATTTAATCTGCACGGCGGAGCAAATGAATGCTATTGGAATCAATCGGGGCGATTGGGCCAGCCACTTCAGGCTGGTGGCGGATATCGACCTGGGCGCCTACACGGGGACAAACTTCAACATCATTGGAACCAGCCTCAACAGACCTTTTATGGGCGTTTTCGACGGGAACGACCACACAATATACAACTTCACTTACAGCTCCACTAATTCGGACTGTATCGGCCTTTTTGGTGCTGTTGACGACAGCGGGGCCGAAATCAGGAATCTGTGCTTGATTCGGCCGAATGTTGATGCAGGAACAGGCTCGAGCGTCGGTTCTCTCGTCGGCTGCATGAAGAGGGGCACCATATCGGGCTGCTGCGCTATGGGCGGCCGTGTGGCCGGGCGCGGTGCAGTGGGCGGCCTTGTGGGGCGCAACTATGAGGGCACGATCATAAACAGCTACGCGAGGGTGAAGGTCATAGCGGAGTCTAATGCGGGCGGTTTGGTGGGACGGGGTTACGAGACGATCCTAAACTGCTATTCGGCCGGGCGTGTCGATGCCGATGCGAATGAAGTGGGTGGTCTGGTCGGGTATAATCACGGTGTTGTTTCAGCTTCTTTCTGGGATGAAGAGTCGAGCGGCCAGACGCGCGGCAGTGGCGGGACCGGAGCGGAAGGAGTGACTGAGGCGACTGCTAAGACAACCGCCCTGATGCAGACAGCGGAGACGTTTATTGATGCCGGGTGGGATTTTGAAGGGGAGAGCGTCAACGGAACGGCGGATATCTGGACAATCCGTGAGGGCAAGACTTACCCGAGATTCGCGCGGCAGATACCGAAGGGGGACTTTCTCGGCCGCGAGTGGGTGAACTTGGTTGATTTCGCCTATTTTGCGGGTCGCTGGAGGCAAGGCAATTGCGCCGATTCGAACGATTGCGATGGCGCCGACCTTGATGCAAAAGGAACGGTCGATGCGGGGGACTTTATATTGCTGGCAAGGAACTGGCTCGCCGGTGCAAACTAACGATCGGATTGGGCACAATTGCTCAGAACTTGCTCCACACGAGAATCCTCAAGAACCTTACCACAAATTCAATTTGAGTCCAATATCTTCTGAGCGCGCCTAACGAAGTGAAAGCCTCTGATCTGTCATTCCTGCGAAGTGGAACATCCCCCCTTGGCGGGCGGGAATCCAGAAGCCCTGATTTTGTGGAGAAACTCATTTTGTTACAGGCTCTACATCTACAGATCAAATTATCCCATTCACAAGTCTTCCTGTTTGGCGGCCTGCCATGTATAATATCGGGATAAAAACGTGAACCTATTCTGTCGCTCACAGTTTTAGGAGTCGTTATTATGAAGGCGACAACAACGATGAATCGACGCCGGTTCTTAAAAGCCGCTGCCGCCGGCGCAGCAGCCCTTGCCCTGCCGCAGACGCTCCTGGCCGCTCGGTCGGCCAAGGGCAGACCCAACATACTATTCATTATGGCCGACGACCACGCCGCGAATGCAATCGGCTGCTATGGCTCGCGCCTTAACCGCGTCGTAAAGACGGCAAACATCGACCGCATCGCCGCCGAAGGTATGCGCCTGAACAACTGCTTCTGCACCAATTCAATCTGCGTCCCCAGCCGGGCCACCATCCTCACAGGCCAGTACAGCCACGTCAATGGCGTCTATACCCTCGCCGACGAGCTCGACCCCGAACGTCAAAACGTCGCCAAGCTCCTCCAGGAAGCCGGCTACCAGACCGCCGTCATCGGCAAATGGCACTTAAAGAGCGAGCCTTCCGGCTTCGACTATTGGAACATCCTGCCCGGCCAGGGCCGATACCACAACCCCGTTATGAAAGAAAAACCGCCTCAAAAAGGCCCTGACCAGGCCAAGAAAGCGGACACAATAACCGGCGACCAGAAAGACAGCGATCCCAATCAGACAAGTGATCCCAACCAGCCAATCGATCCGAACGCAGTTATCGACCCTAACCGACCAAGTGACCCCAACAACGTAAACAAGCCCCAAGAAGAGAAGGGGCTCGACAAAGAAGAAAAGCCCGGGACCAGGACCTATGAAGGCTTCTCCACGGACATCATAACCGACCTTTCTCTTGAATGGCTAAAGAAGCGCGATAAGCAAAGGCCCTTCTTCCTGATGACCCACTTCAAAAACCCCCACGCACCCTGGCACTTCGCCGAAAGACACGCCGATCTCTACGGCGACGTCGAAATCCCCGAACCCGAAAGCCTCTGGGAAGACAGGTCTCATCGTTCACCCGGCTCAAGGGACTACGGCCTCACCGTCAGCGAGACGCTCGTGTCGCGAATGCAGGAGCCGAACTACCCCACCGGCCCGCTCGACACCACCGATATGGACCAGAAGCAAAAGACCCGCGCCGCGTACCAGAAATACCTCAAAGACTACCTCCGCTGCGTGGCGGCCATCGACGAAAACGTCGGCAAGCTGCTCGATTTCCTGGGCAATGAAAAACTGGACACCGACACTGTCGTCATTTACACCTCCGACCAGGGCCTCTTCCTCGGCGAGCACGGCTACATGGACAAGCGATGGATGTACGAAGAATCCCTGCGAATGCCCTTCCTTGTCCGTTACCCCAAAGAGATTAGGCCCGGTACGGTCAACGACGACATCATAATCAACGCCGACTTCGCGCCGACGTTCCTCGACTACGGCGGCGCGCCAGTCCCTTCGGATATGCAGGGCAGAAGCTTCCGCGCAAATCTGCAGGGAAGAACGCCCGGAGACTGGCGAACGTCGATGTATTATCGCTACTGGCAGCATGGCGATAGACCCGCTCACTACGGACTGCGAACAAAGCGCAACAAGCTCATCTTCTTCTACGGCCTGCCCCTGGATATGAAAGGCGCCGACAAAGAGCCGACTAAAGTCGGCTGGGAGCTTTACGACCTCAAGACAGACCCCTTTGAGCTCAACAACGTATACGACCACCCCGCCTACGGCAAGGTCCTCAAAAAGCTCAAAGCCGAGCTGCTCGAAAAGAAAAAGGAACTCGGCGACACCGACGACAAATACCCCCAGATGGTCGAACTCGTCAAAAAGCACTGGTAACTTGCATTGTGAGCCGACCTTCCGCCAGCCGAAGGAGCAACGCCAATGACCGTTACAGATTCCGTGCAATCCGGCCTCTTCAAAGCCGTCTGCCGGGGCTCCCTCTTTGCCGTTGTCGTCCTGCTCTTCTGCGGCTGCCACGCTCGAATGTCTTCAACCGACACGATACACCCACATCAAATCCTCCGCCAACGGCAAACCGCACATTTGCAGCCCCCCGATGGAGTCACAGGCACTTTCTCCATTGTAGCCGTCGATCCGAACGCCGGCGTCTGCGGCGCAGCCGTCGCCAGCAGATTCCCCGCTGTCGGCAAGATTGTTCCCTACGTCCGCGCGGGCGTCGGAGCATTCTGCACCCAGCATTGGCACAATCCCGATTGGGGTCCGCGCGCCCTTGATCTATTGGCCGCGGGCAAGCTGCCCGAGCAGGTCCTCGCCGAGCTGCTCCAGGACGACACCGACCGCGACAAACGCCAGTTGGCGATCATCGACATGGCCGGCCGCGCAGCCAACCGCAACCCCGCCAACGCCGATCCCTCCGGCGTATGGTGGGGCGCCGCCGCAGGCAGATACTACGCCGCCCAGGGCAACACTCTCACCGGCCGTGAAGTCGTCTTCGCAATGGCAAAGGCTTATGAAGAGACCCAGGGTAGTCTCGCAGACCGCCTTATGGCCGCCCTGATTGCCGCAGATTGCGCAGGAGGAGACCATCGCGGACGTCTTGCAGCCGGAATTATTATCGCCAAGAAAGGTCTCGAAGGCCACTGGCTCGAACTCTACGTGGATAAGAGCGACGACGCCGTCATCGAGCTGGCAGGCAAGTACGCCGCACTAAAACACGATGCCAAAGGCGCCTGGCCCCGCGGCAACCTCCCCTTCAAGCACCCCTGTCCCAACAGGCCCGAACCAAAGGCTCCATGACAGCAAGAACCACATCGAGGCGAGCCTGGCATAAGACAATCAATCGACCTGAATCACCGCAACATCCTCGGCCTCAAGTGCAATTTGTGCTTTGCCGGCGCTCCAATTGACAGCCATATCGTGCAACAGTTCACGGCTCTTCGCAGGCGCATCTCGTTCGATTGTTATTGTCACGGTCCGCCGCTGGGCGCTGTCGTTGAAGACCGTAAGGTATCGCTCCCCGAACCGCTCGATATAAACGCGCTCGTCACTTGAATAAGCCCGCGTGATCGGCTCCCACCCCGCTTCGGCAACCAACTTGCACAGCGGAACGTACTTCTTAAACAGTTCGCGGTCCCGCTCGTAAAGCTCCGGGCGGGTGAAATAATGTCCCTGCGAGGCGTTGTGACTGAAAAAGCCCGGAAACATCCCGTAAGCGCAAGACCGCTTCATGTACTTCTCGACAAGCTCGTGCGAGAATTGCTCGAACGGCGTGTTCATCAAAAAGCAATAAGGTTTGCCCTTGCACATCGCCCGCCGATAGAGCATCTCGCCGTCCGACATCGGCCGCCACTGCCCGCCCGGATTCCAGTCGGTCTCCGTCCCCATAACATCCAAAAGGGGCGCGAGCCAGCACAATCGAATCGGCGTGGAATTGGCCATCATCAGTTTGCCCATACCGTGAACGTCACGCTCAATCCCACGCACGTACTCATACGCAATCAGCCCGCGAAAAATGGCGGGCTTCCTGCCATCGAGAGAGAATGTCAAAGGCGTTTCGGCAATGCCAAAATGCTCTCGCCTGAAATCCAGCTCATCCGTCACATACCCTTCGCTCGAATCGATGTATTCCCCATCCAAATCGGCGCTGCGCTTCGGCCCGTACAGCTTCTCACGGAGCTCTGCGTTCCACTTGTTCTTAAAGTCCGTGACATCGCCCTGCACCCCCGGCATTGAGTTAATGCTCCATACCGCCCCGTCGCACCACGGCGTATCGTGCAGTTGGGCTGGAAACTGACCCGCCTCGTCGTGATAGCCGCTGCTCAGAAGCGCCTTAGCGTGCACGTCACCCTTTTCACCGGCAAGGCGCTTCGCCTCGGCCAACGCCGCCGCAAGCGTGCGAGGCATCTCTTTGGGCATCGGCATCCACCACGTCATTGGCTCGGTATATCGAAACGTGATTATTCCGTGCTCGTCATCCCACTTCGTCTCATCCGTGCCCTCCTTGAACGCAAAACCAAAGTCCTCCCATCCCTTCACCTCGCTGACCTTCGCAAAAGGCATCCACAAACCTTGTTGCGAGATTCGGCGCTCAAAGCCTTCCGGGAACAGCTCATAGTATCGCGCCAAAGCGGAACGAAACTGCCATTTCGCCTCGAAATCGAATTTGCAGAAGCGCAACTGCGCCTTCGGCTTCTGGGGAGCAAGGCCGATATCGTACGCAAGGAACAGCTCCTTCGTCCCGGCGTTGTAGCCCGCGCGGAAAAAGGCCGGCCGGGCCATATCAATCCCAAGACCGATGCCCCTGCCTCCCGCAGTCACCGCCGCAAAAGGATAACGCGACAGCCGACCGTTCGCCCCGGCCGAGAAGCTCGATGAGTTAAGATATTCACGGCCTTCCTCGACCTTAACACTGCGACGCGGGTCCTCCAGCCACCGGCAATCATCGCCGGCAACGGGGACCGTGTAAATCAAAGTAACGGCCCTGTCCTTGCCGGTTGTGTCGGACAACGTGACATCGTAGAAATCCGCATCGTTATGCCGCCCTGTCTGATACTCAAGCTCAAGGCCAAGCGCCTCGCGCTCGATGCCGACAAAATCTGAGCCGGCCTTCACGTCGCGGACCTCGAATCCCTTTCTCGGCGGACCTGCCGGCGCAACAGCAACCCCGTCGAACAAAGATGCGCCGCTCGGCGGCCTCATCACTCGCAGCTCCGGCTCGCGAAACCAGGCTTTGCCCGTGTGCCGCCGCAAAAGCATATAAAACGAAACCGCCTTAACCGCCTTTTCCGGAAACACGATGACCTGGGCCTTCTCCCAGTCGTGACTGCCGACGTTGAAACTGTCAATCTGTCCCCACAACGGCGTCCCATCCGTATAAATCAAGTCAAGATAAAGGGAGTAGTCGCTGTCACGGCCGCCACCCACGCCCTCAGCCTTGCTCCACGCCACCGCCACAATCGGTTCCGGCTGGGTCTGGTTCAACGTCACCGTCTGAGACACGCCCCGCTGCGCCTGCGCATCGCCGCCATTATCGCACACAAAAACCTCTGCCTGCCCCGTGGGGACCTGCCTCTCGAATCCCTTCTCCCAGGGCCTCCATGCATCCGGCCTGAGCAGATTCTCGCCTGCATCGCCAACATCGAGCACCTTTTTAACGACCACGCCGTCGCCCCCACGGGGGCGTGGCCCCGCCCCCTTCTCGCCGCTCTTGTCTTGAGCCAACTGCGCATACAAAAGCTGCTGTGGCATCAAAAAGACGCATATCAACAGCGAAAATAGAGAACTTTTTCTGCCCATGGCACAGACCCTTTCACACACGCTTTCTGCGGCTACATTCACGGCTGCCTCTGTCTGGCTATTGCACGCGGCGCCAGCCGTCCCCTGGCGGACATTAGCCTATTTTTGCCCCTCAAACGCCCCTTGCCTGCCCCCGCGTCTTCCGACGCGAGTCGGGGCGGCGGGCCAATTCTGCTGCGGCCCTGCCGTGGCAAGGCCACTTATGATACTTGGATCGGGCGTCTTGCCGCAACCCTTTCCCCAACCAACAATTGTCATTTCGACCGGAGCGATGCGCAGCATCGCGCAGTGGAGAAATCTCTTCAAACACGATTCGAGCCTCCTTGCTTGCTTCCTGCCGGCGCGAGTCAGATAGAGACAATGCTCAAGCCGCTCGGCAGAAAAGTTCAAATAGATTCCTCGACTGCGCTCGGAATGATTATATGAAAGCGTGCCTCTTGGTGCGGTAGAATACCGTATCAAGAAACCATCTAAGCGGCTTGCAGCCGCAGAAAGGGGCACGCCATGAGCATTATAGCATTCGACAGCCATAAAAGATACACCTGGGCACGGGTCGAAGATGAAAACGGCCAAAACGTTCAGGAATGTAGAATCGAGCACCAACGCGGCAATATCGTGGGCTTCCTCCGGCGACAGCAGCCGGGTTCCGCGGTTGCCATCGAGACAATCGACAACTGGTACTGGATCGTCGATGAGATCGAGAAGGCGGGTATGCGTCCGGTATTGGTTCACGCCGGGAAGGCCAAGCTGATGATGGGTTGCATTAACAAGACCGACAAGTTAGACGCCAAGGGGCTCAATATGCTGCAACGGGTCGGGAGGCTTCCGACTGTGTGGATTCCGCCGGCGGATATACGGGACAAGCGTGAGCTGCCTCGGGTTCGGATGGTTTTCGGCGTGGCGAGGACAAAGCTCAAGAACCGCATCCATTCGGTCCTGGACAAGTACGGGCTGCAGGATGAGTTTGAAGATATCAGCGACATATTCGGGGTAAAAGGCATGCAGCGTTTGAATCGGGTAATCGAGCAGTTGCCGGAGCAGACGTATTGCACGACGGTTCTTCTGTTGGAGCATCTTGAGCAGACGCAGCAGAAGATAGACTGTATCGAGGGACGTATGAAGGAGCTTTTCGAGGAGACGCCGCAGAGCATACTGGTTGAGACGCTGCCTGGTGTGGGTTTTATATTGGCGGTGGTGATCATACAGGAGGTTGGGGATATAGGGCGGTTCAGTGGTGCGGGGTGTTTTGCATCGTATTGCGGGGCAACTCCGCGTGTGCACGCCAGCGGCGGCAAGGTTCGATACGGGCGGCTGCGTCCGGATACGAATCACTATTTGAAGTGGGCGTTCAGCGAGGCGGGCAATTCTGTGGCGTTGAATAGCAAGCGTCTGCCGGACAGGCACGTCAGCCAACTGTATAATCGGATTCGCCATCGTAGGAATCACGGCAAGGCTATAGGCGCCGTGGCGCGCCACCTGGCCGAGGCGACGTATTGGATGTTAACGGAAGGTGAGGCTTATCGAGAACGAGGTCTGTTGGAGGTTTCGTCAACGGGGGCGTAAGCGCGATAACGTCATGAGTCCCTTGAGGCTCGCGGAATGAATGCGACACGCCCCCGGAAGATAATTATGCCGCTATGACGGCGAAGAGATGACTGCGACGAACCGAGCGCGACAATGCACTTGGCGGGACCCCGGTTACGCTCGTTCAACCAAGCCGGGAGTGAACAGATATGAAATAGATGCAAAACACGCTTGACAGCCAGCACGCTTTCAGAGATGACGGAGGCTGCGCTCGGAATGACGGAGGCTGCGCTGCGAATGACGGAGGCCAGCTTGACTTGGCCATCCCAAATTACCTGCAAAACAACCTTGACGCAGCCCCGTGAAATGTGTACATTCCGCTCCAAACGTGAACCGCGGGTGTGCTTGTCTCTCACGGAGATGTATATGTGGCAGTTCATGGGACTTGCAGCGCTGGTCCTGAGCATCGTCGCAGTAGCACTGCTCAAGGGCTGTCGCAACGCTATCAAAGATCAAGAAGATCGTCTCGATCACCTCGCGCAAAAGATCAATCGCATCGAAAAATCACCGGCCCTCCCTCTTGATAAAGGCCCACGACCCGGACCCCAAGCTGCTGCGAAGCCTTCAGCCCTTGAAGACCTGCTGAAACGTCGCGTTACTCTCGCCCAGACCGCCGGTGCCCCATCAAAACCTTCGCCGCAGCAAGCGCCGCAGCCTCCTGCCCGGGCCGATGAAGAGGCCCCGGAAATGCTGCTCGAACCGGCAGCGCCCGACACAGTCACTCTGCACCCCGGCAAGAAACTTGTTGCCCAGGAGCAGCCAAAACCGTTTCTGCCGAGCATCGATCGGGAACGCTGGGCCAAACTCGAAGAAAAGCTCGGCAAAGAATGGATCACCTGGGTCGGCGCTGTCGTCCTCTTTGTAGCCGCCGGTTTGTTTGTGAAGTATGCATTCGACCGCAAATGGCTTGGTCCACCGGCGAGAGTCATACTCGGAGCTGTCGCCGGAATTGCCCTCGCCGCCGCAGGCGAACGTTTCATCAGACGCCGCATGCGCGCCCTCGGCCAGGGTCTCATAGGGGCCGGCCTTGCGATTCTCTACGCCTCACTGTATGCCGCCTACGGGCTCTACGACCTGCTTCCGCAACCGGTCACATTCGCCCTGATGGCCCTGGTCACAATAGGCGGCATGATCCTTGCCGTGGTCCACAACGCCATTGCCGTCAGCTTTCTCGCCGTTCTCGGCGGCTTCCTTACACCCGTGCTCTTGAAGACCGGCCGGGACCCGCGCGACGCCCTCTTTAGTTACCTTATGCTCCTCGACGTCGGGGTGCTCGGCGTCGCCTTCTTCAAACGCTGGAGGGCGCTCGATGTCCTTGCCTTTGTTGGGACAACGACGCTTTTCACCGGCTGGTACATTTACTTCCACAATGCGCCCACCTACGCGATGGCGCCGGCTCTGCTCTGGCTCGCCGCCTTTTATGTGGTCTTCCTTGTCCAGCCCTTCGTCTATCACCTCCGCCTGGCAACGCCGATTGTGGGCGAGCGATTCTTCCTTGCGGTCTCGAATGCCATGGGGATGTTCGCCGGGGCCTATACCATTCTTCACCCATCCCACAAACACACCCTCGGTTTCATAACTATTGGCATGAGCGCTTCTTACCTGATACTCGGAACGGTCGCTCGAAAACGCATCAAGACGGACGAGCGCGCCGTCTTCGGCTTCATCGCCCTGTCTGTCGCGCTGCTCACAATCGCAGTGCCGATCCACCTCGACCTTCACGGCGTAACCGTCGCCTGGGCCATAGAAGCGCCCTTACTCCTTTACATAGCCTACAAGTTCAACTATTTCCCTGTCAGAGCGGGCTGCCTTATCCCGCTTGCACTTGCAGCAGGCAGGATATTCACTACCCACTGGCCGCTTCACTCCGAGCCGTTTACGCCTCTTCTAAATACAAGTTTTGGCACCGCCATCTTTGTGGCCTTGTCCGGCGCCGCCTACGCCGTCATACATCACATCCAGAAAGAAAAACCCTCCTCAGCCGACCGCATCCTCAAAATTGCAGCCGGGATAGTCTCAGCCTTCTTCGCCCTGGTGGTAATGCACATCGAAATCTGGCAATGGCTCCAACTTTCCGACAAAGGGCAATTCGTCCGCTGGTCGTCCGCGCTCGTCTGGGTGGTCGGCGCAGCCGGCTTCCTCACGGCGGGCCTGAAGCTTCGCTCCGAACACTCGCGGGCATCCGGCTTCTTCGCCCTCGCAGCCGCCGGAGCACTCTGCGCCTGGGACTATAACGCCGGCATATATCCGGGCTATTTGATAATCCTCAACGGCCGTTTCCTCGCCGCGCTGGCCGCGATTGCGGTCGTCTTTCTGTACGCCGTTGTTTACCAGCGTTCAGGGCAATTCTGCCTGCCTGCGGAAAAACGCCTCGCAATCCCGCTCTTTGGCATAAGCATTCTTCTGCTGGTAGTCCTGTCCAGCGCCGAATCCTGGCAATGGCTCGTATTTCACAACCACCGCTACGCCGCAAGATGCCTTCTGCCGTTCCTATGGGCGGCGGGAACCACCGGCTATCTCTTTGCAGGAATTCGATTGCGCTCGCCCCGGCTCCGCACCGCCGGCCTCGTCGTGCTCGGCATAGCCGGTATCCTCGCCGCGCTCGGGTACTGGTTTCGTGTCCCCGGCGGCTATATCATCATATTCAACTGGCGATTCATCGCTGCACTCGCCCCGGCCTCTATGGTCTTCACACACGCCGCCGCACTCCGCAAGTTCCGCAGCATCTGCGAACCGAACGAGCAAATCGTCTCCGAAGCCCTTTACGGAATCGGCATATTTCTTCTCGTTGTGCTCGCAACCTCCGAGACGCGGATATGGCTTATCGCCCACAACTACCACTACCTTGCCAGGTGTGTGCTGCCCCTCATTTGGGTCGCAGGCGCCGCGAGCTATCTTACAGCCGGACTAAAGTTGCGCACCGCCCGCTTGCGTGACGCAGGCTTGGCAGTACTGTTGGTCGCCGCACTGCTCAGCGCTTATGGTTACAGTCTTGATATTCACCGCGGCTACTACCTCTTTCTCAACGGCCGTTTCGCCGCGACCCTCGCCGTTATCCTGATGGCGTTCGCACATGCTTATACTATCAGACGCTTACGGAATATCTGCTCAAAGAACGAGCAGGGCTCTGCAAAAATGCTCTACGGTATTGCGATTGTGCTGCTGTTCGCCCTGCTTAACGTCGAGACGTATCTGTACTTCTCAAAAACCATCGCCGACCCGGAAAGGGCCCGCTGGGTAACCCAAATGTCACTGTCTATTGTCTGGGGCGTTTACGCCGCGGCCATACTCGCAATAGGCTTTTGGCGAAACGCACGGATACTCAGGCTCTCGGCCCTGGCCCTCTTCGGCGCTACGGCCCTCAAGCTCGTAATCGTAGATATGGCCAAAGTCGAGGATGTGTATAGGATAGTCTCCTTCTTCGTGCTCGGCATTCTAATGATCGCCGCATCCTACCTCTACCACCGCGTGGAGAAAAAACTCGTAACATCCGCAGCGACGGCAGAGTATATTGAGGACGGTTGATTTCGCCGGCGTGACGACACGCCTCTTAAATGAGTTCTGCAAAATTGTAGGTTAGACCTATATTATTGAAGAAAATCTCTTCTATGATTATTAGGAGAAGCCGAATGTTCAAGAAACCGCACCTCTCAATTCTTCTTGTCGCCTTGTCGTTGGCGTTGCTTCTATCGTTGGCCGTCGCCGCAACGAGCGAAGAGAAGCCCAAAACCCTCGATACCGACCCCAATCTCGTCGGCTGGTGGAAATTCGACGAAACCGCCGGCAAGACCGCAGCAGACTCCTCCGGGCACGACCGCAAGGGCACGCTCAAGGGAGAACTCTCGTTTGACAAGAACTCCGCCGAGGGCAAAATCGGCAAGGCTCTTAAGCTCGACGGCAAGGAGGATATGGTCGAGATAAAGGACTACAAGGGCATCACCGGCACCAAACCCCGAAGCGTCACTGCGTGGATTAAGACGAACAAGACCGACGGCGAGATTGTCGCCTGGGGCGAGAATGACTTCGGCAGGATGTTTTACTGCCGACACATCAGGGGGCGGATAGGAGTCACGCCCGACGGCGGCTATCTCTACATGAAGGAATATACCAACGACGATAAGTGGCATCACATCGCAGCCGTCGTCATCGAAGCTCCCGATGACAGCCCGGGACCCAACCTCCACGACCATGTCAAGCTCTACAAGGACGGTGAGCTTGCCATCATCGACGACATCGGCCTGCTCGACCTTTGGCCCCTGACCACGGGCAAAGAGATTGACGTGAGAATGGGCAGACGCTACATCGGCCTGCTCGACGACCTGCGGCTCTACGACCGCAGCCTCTCCGAAGATGAGGTTAAGGCCATATTCCAGCAGAAAACCAACCAGCCACTCGAGAAAGCCAAGTAATCGTGCCAAAACGCCCTTAGACCGGCTTTCTTGCGGTCGCGGCAACGCGCAGACTGGAGAATACCGGCAGAACTTGCTATAATGTAACAACGTATAATGCAGAATATAAGGCTGGTTCCGTATGGCCGGGCGACGAAAATACACAGGCCGAAAGCCGCTTAGCGGTTGTGAAAGGAGATAAACGATGGACCAAAGGAATGTGACCAGGCGCCGGTTCATGCGAGACAGCGCGATGGCTGCCGCCGGAGTCGCTGCGGGACTTGGCGCAGCCGCCGGCCAAAACGCAAAGGCAGCCCCGGAAAAGGCCGTCGATACCTCAAAAATCCTCAACTACAACGAGAATATGGAGTACCGCAGACAGGGAAGCACCAATCTTATGGTCTCTGCCGTCTGCCTCGGAGGCCACTCCGGCAGTACCGTCGAGGAGCG
>Ga0315297_10001243_pt1 | contig 15635 bp, 12 predicted proteins | sample YL17G15_0_MG_FD_203628 | JGI IMG/M metagenome (GOLD analysis project Ga0315297, IMG submission 203628) | Sediment microbial communities from Yellowstone Lake, YNP, Wyoming, USA - YL17G15_0 | ecosystem: Environmental > Aquatic > Freshwater > Lake > Sediment | place: USA: Wyoming | collected... | reverse complement strand
TCCCGACGAAATTGACGAAGCAAAAGCCATAGCGGGGCCAGCGCCTGGGTACGCGAGGGTTACCGACAAAAGTGGAAGGGATGTCGATTTGCCGAAATTACCTCGTTTGCGAAGAGGCACGGATCAAGACGAAGAATTGCGCGAAAGGCGCTATGCTGCTGTCTTTGAATTGTTAACAAGCAACGACGTGGCTGTTAATTGTCACAATTTGCAGCAAATGGGAATTCCCAAACTCAAAGGACGATGTGGTGAAGCAGCAGTCACCATCAGCAAACTCATGGACAAATAAAAAAATTGAAAAAAAATTTTTGAAAAATTTTCTAACGGCTATTTTTTTAAAAAATTTTAAAAAAAATTTTTGAAAAAAAAATTTTTAAAAAAAAATTTAAAAATTTTTTTGTTTCTTAAAAAAATTTTTTTTCGGGACATTTTTTAGGGAAAGCACGTGCTTTTTAGGGAGCCACATGTGCCCGGGCACGTGGTTTTGGGGCAAATTTTACCATGGTAAAAAATGACCATTTTTTTTCGTGAGTGACTTTTGGTTGCGGACCTCGTTCTCACTCAGTTTTCATCCGTTTGGGCTGAAACTTAAACAGTCAACAGGGCAACACCCCAGCTATAAGTGGTTCCAAGGGTTTAACGCAATTTTACGTAAAACATTTTCAAAAAGACTCGGCTTTGAGACCCTTGGCAAATGCCAAAAAAAGCCATTTTTGGCCTTATGATAATTACATCGCTCTCATTCATTTCTGGACCGTTTGGGCTGTAAGTTTGCCATTATTTAACAAATATACGGCGAATGCAATGCACCCAAGGGTTTTACGCGAATTTTTCAATAACATTTTCAAAATCGACTTGCTAATTTTTTTTTATTCGCAATAGAAAAAAAAATTTTTTGGTGACTTTTTTGAGCCACGCGAGGACTTTGGAGTTTCCCACAAGTCAAAATAGCAGTCAATAGTGACTCGTAAGGATTGGCGATAGGTTTTCAGTCGAGATAACCAAAAATTATGGCCAGTAGACACGATATTTCGTCGCAATAGTGCCTGGAAGCGCTTTCTGAGGGCAATAATTCGCGTTACACACTCGTATCGGTCAATCAAAAACTGTGGCACGTCGTCGTTTCGTGTCGGCATGCGCCCCTCTGGGCAATAGCAAAAATGGCCAAGGTGGAGGTCTGATTCCAGCGATTTGTAGGTCGTATATAGCGGCTTCAGCACCAAAAACGATTTTTCACAGAAATACAGCTGTGTATCCACCGTAGCTCCACCAAACGTGTAAAGGGCATGACCAGGTAAACAGCTGCAATCAAGGAAGGCGCAGTCGACATCCATCATTCGAGTTTTGAGTTCTGATTCTAATCTGCCTTGATATAAGTGTTTTGAATATAGTTTCACAGCGTGGCGTTGTAACCTCGACGCACGCAACAGAAGTGCTTTTTTGTCAACAATAAAAAGTTACATGACAGAAAAAGAGTTTGCAAAAAATGCACAAGTAAACGTGAAATGGGTGTCATTTTTAGATTTGGTGAGTCAAGATGATGCGCAACGAAATGCCGGCGGGACATGAATGTATCTACAAGGAGTTGTACGAACACCAATGCCAGTTGTTAAAGCTGTACGGGATTATGGATGACGAAAGTGAGACTACCAAGAACCTGACTGCGAGGATGTGTGCTGGCTCTAACCCACTGGTAAGATCCCCGGAGTGGCCATCGTCGCCAGCGGACCGACGACCGACTACGCCAATCGTTTCTTATTCACTATCGCCGGTGGTGGCGCAGACTGACGACTCAGACACGGAAACGGTGCCGATGGGGAGTGATGGCAGCGACACCGAGGTGGAGCCTGTTCGACCTCCGACACCCTTTTATGCGCGTCACACTTTAGTGTCAAAACCCGGAGAAAGGCCCGAGTGGAAGGAAACGGTGGAAATGGGCGGTGCCTCGCCAGGCGATTTTCAAGATTTGGAGCCGTTCATGCAGCGATTGGACGAGGTTGAATCTCCCTTGTTGGACTTGGACACGAGCACGCCGGATCGCTGGGACTTGTACCCTGTCGCGCCACCGCCATTAATGGAAGTACGACATGTGATCCACGTAGACTCTGATGGCGAGACAGAGGTGCACTTTGAGCCGCGTGAATGCACCCCTCCACCCAATCAACTGGCCTGTTCGTGGTGTGTGGATGACGAACCAAGCTCGCCCGATGTTGACCGACCGCGACGCAGAAGTCGCAAGCGCCGAGAAGATTTTAGCCATGATGAGCTCTTCAAGAGGAAGAATACCAGTCCTTTTTGATTTTGTTCCTTTTCCAATTAAAAAAAAATTCCCGAGTTGCAATTTTCCTGAAATCCACATAAGTTTTATTTAATCTTCCTTTTTTAAGTGAAAGTGTGACAGTATGACAATGACAGTAATGCCTTCCCGCGTGATTTAATAATAGATGTTACTTTCACCTATTAAATGATATGCAAATAAGAAGTAGTAAAGATCACGCGGGAACGACCTACAGTCATTGTCATACTGTCACACTTTCATCTAAAAAAGAAAGAATAAATAAAAGTTATAGGAAAACACGAAAACCCACACACACACAGGATGAACGCGGCAATGATCAGCGCGGATCATGGCCATCGCGGTTTTAAACCTACTGGAATTATTGGAATGCTACAACGATGTGGACTGGCCGCGCTGCCAAACTGGCGTTTAAACAAGTTTTTGCTTTCCTTTGGACTGCTAACAACGGATAAACGAAAGGTGGTGGAAATGCTAACTAAGGAGGCTGCCATCACCAACGGCCAACAGCAGGTGAGTGTGGTGCGAATCGCGGGCAAACGTAACGTTTATATTGTGGGGGATATCGATGATTTGACTCGCATGTGGGCATCGCTGCCCTCTTGGCCGCATTTTAACACACGCACCGAATCCTTGTACTGGTGTGCGGTGACTGAAACGCATTGGTACGTACCGTTTATGGAAATTGTCGAGGAAGACCTGCCAGAAAACGGAACCACCGTCATCTGGCCACGCGTTAAGCAGGCCATTGTTACCTTCACATTGGAAACTAGCGAGCACAACAACCAAGTCGAAATACCAGAGCCATTTATTACATATAGTTGCAATGAATGGGGGCGATTGTGGACGCACACCTTCCATATTCATTTTGTGGGGTGTCAATTCCAGTGTTTTGATGAATTTCGGATGTTTATGGGGCGATTGGATATGCCGCGGCAGCGAGTATGGATGGCGGACGAAAAGGGTGCAATGGCGCCAAGAGATGCCACGTTGCCCATATTTAATCACCGCGTCTACGAACAACTCGACTCCGGACTCCAAGGGCCACTTTGCGGCCACGAAGGAAAAGCACTCTCACTGCAGCCATGGCGAATCGAGGTCAGCGATGACACCGCGGTTCGAAATTCTCAGCTTCGAATTCCATACAATCGTAATGCCATCGAATTGCAGTTTCGCTTCAAGTTGGAGCGCAGCATACAACACAACCTCATTGTGCACGAAAACAACAAGGACGTCCTCCTTAAATTTTGGACCCCTTTCCTGGTGCGTAATGTGATTCCTATGTGGCAAACGCACCGTCACGACAAAGCGCTCGCCATACGGTCAGTCGGCGGAGCATCGGTACCTACGAAAAATTTGTTGATTAATTTCGTGTCATTCGAGGACAAGGTGCACAAATACGAAGTGGTGGGTGATACCTTTTGCGAAATGTCTCCCACCCATTACCACGACAATGCAAATGCCATTTCTTGTTGTCTCAATCTTTACACGTGTTCCATATGGCAAAGCTGCAGTGAATGCAAGTCAAGCAGCGTCAAAAAATCATTCCTTTCCTGTTCCAGTGCGTTTCGAATAGGGAAACTCGATGATATCGATACCGCATATGCGTACCCTCCGACCGAAAACATCCATGCCTTTTTACTGAGCTATTTTAGCGACATGTTTGTAAGCACCACACTGACGCAGTCCAAATTGGTGTATCAAGAAGGCAATCGAATATGGGTCGATGGCGAATCTGGCAATAGCATCGTGAATGTGCTGGCTGACAATGTTTGTCAGCGATACGTCGAATATATTACGGCTGTGTACACACAGCGAATGGAAAATGAACTCGAGGCAGAAGTGCGAATATTGGTACAGCAAAACTTACCAGAAGACGAGTACAAGATAAAATACGAAGCACTCGTGAAAAAGGGAATGAAAACGACACGCAAAGCAATTAAAACCAACGGGCCCTTGACCAAATTGTCGCCCCACATCCGAGGCCGGTTTTTGTTGGACATGCGGGTGTATGCATCGGAAAACATCATTGAAGATACAGACCAAACACCACACCTAGTCCCTATGCGCAACGGAGAATGTTATAACCTGTACACTGGAACGACACGAAAAACGGAAAAGCTGGACTATTTTACGTCGGTATGCAATGCGCAGCTTTCGACGGAACCAAGTGGCATCAAGTTGATCAATGATTGGTTTTTGGAACTAAACGTTGGCAACGAAAGCCACGCTACGTACACGAAACGCCTGGCAGGCTACCTCATGACCATGCAAGCCCACGACCGAAAGTTTTATGTTTTAATTGGCAATGGCAAGAATGGCAAAGGTGTATTTAAGGAACTGATTTCGCGAATTTTGTACGGCACGGCCAATGCACCTGCGCGGATGACAGTTCTACCTCACTCTTTTTGGGAATCTCAACGAAACACTAGCGCGGAAAGTGCGTCGCCTATGCTCATGGCGTTAAAAGACGCAACGATGTACTACACAGACGATATACCTCGAATGCCCATTGCTGTCGGTCGGCTCAAGAGTATCGTGGCTCACGAAACAACATCAGGCCGCCAATTATACGGAACGGTCGTGAAATTTCGTCCTCACGGTAAAGTGCTCTGGACAACCAATACATTTCCAATGCTGCCAGGCGAAGACAACGCGTCGTGGGAACGGTATGTTTTAATACCATTTCTGTGCAAATACGTCGAAAATGAAGTCCCCAACCCGGCATTGTTTCGATTTGCACAAGACCGAGTTCGGATGGATGCCGTCGTGAATGAAACCGATGCGTTTTTCACCATTGCAATGATGGCACTGACAAGTTACTACCAATCGCTTATGAAAAGAAACGAAACGTCGCCCTCTGTATTGGGTCCGTTGCCGTTACCAGAAAGCCTCGTGGTTGTACGTCGCGCAGCACGGCACCGCGAACTGCCATTGGCGAGATTTGTTGATACATGCATGACACCGGATGCAGTTGGTTGCCCCCTGGCAGACGCATTCGATGCATACCTCACCTTTCTTACCAGGGAAAATGAAAGCGCGCAAGTGAAGAAAACGACGATGCAAGTTTTTGAAAATCTACTTACCGGAGCCATGGACATGTGTCTTCTTCCTGGGGCTATTATTAGTGGTTTTCGTTTACTGCCCTATGATCGCAGTGTTCGTTCACGTTACGAATAAATTTTTTTCATCGCGTGTCTTTAATTAGTAACAGATTAATTTCAATTAAGCGTCAGCTTTGTGTATTAGGCTTTAGCTTTCTTAAAAATGGATAAATTTTTCATGCAATCCTTGCAGAAAGGTTCCGACTTGAGTCGGCGTAAATGATTGGCCTTGTCGCCCTTGCAAGAAGTGCATTTAGCATGGGTCTTGGCGCGCTTGTCCAGAAAACAGGAATGACAGACCTTTGCAAATTTAGGAGCGCTAGGTGAGATTTTTTGTCCGCATTGGTTACAATCACGTCCTTGAAGGTAGCACTCGGCACAAACGGTTTTCCAGTCCGGTTCCGTACTGGGAATTTTTTTCTCGTCGCACCGGGAACATTCCCGCAGTTCGTCGTCCACGTCCATGGGATCACATTGCACACAAACATCAGGCCATCCAAATGCAGAAAAGTAAATGGGTTGACCACAGGATGTGCATGGCTTTTCAGGAGACGTGTGCTCTCCCTCGACCAATTCGCGTGGCGTATCCTCCAACACCGTAGGCAATGGCGATAGAGTCCGTTTGGTTTTCCCCATTGGCGCTTTGGTAAATTTAATTGGTGCTTTTTTCACCTTGTCCATCGCTATCCTCGGTCGAGCATTCGGTCGCGTGGCCTCCATCCTCGTATTGTTATAGGCGACAGACTTTTTTAACTCATATCCACGGACTGTGGGACAGGTGGGACACTGGCGTCGGTGTGATATGAAATTTTGGCTAGTTTCAGCACCTCCTTGAACGATACCGTGGGGTTTTCCGTTTTAACTGCCATGACGTGCACCAACCACTTGTTTTCCTTGCGAGGCTTAGCTTCTGGGCCTTTGTATGATTCACGAGCTGCATCGAGTGCTTCACGCCATGACAGGGACGGATTCTCGGCCCTGTAGGCTTTAACGTGTGCTAACCATGCTTGACGCGACATCTCCTGGGTGTAATACAATAGCCAACAGATCTTTTTATTACTTATCCGCTGACCATATGCGGCACTGAATGTACACATGTGCCCCCTTTGAAAGAACCAGCGGTTCAAATCGGGGCCCGACAATATAGAAGTTGACTTTTGATAAATCTTGCGGAAAGTCGAAATCCACCGAGCACAACTCGGCGGTATCGTTGCGCACCTTTGCATATGCGCCAAAGGGCACGTCTGTAAAGTCAACACTTTCCAGCACCGAGTGTGTTCGCCCTTTTTCATCGATGTGTGAATTTCCAGCGATCTCGGGACAAAGCACATGCACCAAAGGCAGCGTTATCATAACTGGATAGTGTTGAAAGGTGAATGGTTGTCCATTGAAGGTGAATTGTTGTGTAGGGTCACCAGAACCAATGAGGTCAGGAAAACGCGAATCCGCAGGCCACGTGAGAGTTTGAAATGCTTGAAATCCTTGGATTGTCACGGTAACTCGCAGCGTTCCATCCACCGCTGTTGTGGTTTGCCATACAAACTGTGCATCAGCGTACACATTCCCCTGAAGGTTCATTGTTGTCAGCACTTTAACCAGACTGTATTGTCCGTCGGGAATCACAAACGTTCGCGGACCATTACTGCCAAGAATTATGAACACGTTGTTTTTCAGTGATGCGCTCACATTAGAAAACACGTTTGGAATCATCGTCAATCGAGGCGCCATTTTTACGACGTTTTTGACCCGGATTGAGTTTCCAAGTACATTGAAAAAGGCGGCATTGTCGTCTCCCGTGGTGCCTTCGCTGGTAAAAGTTACCAATCCTTCGTGATTGCCAGGCAAAGAGCTCATGTTGACTTGTGTTACTTTAGACCACAGAAACAATTTTATTGCTCCACCTCGATATTGAGTAGGAAAACGCGGGCCAGCTTAACATACTTAAGATAGCACGTAACAAGTGTTTGGACATTGGCTGGGTTTGCTTCGTCTCCCAAGTACTGCAATGCCAACACACGTGAATTGTTGATCGGAACACCAGAAAGCGCAAACAGACTGCTTCGCTCCAGACTAACCAGCAGCGTCTGGGCATTTCCGTCGAAATTACGTCGGTTAATGGTGCCCGGTTGTGCCGTGTCACCTGTCGGGACACCATTCCATTGAGTAAAGTGCCACATGAGTGCTTGCGATGGATTTGCTTTGTGTGCCAGCCGCTGATGAGGAAAGTACAGCGAGCCCAGTTGCCATTGGTACGTATTTGCCTGCCCAGCACCCACGTTGTTAGCCGTAAAGGAGTCAAATGCCATTTCACGGTAGTTGCCACTGGTGCCAGGAAACACCCCAGACGTAGCATACGACCTGGTCCGAGCAGATGCACGCAATGCACGAGAACATGCTTTCCGTACTTCAACGTTGAAACTATTGCCCCCAGGTGGGACAACGGCCGTGGTAGTTTCATAGTCACAATAAACGATCTCCAGACCGTTCACGGCACTTTGCTCGTTCAGTGCACGCTGTAAACTGTCGGTCAATTGCACCGATCGCAGTCGAAATTGAGGGTTTTGTACTTCGTAGTTATACAACCCGGGCATGTTAGGATCAATGGTAGGCCAAGCCGCCGCCGAGGTCCAATCGTAGAGTCGAAACGCTCGATCACTGGATTCGAATTCTATCTCGACACGGAGACCAGAACAGAGCATTGACGGCAAAAGTCGTTTGTACTTAAAGAGACCACCCAGCAAATAACACGGAATTGAAATGTGCACCTTTGTCTCGACTGGCACCGTAGGGGAATTCGCGGCCGTCAAAGGAATCCACGCAAGGTCGTTGATGTCCGCGTTTCTTTCGCTGGAGTTGACGTCCCACCACTCTCTTCCGTCTGGCTTTGCGGGCCGCGCGTAAAATGCCGAACCAACGGTTTTGTACCAAGACTCGTCGTATTCCTCGGGCATTTCCTGTGCTGCCCACTGGTTAAACTGCGTAATGCGCACCAGCTCATCACCTGAACGCGATGCAATCGTGAGACGCGAAATCAAATTTAACGCGCTACCACCAGGACCAAACGTAGCATGTGAAGCATGGTTGATAGAGTTTCCATTTTGACCCACGGTGCGTAACACGAGATCAAAAGTCAATTGGGAATTTTGCATATCAATGTAATCCGCACCGGTATTGAACAAACAAATAGATCGTACCGGTGTGTTTGTGACTGTATATGCCGTGTTCTGAAATGCTTGGTCCTTGTGTGTAATGTTAACCGCAACCGACAGATCGGGTTCAAGTACATAGTTTAAATTGTTTACGGCAATTAAACCGTTTTTCTTTGAATCTTGAGGGGCACCTTCGCCCATGGTCGTGTCATCTTGTTCCATAGTAAACGTAACGATTAGCAATGTATTATAGATGTCAGAACTTTTCCCTACACACCAAGCAGTGTGGTAATACCAAGCTTTGGCTTGAGCTTTCGGAAGTTTGCTTCAGCAACCCGGTGCAATCCGAGTTGATTGGCCATCATACTGGTGCCATCACTACTGTAAATCCGATCGACTTGCTGTCGTTCCGTTTCTTCCAGCATTGCCTTCTCCCATGCCTTGTCTGCGTGTGTGGTCGTCGCTGAAATTGCCATGTAATTAGAAAGGGTACGTTTGGGATGCCGATAACGCAAGCCTTGCTTTATTGCGAGCTGGCGGTTTTGGAAGTTCATCTGCTTTTCGTTTTTGTTGTCGGTTTTGACTACCCGCCTCCCCTCCTGCAGCTCGCTGTCCGCTGTGTTCCCGATCAGCTCCTTCTCCAGCTCCGTCACTTCGGAGTAAGCCTCCGGTTGTTTGTTCATCTTTGCCATCCTCACGGTCGTTCTGGTTATCATCTGTGACAGAACTATTTACTTGTACAATTTGATCCAAGTTAAAACGAAAGCGTTCGCGCCAAGGCACTTTCATGTTGATTGTTAAGAACGAAAATGGTTTCTCGGTTGCGTCATTCACCATCGTTTGAAAGTCCAGCTTTGACATTCGAGGAGGGCAAAATTCTTCGGTCAGCGTGTCAACTTCTGTTTGTGAGCAGGCAAAATAATGAACAAAATTGGCTTGCAAGCGACACACTCGGGGAATGCGCTTAAAGTGCTGTGCGCAAATAAACGTAGTGCAATTAACGTGACGGACTTGATAAAAACACCGCGTAAACTGACGGTCATTCATAAACTTCGTGTCGCCAATAACATCATCAAAAATGATTGCAAACTGATCTACTTTTCCGGCCTTGTCGCCTCCGTCGAGCTTTTCTTGTTGCGTCCGAAGTATGACATCTAGCAACTGCGGCGCTTTTTTGAGTGAGGTGTAGACGTGCTTTTTTGGGATCCCGAGTTCGCGTTGCACGTCATCACCGCCAGCCGTCGGCGAAAACAAAAACACCTTTTTGAAAAACCCATTGTAAAAGCGCTTGTCTTTAATAAAGTTAGTCATCAAGGTCGATTTTCCGGAGCCGCTTTTACCACAAATAATTACACTACTCCCAAGTGGAGCGATGTACATGTTCTTGTGAGCGGCGAGTGTGGGTTGCTTTATGTCGTCTTTACTCGTTTTGATTTGGTTTATCGTCATGTCTGGCAACTCACCGCCATCGGATGTGTCGTCACCCTCATCTTCGATTACATCGTCACGAAGTCGCTTCATTGTCTATTAGATTATTACACAGATTTTTATTACGGATTCACAAACGCCATTGCCCGTCTGCGGCGCAAGTGCGAACCACCCCCCTCGATGTCCACTTCGCGCGCGGTAGGCACCGACAGCGGTGAGTATAAGTGCTTGAAGCCCCGCGCGTTTAGGAACACACCGGCGGGTTCGGTGACTGGTAACAAGGGGTCGTTGTTTGTAATCACGGGCCGAAGAAAGGACACCGGACGCGGCAATCCGCGAGCCGATGCAGTAGTCACGACATCGCCTGGCAACGACCCCGACGTCTTACCAACTACGGTGTTATATGCACCGATTGCTGCGCGGTGACGCTGCAAGTCAGAATTGACCCACATACCTAGCACGTCTTTGGGTATATTGTCTTGTAGTTGCCATGGAGCAGCCACGATCCCTGTTGGAGGTCCGTCGTCTGCCCTCGGAAAAAAATTATTTTGAAAGCGAAGGAATGCTTCGCGTTGTTCGTTTTCCACAAATAGTTTGTTTCGTTGACCAAGTCCGTAGCCTGGCGGTACCACACTAAACATATCAAACATCACATCGGATTGCAGCTGTCGCTCAGGGGTAGGGGTGACGTCATTTGCTGTTGCTTCTTGAAAATGAGCACGCAATATAGTTTGTTCGCGTTCCAAAATAGCCGGAAGATCACGAGGGGCGCGGTCTGTGACTGCGTTGATATCTTGTGTATTTAGATCACCATAAGGGCGATCTTTTATATTTGTCCAGGGGTGATCAAAATTAAAGGAACGTGGCTCACCTTTGCCCATTGTCCATCGCCCGGGTGGTAGTTTTTGTGGATCTTCGGGATCAAACTCAAAACCTCTCGACCCCGCGCCAAAGTGATTTGTGCCACGTGGCGGTTGGTTTTTAGGGTCACTCATGTCGGCCACGGGATGATAATTGTTACGCCACGATTGGAGTTTGCCAAAATAGTTATTTGTGCCATAGTCATAGGGGTCAAACAACTTCATTTGATCCGGAGGCAATCGCGCAGCCGCTGGATTCGTAGCGTCGGTCTCCATCACCCATTGTAAATAACGATTTGAAATGGTGGGGTCGCGCTTATTGCTTGCCAGGAAATTGTAAGTATCCTCGTCAAACACGGCATTTTTTTTCTTAGCCTCCTGCAATAACAGGTTTTTACTACGCTGCGTTTCAATTTGATCCTTCGTGCCCTGAACAGATGGGTCGGTAAATGGAACAGGCATCGCCTGGCCAGGAGCTGCATTTCCTTCCATAAGCACGTCAACTGGGTCATGGACAGGGGTAATGTTATGGTTTTCGGTCAGCACAGGCTGAAAATTTGACACGCTCACGACACCAGGGCCCGCCGTCAGTGCCAACGGGAGCGGGCCAGTGCTGTCGTCGTGTGTCGCTGCTTGTGGGCGCACAAAATGTGAATCACCCACCTCCTTTGGCATCAGTTGCGTCGACTGTTTCATTTTTTTCATCTGATGTGCTACAAATGCCGCTGTGTCTGTCTTGCGTCGGGGCATTTTTAAGTGTTTCGTACAGTTGCTTACGAAATTCTTTTGTCACTGGTAATCGTAAAAATATTTCCAGATCTTCTGGCGATAGCCCAGTGTAGTCTTTATAGTCTTCGTCCTCGTTAAACGGCGTCGTCATCAGCATACCCTTACTAACAGATTTAATGCAATAGCGATTGAACAATGTTCGTGTACTGCTTGTGTCGCGCACTGGCACTTTGTAGCATAGGCGTCATATTACTGTCTTGGTTCGATATGGTCTGGGGTAGGTCGCCCGCTATGCCGTCTACGATCGGTACGCGCTTGGCAAACCCAGTTGCGTTGTTGTAATAACCCAATCTGATTGCTGCCACCTCCGCGTATGGGTCTAGCAGCAAAATGGATGTATCACGTCGGGTATCAACGCCTGCCGCCGCGTGAAATTGGGTTGCGGGTTGCATTCCTTGTTCTTTAGGGTAGCGGACAGCGATTTCCAACGCCTTGTCCATCGCAGCATCGGCGAGCGATCGGGTGTAATCAGGATCACTCCGCCTAAAGTTGGCAACTGCCTTGTTTGCGACTGTCAGAGAGGGAAGTTTGTGGTTATATGGACCGTATGCGTTTGTTTGAAACGTGGGAACACCAGGAAATCGGACCCCAGTATTTCGAAGAATTGTGGTGTTGAGGCGCGGTGCTACACGTCCCTCGGGATTGCAGCAAGTTTCAAGCGGGTTAACTCCTGCGAGTTGCAAAAAATCCATCAGGAGGCTGCGTGAAATAAGTTCACCCATTTGCGTACCCTGCAAACGACGGATTACGTCGGCTACCATGACCCCGGTAAACAATACCAGCATTATCTTGTTGAGTTCCCGCGACAAAATTGACCGCCACGTTGCTGGCGCAGCGACCGGAGGAGGCCCGTTACCACCAGGTGGGCCTGGTGGTCCTCCCCCGCCCTCGTCTTTTGATGGCCTCCTTCCACCGCCGCCTTTTCCGGGCTTTCCTGGGCCACCTCCCGGTTTTCCCGGCCCTCCGGGCGGGTTTCCGTATATGGTCCCCCAACGTTGACGCGGAGCAAACCGCGGGTCTATCGCGGTCGGTCCCTCGTCATCCGTCATCCTCTCACTCCTTGGGAATTTGTTTTCGGGAAGGTCACCTCCGTGCTTGTAGTCCTTCTCGTCGCGTTGTCCTCTGGCCCACTGTGCTGCCTGGCGAGCTACCGGTGGTCCTGGTTGTCCGTTAAAGCGTCGTTTGCCGGTCGTCCTTGCCACCATGTTGTGTTGAATAGCGGCTTGACGCGCAGCAAACGGAAAGGCCATTTGTCGCTTTTGTTCGGGGGTAAAGCGATTTTCTATGGCATCACCCTGGGCCGCGAGAACTGCGTTTGCTGCGTTTACTCCACTTAACATTGCTCGCAGAGCAACCAATGTAGCGACACGGACAGTGGCAGCGTCGGGTTGTGCCGCTTGTACCACGGCCCGTCCTTTAGCAAGGCCGTTCTGCACACCTGCATGAAATGCCGCTTTTGCCGCTGCCGGGTTCCCTGGATTTAGGTTCCTGGGAAACACAAATGCAGCCGCAGCACCCGCAGCCGCCGCTGCTGCGCGAATTGGTCTCATTGCCGGGTCGTCCATTCTTTGTGCGGAAGGGCGATCATGGACCAGCCCCAGCATGCCTTCAAATGGTTCTTCGCGGTCCAGATATTCGACAGGGCTCATTGGTGTCGATGGTTGCAGTGGCGCGGCTGGCGATGGCATGGGTGTTAGTTCCTGTTCGTGCTTCACTCGTCCTCTTGGTCGCAATTGATATGGACTCCTCGTAAACGCAGTTTTAACACGAGCCCACGTGTTTGGGGCACTGGATTGTTCCGTTTCGTCCTTGACCGCTTGGTATGGCGTGTCACTTTCATCCTCGCCAAGACTAGTCGGCAGTTCAGGGGCAGTTGAAAACAATCGATTCACAAGCTCGCTTGCTCGCTCTGTCGTTGCTGACATCACAGTTGCTGCTTGACTAAACAACCCAGCATTCGAACTAGTGGCACGTGTCGGAGTGTAGTTAAGTGGGACGTCAACCATTTCTTCGTAGTCTCCTTCGCCTAGGTCAGATCCGTAGCCAAACGCATCGCGCGCAGCTAGAAACTGCCGATCAAAATCTTCCTCGTCAAATACAAAGAAGTCTTCATCATCTTTTGGGGTTGTCACTCGCTGCAAGTGTTGAAAATTCGCGCCACGAACTGGGGTGACGCGTTCTGCGGTGACGTAGTCAGTGGCCGATTGACGAAACGGCGGCGGTTCCCTGCCTCCGTACACGTCCTTGCCTTGAACGGGATATTGCTCTACCTCTTGGATTACTTCCCCAGCAGCTCCCATCTCGGCCACAAATTCTTGGACTGCTAAAGCGTTGACAGTAGTGTACCGACCCGTCCTCCCCTCTATTTCACGTGCCGCATTGGCAAACGCATGACACATACCTGCAAACGTCGGCAAAAGAGCCATTCGCAACGCGACGTTAAACGCGGTACCGCCACGTTGCAACTTCATGTTAATTTTTTCCAATTCATCGTCGTAGGTACTAAGAACCTCGCGTGTCATCGGAGCTGCACGCATCAATGCATCCAATTGGAGCATTCGTTGTCGCAGGGCGTTAAATTCTCGTAATGCTGCCTGTTGTTTTTCGTCTACACCAGTCATCTCCAATTGCCGTGGCCGTGCCCGTGCCTCTTGTTCTGTTTCACCTTCAGGGCCGCCGCGTTGATGATTATAAAAATCATCTTGCTGGTTTATGTAACGAGCGGCTGCTTTCCCCTCCGCTCCTGGGATTGCCTGCAGTGCCATTTGCGCACCCTGCCCAACATTGAGTGCACGGCCTAGTCCAGTCCACATGCGATCCGCCGTCCCGTTTCGCATCATCGAGATGCCATTTTTCGAGGCTGCAAATTCCCCTTCTGCGGCCTCTCCTACCTGTACCGCCGCTCTTTCTCCTTGCAAAAAGAAATACTCTCCCTCCTCTACGAGGACAGGTAGCAGTTCCGCCATTTTGTTGTGTTATATCCAACGACAGAATTTTATCTGTTGATAAAGGTACAACGTTGCCATGGATATTACTACGGGACTACCTTCGAACCAAACTGTATACGGGACGTTAATTGCCAGTCCTGGATCAACGCTCGGAACATCCACCGCACCATTTGCTTCCGTTTACGCCACCACTGGGAATTTCACGGATATTAATGTCAGTGGCACCATTTACAACACAGCCTTGTCCGATGACCTTACGGATCTTGGAAATCGCATCGATGACATCATCGACGACTCCGTCACTGCACTGACCAGTACGTGGAGTTCCACCAAGAATTTCAACACGTTCAATTTCGTGCCCGGTGCCTTTGCCACCGATTTAATCCCCGACGTTGACGACACTCGGGACATCGGAACACCGGCCAAGCGAATCAAAACAGTGCACGTGGGTGATGTAGTGATTACCGACAATTTGGAAATTCCCGGTTATCCTGACGTGGATTCAACACTCGGGGCTCATGACACTCACGTGGGGACGGCAAACATCCACTTTGAGCAAAAGGATATCGATCACGTCAACATTCTGAACAAGGGGACGAATACCCATGCGCAAATTGATACAAACCTGAGCACACTCAACACAAAAACGCAAAACCAAACTGCAACCGTCAGTGAAACAACATTTAACCAGAGGTTATACGTACCAAATTCAGCAACCCAAACAAGGCTTCATGCTGGGCTATCAGCAAAAGGCATTGTTGAAATTGATGACGGTGCCACTGTATATAGTCTTTTGAATGTGCCACCTGCAGCAACCCAAACAAGACTTCACGCAGGACTTTGGGCAAAAGGCGTAGTTGAAATTGATAACGGTGCCACTGTATATGGCCTTTTAAATGTGCCAGCTGCAGCAACCCAAACAAGGCTTCATGCTGGGCTATCGACAAAAGGCATTGTTGAAATTGATGACGGTGCCACTGTATATAGTCTTTTGAATGTGCCACCTGCAGCAACCCAAACAAGACTTCACGCAGGACTTTGGGCAAAAGGCGTAGTTGAAA
>Ga0315297_10001242_pt1 | contig 15646 bp, 16 predicted proteins | sample YL17G15_0_MG_FD_203628 | JGI IMG/M metagenome (GOLD analysis project Ga0315297, IMG submission 203628) | Sediment microbial communities from Yellowstone Lake, YNP, Wyoming, USA - YL17G15_0 | ecosystem: Environmental > Aquatic > Freshwater > Lake > Sediment | place: USA: Wyoming | collected... | reverse complement strand
AATGGTCAGACGAGCTTAAAAAGAAATGGTTTGATGCCTTCAAGTTTTTGAAGAAAAGCCTTGAGACATCTGCTCCCCGAAGGAGAGCCTCCACCTCCAGGCGCTGAGCCTAACGAACTTCCTTGATACTATTCTGTAGTGGCCCCTGGAGTCCTCACCAGCAAGAGTGGGATATTTCCAGCTCGCAGGACCCTTTCTGCTACGCTCCCCAGGGCCCATCGGCTGACGCCGGACCGTCCATGTGTCGTCATGGCAACCAAACTGGCATTGGTCTGATCGGCGAAATTTATGATCGCTTCGGCAGCGGTGCCGAACATAATCTCTGGCTTTGCGACTACCTCTCTCTGCTTTAGCCTGGCACTAACCCCCTCAAGGTAATCTCTGGCAAATTTCTTCATCGATTCTATTTGTTGCTCCGCGTAGATACCGTACTCAGGACCACCGGCGGCGTAAATATGGTAGTCTGGTGCTATCACCTGGAGGAGGATGATCTCAACTTGGAGCTTGGAGGCGAGTTCCTCGATATAGGGGATTACCGCTTCACTCTCCTTCGAGCCATCAAGTGTAACAAGTATCTTGCTTAGTATACTCCTCTCACCAAGCATATCTGGTCGGGCACCTTTAGCCCTTATGATCGCCATTGGCTGCTTTGTAGCTCTCAGCACCTTTTCAGCTACACTGCCCATAGCCCATCGCTTAATGCCGGAACGGCCGTGAGTTGACATAACAATCAGGCCGATATCTTCTTTGCCAGCATAGTCCACAATCTCCTCAGCAGGGTCGCCGACCAGGATTACTGAATCCACTTTGATTGTTCTTCCCTCTCGTTTATCGAGATACCTTTCGGCGTTTTGCTTTGTGGCCTCAACCATTTGCTGGAGGTAGAACTGATGCATGTGGTGATACCGGTCATCGGCTGATTCACTAATATATATAAGGATTATCTGAGAACCTAGAACTCCGGCCAGCTTCTGGGCGTATGGTAGAGCTATTTGAGCTAACTCAGAGCCATCCAGCGGAACAAGTATTCTCTCATACAAGGTGTTCAACCTCCGTGCAAAACCGCTATTTGTCCAGACAGCTAAGATTGTAGCTTGACTCGTGGGAAAGAGCAATAGATATCGCGGGCGGTTCAGCAATGGGTGTGCCAGGATGCGTAGTCACTTTTGAAAGAGTATGGGGGTAGTGGTTTGAAAAGCATTTCCAATTACTCTTCAAGTTGCTCTTGACTTTATTTGCTGTCTTGCTTATGCTGAGAGAGGGAATATGGTTTGCTAAGGGCGCCAAATCTAGATTTGTCTTGACACATCATAGACACTGGTTTACAATCACCTGCAAACAGTAACGAATATTAAGGAGGTGGATGAATAATGGCTCCTGAAAAGTTGCCCAGGGTAGTTTGCTACGATTGCGTCAATCGCCATCATCTAGTGGCTGCATGTCCTAAGTGTGATACCGGGGTTTTGGTGACAACTTGCCCGGAGGACTTCAACGGCATCACGGAAGCCGTCTGTAACGACTGCAATGCGACCGTCGGCTTCTATGTGGTTATGAAAGAGCGTAGGGCTTGGCTTCTGGCAGAGCCTGTAGAAGTCGTGAGCTCTAAGCCGAAAAAACCAAGCCGCAAGACTCCAGAGCAAGAAGCCTCCTCAAAATGAGGCGCTGCTGACATGCCCTGCCACGGCCATATACATATAGGTAGTATTGCAGTACTACAGTGATCGGCCTGAATTTTATAATATTCCTGCAAGCAAGAATGAACATGAGGAGGTAGAGGAATAATGAGCCCTGAGAAATTGCCGAAGGTGGTTTGCTACGATTGTGTTAACCGTCATCACCTGATAGCCAGGTGTCCCATGTGTGCTACTGGAACCATCATGACAACATGCACGCAGGACTTTAACGGCGTCACGGAGACTAATTGCACGGAGTGCAATGAAGCCATAGCCCTCTATGTGCTTATGAAAGAGCGCAGGGCTTGGATACTGGCACAGTCTATAGAGATGGTAACCAAGCGAGTTACTTAAGAGCGGTCAGCAATTATCCAGTTTTATTAACTGGTGGAGTTAGCAACTCACAGGAGTGGCTAGAGACTAGGAATGGTCTCTTCCGCTCCTGTATAGCTTTAGTGACTTAGTCCTCATGGGCTGTGTTCTTAGCTGCATGGCAAGAGCCGCTACTATTTACCGGTCCCACTATAGACCAATCGGCATATGCTTAGAGTCTCAGCATTCGATGTACAATAGTGTAGCTCCTAAACTCCTGTTCTAATTTACAGGGCTTATGAGCTATGTTATAATAACTAGCCTGTTGGATAAAATGGGGTGATTATATGATAGAGAGAGAAAAGAAACTTGCTACCGTCCGCCAATATCAGCTTCATGAAAAGGACAGTGGCTCAGCTGAGGTTCAGGTTGCCCTGCTCACCGAACGCATAAATCAGATGACCGAACACCTAAAGGTTCATGAGCATGACCATCACTCCAGGAGAGGTCTCTTGAAGCTGGTGGGTCAGCGGCGCCGTCTCTTGACATACCTTAGTAATAATGATGTGAAGCGCTATCGGCAGTTGATAGTAAGGCTTGGTCTCCGCAAGTAGGAGAATTTTCTAGTGGGGCAATAGTAGGGAGGTTAAACTCTGATGACATATTCTTTCCAAATAGAGATCGGGGGAAAGCCCCTGATCATCGAAACAGGAGCACTGGCCGAGCAGGCTAACGGTGCAGTCACAGTTACTTACGGTGAGACTGTGGTTTTGGTTACTGCGTGCATCAGCGCCGAACCTAGAGAAGGGCAAGATTTCCTGCCGCTTACTGTAGATTATGAGGAGAGGCTTTATGCTGCGGGGAAGATCCCCGGCAGTTTTTTCAGGAGGGAAGGTCGGCCCAGCCAAGAGGCTGTGCTAACAAGCAGGCTCACCGATAGACTTTTGCGGCCGCTTTTTTCCAAGAGCCTGCGCAACGATGTTCAAGTTATGGTAACTGTTCTTTCTGCAGACCAGGAGAACCCTCCTGATATTTTAGCTAGCTGCGGTGCTTCTGCAGCTCTGGGCATCTCCAAAATCCCGTTTGGGGGGCCAGTGGCTGCTGCCCGCGTTGGTTATATAGATGACGAATATGTGCTCAATCCTACCTTCACGCAGCTTAATCAAAGCAGGCTGGATTTGGTTGTAGCGGGAACCAAGGATGGAGTGATAATGGTGGAGGCAGGCGCGAAAGAGGTGGCTGAGGATATTCTTCTCGGAGCTCTCAAGTTTGGGCAGGAAGCAAATCTGGAGGTAATCAAGCTCCAGGAGCAGCTTATCCAGGCTTGTGGCAAACCCAAAGTGGAGTTTAAGGGGAAAGAGCTAAGCCCAGAACTGCAAGTAACGGTTTCTAGCATTATCCGAGATAAGATAGGTCAGGGGCTTATCTGGAAGGATCGAGCAGATAGAGAAGTGGTTCTGGCCAAGCTCAAGGAAGAGATTTTAGAAAAGTTAGGAAGCAGCTACTCTTCCCAGGAGATCAGCGCTGCCTTTAATTCAGGGTTGAAGGAGGCAGTGAGGTCTCTCATCTTGGAAAAGGGTATCCGCCCAGACGGCCGCGGCGTAACCGATATTCGCCCAATTAAATGTGAGGTTGGGCGTTTCCCTCGCACTCACGGCTCGGGATTGTTCATCAGGGGACAGACCCAAGTGCTGACTATTGCTACACTTGGTTCTCCGGGCGAGGAGCAGAAGATCGATGGGATTGGTCAGGAGGAAAGTAGACGCTATATGCACCACTATAACTTCCCGCCGTTTAGTACCGGCGAGGTTAAGCGTATGGGCGGGCCAGGGCGCCGTGAGATCGGACACGGGGCACTAGCAGAACGGGCCTTAGTGCCTGTGCTTCCTAGCGAGACGGATTTCCCCTACACTATTCGTCTGGTCTCCGAGGTGCTTAGTTCCAATGGCAGTACTTCCATGGCCAGTGTATGTGGCAGTACCTTGTCCTTAATGGACGCTGGCGTACCTATCAAGGCACCTGTGGCTGGGATAGCCATGGGGCTAGTGATGGGAGCAGACGGAAAGTATGCCATACTTACCGACATCGAGGGCTTGGAGGATGCTCTGGGCGATATGGACTTTAAGGTGGCAGGAACTGCCGAAGGAGTAACGGCGCTCCAGTTGGACCTTAAGGTGAAGAACGTAGACTATGATATTATGGAGAAAGGGCTGAGCCAGGCAAGAAGTGCTCGCCTGTTCATCCTGGAGCGGATGAAAGAGACCATTGGTACTAGCCGACCGGAGCTAAGCAAATACGCACCTCGGCTTACCAAAATAACCATTGATCCTGAAAAAATCCGCACTGTAATTGGCTCTGGAGGCAAGACGATAAGGTCGATAATGAGTGAAGCCAAGGTTACTATTGATATTTCGAACGATGGCACTATCCTTATTGGCTCACCTGATGAGGATGCAACTAAAAAAGCGATAAAGATTATCGAGGAACTGACCCGGGATGTTGAGGTTGGTGGGATGTACAATGGGCGTGTAACTCGTGTAACCAGTTTCGGTGCCTTTGTCGAAATCCTCCCAGGCAAGGAGGGATTGGTGCATCTGAGCGAGTTGGCCGACTATCAGGCACCTAGCGTTGAAGATGTGGTTAAGGTGGGTGACGAAGTGATGGTTATGGTCACTGAAATCGACCGTCTTGGCAGGATAAACCTTTCCCGCCGTGCGGTGCTTCAAAAGATGTCCCAGGTACCAGGTGCCCAAGCGGGTACTGAGCAGAAGGAGTCCTCGGATTACCCCTTCAAAAAGCATACAGAATCTCGGCCACCTCATCGCCACCAACGAGGGTAGCGGGCATGAAGGCAGAAGACCACTTGGGGGTGTTCCCCCGAAAAGGCCGCCTGTTAGCAGGTAGGCTGCTACAAGCAGGGATGAATCGAGGAGCAAATGGAGCGGCGGGTAAAGGTTTTGGTGCATGGTGTGTTGGGGAAGATGGGGCAAGAGGTGCTCAGCGCCGTATGTCGTGATCCCAAGCTTGAGGCAGTAGCTGGTGTAGATACAAAGGCGGCGAAAAAGGAAATCCTATTGCCTGATGGGTCAAGCTCGCTTCCATTGTCCAAAGATTTAGAATCAGTTCTTCATAGTTGTCATCCTGATGTTCTGGTGGACTTCACTACTGCCGAGGCCACGATGCCTGCGGTGCGAACTGCGGTAAAACATGGTGTTGCCCTTGTTATTGGAACTACAGGGTTGTCTGATGCAGACCTAAACGAGATTAAAAGCCTGTGCAAGAAAAAGGGGGTGGGGGCGGTAGTTGCCCCCAACTTTACCATAGCAGCAGTGGTGATGATGCACCTGGCAAAGGTAGCCGCCAGGTTTTTCGATTATGCTGAGATCATCGAGATGCACCACGAGCAGAAACTAGATGCTCCCTCTGGAACCGCCCTGGCTACGGCAAGGGATATGGTTCAAGCCAGGGGCAGTAACTTTGTTCATGTCTCTGCTAAAAAAGAGAGCATTGCCGGCAGTCGTGGTGGTGATTTGGGAGGGGTAGCGCTACACAGCGTGCGAATGCCGGGGCTGCTTGCTCACCAAGAAGTCATTTTGGGCGCAGTAGGGCAGACGCTAAGGATACGCTTGGACCAGATAAACCGGGAGGCCTTTATGCCCGGGGTCACCTTAGCGATTAAGAAGGCAGCCGAACTTAAGGAGGCAGTTTTTGGTCTTGATAAGCTTCTGGGCCTTTAGGGGGAACATTGCTAATAAGGAAGTACCGTGTTGCTATCGTCGGGGCTACTGGTCTAGTGGGCCAGGAGTTCATCAAGATCCTGGAGCAGAGGGATTTCCCATTATCCTCAGTCCATCTTTTCGCTTCCGATAGATCAGTAGGGAAGAAGCTGTTTATCAATCATCGAGAGATCGAGCTTAAGGAGCTTACGACCCATTCGTTCGATCCGGTAGATATCGCCCTGTTCTCCGTTCGCAAAGGCGTTGCTCTTAATGCAGTCCAAATTGCTAGCACCTTATCTCTAAAGGGTGGATATAAGCGATTTCAAGGAGGTGGCAATTGGAGGAATTAGGTCGTCTTCTCACTGCAATGGTTACTCCTTTCGATGGCAAGGGAGATGTAGATTATAAGCAGGCGAAAAGGCTGGCCCTGGCATTGCTTGACTCAGGTAGTGACGGGCTGGTTATTTCAGGAACCACCGGTGAGTCGCCGACTCTCAGTAAAGAGGAGAAGCTGCGTCTTTTAGCCGAGGTGAAGTCGGCAGTAGGCGATAGAGGAGCAGTGGTGGCCGGCACTGGAAACTACAATACTAAGGAAAGCATAGAGCTTACCAGGGAAGCGGAGAAGATCGGCGTTGATGCTGCACTGTTAGTAGTGCCATATTACAATAAGCCGACTCAACAGGGGCTAAAGGAGCATTTTAAGGCAATTGCAGGTAGTACCTCACTTCCCTGTATTCTATACAATGTGCCCAGTCGCACCATTACCAGTCTCACAGCGGAAACGGTTATCGAGTTGAGCAGGGTCGATAATATCGTGGGGTTGAAGGAAGCTAATGGCGATTTCGTGCATATGGCCAAGATACTCGATGGGGCAAAGAAGGGTTTTTTGCTCTACAGCGGCAACGACAGCGATACTTTCCCCATGCTTTCTATAGGTGGCTATGGGGTTATCTGTGTCACTTCTCATCTAGTAGGGATTCAGATGAGCGATATGATCTCGAAGGCAGTCAGCGGCAAGGCAGCTAAGGCCGCTGCCATCCATCGCAATCTATTGCCTTTAATGAATGTCCTCTTTATTGTGGCTAATCCTATGCCTATTAAATACGCCTTGAACTGCGTGGGATTTAAGGTGGGTAAGCCACGTTTGCCTCTTACACCACCAGATGAGAAGTCGGCAGCAGCAATAGAGGATATGCTAAAGAGGTACAAGATAGATTTACCTTTGGGCTAGACCTTTAATATGCTCGGTCTTGGGCAGCCCCTGGAGTGCCCAGGGGCTTGTTTTGTTAACTTCAATGTTAACCAACTGACCGAGGCAATCAGCGTCCTTCTCGAAGAATACCAGCTTGTCTGTCCTGGTGCGGCCGTACCATTTCCCCTTCTTCTTTCCTTCAACCAGGACTTCCAGGGTATGGCCCAGGAGCCGGGCATTGATCCCTGAGGCTATTTTGCTCTGCAATTCCTCAACCTCTTGCAGCCTCCTCCGCTTCTCGGTGAGGGAGACATTGTCCTTAAGCCTTTTCGCTGCCAGCGTGCCAGGCCGCGCTGAGTAGGCGGCGATATGAACGGTATCGAATCTGAGGTCGGAGAGAAGATCGATAGTTCTTTGGAACTGCCCCTCGGTTTCCCCGGGAAAGCCTACGATGATATCGGTAGCAAGAGCGACGGTGGGGATGGCAAAGCGTATTTGTTCGACTAACTCCCGATAAGACTGCACGGTGTAGCCTCGTCCCATTGCTTGCAAGATTTCATCGTCGCCAGCTTGAACCGGGAGGCTGATGTGCTCGCAAACCTTTTCCAACGAGGCCACAGCCTGGATAAGCTTCTGGCTCATATCCTTGGGGTGGGAGGTCAAAAAGCGAATCCGTGTTAACCGCTCGATGGAGTTCAGTTCCTGCAATAAATCAGCTAAGCCGGGCTTATCAGGGAGATCATGCCCGTAAGAATCAACATTTTGCCCTAGCAGGGTGATCTCTTTCGCTCCCCGCTCCACAAGGTTCTCTACTTGGCAGCGCAACTCAGCAATGGGGTGGCTTTTCTCTCTTCCCCGCCGGTAGGGGACGATGCAGTATGAGCAGAAGTTATCACAGCCCTCGATGATGGTTACGAACGCTGTTGGTGAAAGTGTGGAGGTGGTGAAGCTGTCTGATGCCTCCGGAGCCCGTGCTTTTGCCAGTTCCAGAAGCTCGTTAAATTGCCCTGGTTTCAGGAAGAGGTCAACATGGGGGAAACGGTGTTTCAGTTGGTCAACCTCCGAGTCGACCATACAACCGGCAAGGGCTACTACAGTATCCGGGCTGAGCCTCTCAAGCTCTTTCAGCGAATCCAGCTTACCGAGAACACGGTTCTCGGCGCTCTGTCGCACCACGCAACTGTTGAGCACTATAAGGTCGGCCTTCTCTATATCATGAGCAGACTGGTAGCCCAACCTCTCAAGGCTGGTCGCCAGTTGCTCAGAGTCAGATTGGTTCATCTGGCAGCCTATGGTCCATATATGGTAATAAGCCATGATATCGCTTTTGCTCTTTGAATATAATTCTTCCTTATTATATCAGATATGCTTTCGCTCTCAGAACCAAGAAACAGCTTATTCTGACATTACTGCAATCGAACGTCCTTTATCCCAGACCGAGACAAATGATGATTCATCAAGCACTTGATTGAGTTGACAAGAACTGAAGTTGTAGCCTAACATTCTGTGATGGTCGGTATATCCCAAGACGATTGGAGCACTGAAGGGTAGGGTAGGGCACATGTTTTCTAACAGTCTAGTGGCACTTAATCATGCTTGCTATGCTTTCGGTTGCAGAATTTTCAAGAGAGTGGAAAAGGCAAGGGCTTGGCCCGAGGCTGAGTTTTTGATTGACAATGTTCCCAATGAGATTTGGGGGGAGGTGGGAGACAACTATACTAACTGGGTTTATCAACAAGGATTTTTTGCAGCCCTGATAAAGTGCTGCACTAAAAATGAGTCTTTAAAGATAGTTGATTTTGGCTGTGGCCATGGGAAACTAGCTCCAGTAAGTGTATTCTTTACTCATCCGGAAGGTGGGTACTTGGGAATAGATATACAAGAGGACTACATTAATTATTGCAGGCGTAAATATTCTCAATTGCCAAGAGTTAAATTCCATGTTTCAAAAGATTACAATCCTCTTTATTCTCCGCAACAACAAAGCGCTGTCTCTGGCAGTAAATCTTATGGGGAAGACTGGCCTGTTATTGCCGGGTCCATTGATGTCGTAATAGCAATCTCTGTTTTTACTCATCTGCGGGAAGCGGATGCCTTCGGGTATATCAAGAAAATACATGATATCCTAAAACCCAACGCTTTAGCTATCTTAACCTGCCACATTGTTGAGGAACCAAGGAAACAGCCCGGTTTTATATTTAAGTATAATCCGTTTCTCGTCAGCTTGTTTAAATTTCCCACACCGTTGCCAACAAGCTACAGCTGGTTTACGAGCAACACAGCATTACCTGAATCAGGTATAGCTATAAATATGGCAGGGTTGAATAGCTTGATACAAGGAAAGTTCAAGGTAGAGCATATGATGAGAGGGTCTGCAACGGGGGGTAATGACCCTCTGCCTCAAGATGTTGTTGTGTTAAGGAAATTGACCTTGCAAATTGATAAGGTCTAGGAGACCATTGATATACCGCTTTAGAATCTTTGCAGAAATAAGGCTCGGTATTGGGTCAACACGTAATTCTTTTCGCCAATTTTCCATTCGTCTTAATACTCACTGCCTGAGAGAAGAAGGTTTTCACTTTGAGAGAGAAAGGGGAGGAGAAAGTTCAATGACGAGCAGAAGATTTTAACAAACTGGCGGAGGGAATGGGATTCGAACCCATGAGGGAGGTTTCCCCCCCTAACCGCTTAGCAGGCGGCCGCACTAGACCACTATGCGATCCCTCCTACCTACGACCCTATTATAACCACAAAAGTTCGTTTTTCCAACCACGCCACGAAAACATATCAGTCTGGAGGTTTCAATAGATAATTTTCTCCGCAATAAGTAGTCTATTTCAGGGGAAGGCATACCGAGGAGATCACCGAAAACATATTGATTGTGTTCTCCAATCCCCCGGTATACAATTAGTTTGGACACCTTAACTTAATGCAATCAGCGACTCAAATCCCAAATAAATCCCTGGAGGACAATTGAATGCTTAACTTGAAACAGATTTTGTGCTTGGGCTCAGGAGGCTTCGCAGTAGGCGTAGTAATTGCATTAAGCACTGGTGTTGGACAGCTTGCACTCAAACTGCATACCAGTTCTACGCTCCTGATTGGAATAGTTATTGGAATAGGTTGGTTTTTTGGAGTGATACTGCCCCCGGTAATAGGAATACTCAGTGACAATACCCGTACCAGATTTGGAAGAAGAGTGCCATACCTGATGGTTTTTGTTCCCCTCACAGCAATAGCGATGCTTTTCATGGCATTTTTTGTGGGAGGGGGTACAGTAGGAGTAAGCAGTGAAGGAGTTAATGAGGAGTACTTTGTAAAAGTAACCGATGTGGTCCCAGGCGAGGAAGGCAAGTATGCTGTGAATCTATTATTGGGCAGCTATAAAGATGTGAATATTAAAGAGATGAAGATAACTTTAGATAAAGATTTTGAAGAGGCAGAGTGGGAGCCCTATAGCAATACAAAGACCTTGGTGGTATCAAACTACGAACAGGGTCAGACAGTTTATGCCAAATACAGGATTTATAGCGGCTTTGCCCCGGAATGGGCAATACTATTTCTTATTGCTGGTTTTATCATCACCGCCCTATTTTACAATATCTGGAATGCACCATATTGGGCACTGATGCCTGACATTACGAAGCCAGAAGAGAGAGGAAAAGCCAGCGGTGCTATGCAAGCTTTCAACATAGTGGGGGCAATTGTAGCAATGGGTGTTAGCGGCGTTCTCTGGGATATAAATCCCGCCTATGCTTTTTATCTTTTCGCCGTGCTAATTCTTGTTACGGGCACAATTACTGCTTTTGGAATAAAGGAAAGAGAGCTGGTTAGAAGAAAAGGCGTTGAGATCGAGGAAGAAAAGAAGGTGAAGTTCCGTGAGATGATAAAGGATTTCTTCGAGGCGAAAGAATTTGCCAAATTTGCCCTTGTGACCAATTTCTACTGGTTTGCCATGGGGACATTCTCCACTTTCTTTGTGCTTTATGCCACTGAATATCTCCATATGGAGGAAGGCGCTTCGCTGATCCTGATGGGCATCTTTAGCATAATTATGGTTCTCTGCGCTGCCCCTTTAGGCATCTTCGCTGATAAGATCGGCAACAAAAAGAAGGTCCTAATTCTCGGCATGCTGCTCGGAATTTGCAGCATGCCTTTTGCCTGGTTTGTTACCGACGTCGTTCAAGCTTACCCCATAATGGTCATGAGTGGTATTACGTTTGGAGCAATCACTGTTTGCGGTTATGCTATACAGACAGACCTATTACCACCGGGCAAGGAAGGGGAGCTTTTGGGTATCGGAACTATCTTTATGGCCTTGCCCATGATGCTCGCTTCATTTATAGTGGGGGCAATTATTGCAGCTTTAGGTAACGACTATAGAGTGATGTGGATAATAGCTCCTTTCTCATTGTTAATAGCGTTGCTCATTCTTACGAAGGTGGATACTACACCGATCCACAAATAGCCGGGGTTTCTCAATAGCTGGATGGGATCGTGCTATTATATCGGATTGCCCATATCAGATATTCAGATATAAGGAGGTTTTTAAATGGCAGCAAAAGGTATCCTTAGCGGTAAAGCAGCCATAATCACTGGGGCAGCATCTGGAATTGGACGTGCCACTGCGATTTTATTTGCTAAAGAGGGCGCCAAAGTGGCAGTGGCTGACATAAACGATGGTGGAGGAAGGGAAACGATCAAACTTATACAAAAGGGAAAGGGAGAAGCCTTTTTTGTGCGCACAGATGTTTCCAAAGCTTTCGATGTGGAGAACATGGTTCAAAAGATTTTGGCCCACTTTGGAGGGATAGATGTTTTGGTCAATAACGCCGGCATAGTGTTGGTCAAGCCGCTGACAGAGACTACAGAAGAGGATTTTGAAAGAGTGGTCAACACGAACTACAAAAGTGTGTTTCTCTGCACCAAATATGTGGTGCCGCATATGAAAAGGGGCGGTTCTATCGTCAACATCGCCTCTATATCCGGGCATGTAGGCCAGATCGATCATGCCATTTACGGTGGGACCAAAGGGGCGATAATTTCCTTAACCAGAGCACTCGCCTGGGAGCTGGCTCCTTTGGGCATCAGGGTCAACAGTATCAGTCCTGGCTCTGTGGAAACCTCAATGCTTTTGGGCGATGTTGAGATCGAAGCAAAGAGGCGAGGAGTATCAATAGATGTTATTCGCAAGGAGAGGTCGGATATCGGGGCACTGAGAAGATGGGCTTCCCCTGAAGAAATCGCTCATGCTATAGCATTTCTGTCCTCGGATAAGGCGTCCTATATCACAGGGATCGACCTGCTGGTGGATGCCGGCTGGGCAGCTGGATAAAACAGGTTAGCCTATACCTATCATCTTCCTTGCCTCTGCAGGAGTGGCAACCTCTCTGCCCATCCCTCTGCTGATATTCACTATCTTCCTGACCAGCTCGGCGTTGTCCTTTGCCAATATCCCTTTCTTAATATAAGGGTAGTCCTCTGTACCTATCCTCATGTGGTACCCTGTGGCGATGGCAAGGGGCAATATCAGGTTTTGCTTTGGCCCCATTACGCTGGTGGAACATAGGCAATTTGGAGGAAGATATCTCATCCGGTGAAAGAACTCGTCGGGCGTGGCAGGCGACCAGGTGCCTCCAGGCCAGTCAAAAAATTGGGTAAGGAAGTAGGGCCTTCCCACCAGATTTCTTTCAATGAGATAGTTCAAGTTCCATATGGACCCATAGTGCCAGACTTCAAATTCAGGCTTGATGCCAGTTTCCTGGCATAGCTTGCAGTATTCTTCCAATTCGTTACGAGGGTGTAACCGGTTTACCTCGATCTGGTGAAAATACTCATCATGATGGTTCAAAATTATGGACATCATGTCGGGTTTCGCTTCAAAGACCTCACGTCGCTCCTCTAAAGGCTCGCTGGACATGCCTATCTGCACAATGATATCGCACCTCTCCCTGATCAACTCGATAGTTCTAGAACATGCGCCTTTGGGCGCATGAATGTGTGCGATGCTGGCGCCCTCTTCACAGCATCTACACGCCATTCCCGCGATCTCTTCCAGAGTTTGGGGGTAGTTATTTGCTTCGGGATATATCCAGGGGTTAGCCAGGGTCACGGTGACAATAAGTTTCCCTTTAGCAAGCCCTTTAGCACTTTTCATCCTTCCCCTTTATGTCGTAGTGAAGTTGACGAATCATTCGGAACTTGGTATAAGTTAGTCAATTATCTTTTCCTTGTATGTCGGGTATGCTAGCATATTTCTTTGAAATGCTCAATGTGGTGAGCAATGTCAGCCCAAATAAAAGTCTCAAGAAAGGAGTCATAGTATGGAACCTGTAGGTTTTGACAAAAAGAAGATCTCGGAGGTGATGCAGAGAAGGAGTATCGATTTCATAGTCGCTTCGTCCCCGGAGAACGTATTCTACACCTGTGGCTTACCAGTAAGGCATATGGAAAATAATCCCATACTATTCGTTCTTTCCAATCAATACCCCACAATAGTAGTGATACGACAAAATGGCGAGGAAAGTGTTATTGCCTGGGGATTATTTGATCCTGCTCTGACCTGGGTAAAGGACTTTCGGGGGATTATGACCAGGGGGGACGCCGTAAACGCTGTAATTTCCCTAATGGAGGAAGCTAAGCTTTCCAAGCCAACCATAGGGGTGGAGAGCGCTATGCCTTTCTACCAATTTGAGGGTCTCAAAAAGGCCTTTCCAAAGGCTATTTTTAAAACTATAGATGATATCTTTCTGGAGATGAGGCTCATCAAATCTCCTGAAGAGATCGATCGAATAAGAAAAGCAACTATCATAGCCGAAAAAGCGATACTGGCTATGTTTGAACAGCTCAGGGAGGGTGTAACCGATATAGAGCTTCTGAAAGTGGCCAAGAGCACGGTGGTGAAGGAAGGGGCTTTGGGGTGGGACCATATAACTATGAGTCTGGGGTCGAGTGACCCGGAGGCACCCGGAACGGGTGTTAAGATGAAGAAAAATGAGCTGGCCCGTTTTGATGTAGGGGCAATTTACAAAGGATATTGCTCCGATGTCAGCCGGCATGTCGCCTTGGGTAAAATTCCCTCAGGGGCAAAGAAGATCATCGCTCAAATAGTGGATGTGCAGCAGAAATGTGCCGATGCCATTGTGCCTGGCGTAAGCGCAACAGAAGTAAGTAGAATAGGACAACAGGCTTACGAAAGGACGGGCCAGGAGTTGCCATTTTTTATAACCTGCCACGGCCTCGGTTTACAAACGGAGGAATTCTATTTCTTCAGTCCCATGACTGGGCCATCTGAGATAGTTTTTCAGCCCGGCATGGTCTTCGATCTTGAAATTTGGGCGCCCTTTGATCCCTACAGGCTTATCGGCATGGAGGACACCTATTTGGTCAATCAGTCGGGATGCCAAAGAATATCGACTCTTGACAGGACTTTATTGGTTAAATGAAAGAATTTATGCAGGAGGCGATCTGGTGAGAAAAATCGGTGTTGGCATAATAGGCATGGGAGTCGCGGGCTCCTTACATGCAGCTTCCTATGCTGCGATTCCAGATAAAGCAAGGATTGTGGCCATATGTGATAGGAATGAGAAAGCTCTCAAAACGGCCGTCTCGGTTTATGGAGGTAAAGCATACACGGATTATCATGAACTCATTGCTCGCAACGATATAGAAGCTGTAGATGTATGCCTTCCTCATTGGCTCCACGCTGAGGCGACGGTGGCGGCGGCTGAGGCTGGAAAACATGTCCTGGTGGAGAAACCCATCTCTACCACCTTGGAGGATGCCGACAGGATAATTGGGGCAGCACGCAAAGCTGGTGTGAAACTGATGGTGGCAGAAAATCATAGGTTTACTCCTGCGCATCGCCTGGCCAAGGAACTGGTGAATCAGGGCAAAATCGGACGCATTTTTGCGGCCAGAGCCTATGAGCTTTGTAATGATGTGCCTACCGATCCCGGAGGTTGGAAGGCAAGGCCTGAGGCAATGGGAGCCCTGTTAGACATGGGTGTACATAAATTTAACGTCTTAAGGTGGATAGTGGGCGAAGTCGAGAGCGTGTTTGCGGTGGCCAGAAAGTTAGTTTGCTCGCTGCAAACCGATATCGATGATAATGCTGTGATTCTGCTTGAGTTCGCCAATGGAGCACTGGGTGAAGTATTCGTAACTTCCTCGGTTGTTCATGAACCGACAAACAGGCTCGAGCTCTATGGGACAGAGGGAACCATCATTGAAGAGCATTCCTGGAAGCGTCCCCTGATGTACTATTCCCAGAAGGCAGGCAGGTGGGTGAGGCCTCGGGTGGAGCATGCCCCTTTCCCGGGCTATTATGAAATATCGTTCAAAAAGGAAGTGGAGCACTTCGTAGATTGCATTTTGCAGGATAAGCAACCTGAAGTTACTGGTGAGGATGGTAAGGCTGCGCTGAAACTGGCCTTGGCTGCATACAAATCAGCGAAGACAGGCAAAATCCAGAGAGTGGGTTAATCCTTTGAGCCGGGATTCCCCATTTCAAATCGTAGTGAGGCATATCACCTGGGGAAGGCCCCCATCTTCTGGCTCTATCGCCTTCACTCGGCTTCTCGATCTTTATTACCTCGGCACCGAGGTCGGCCAGCAGCTTGGTGCAGTAAGGGGCAGCCACAAACTCGGCATACTCCAGCACCTTGACTCCTGCAAGTGCCTTTTTACTTTCGATATTGCTCTTTTCTCTACGGTGTCTCTGATTCCTGTTAGCCATTACTCTTAGTCAG
>Ga0315297_10001241_pt1 | contig 15650 bp, 11 predicted proteins | sample YL17G15_0_MG_FD_203628 | JGI IMG/M metagenome (GOLD analysis project Ga0315297, IMG submission 203628) | Sediment microbial communities from Yellowstone Lake, YNP, Wyoming, USA - YL17G15_0 | ecosystem: Environmental > Aquatic > Freshwater > Lake > Sediment | place: USA: Wyoming | collected... | reverse complement strand
TCCAGATTCCACGGGCCGCGCCCGTCCATTTGATTGAACCAGAAAAGCGGAATGGCAGCCCAGGCGATGTTTATGGTATCGACATACATCTCGGCCAGGCGGATGAAGTCATCCGTGCCAGAGTAGGTGCGCATGAGCGGGAAATTACCGCGCCGGCCGGCTGCATAAAGGGCGCGGTAATCCTCCGCCGAGCGCACCGGCACGCCACCCGCCCCTTTTCGGCGCGCTTCCTGTCGCTCAGGATGGAAAAAGTTTTCCTGGGCATCCTGGTCAATGCCCAGCGAGATGACATCCAGCGCCTGTGCCTCGGCAATCTTTTCTATCCCGGAAATGGTCGCTTCCATCGTCGGTAAGCCAAAATGGTGTCGGAGAATGGGAAATGGCGACTTCCAACGGCTGCGCTCTGTAGTGGTTTGTGGGAAATCGGTTTCTCTCAACCCGCCGGCCGGTTGTCCCTTCAGATAAGCCAGCACTACCTCGGCGGGTTCGCTACCATCGAAGACGCGCTCGAAGAACCCCAATGCCCGAGCCCGTTCTGCCACCGGCGGGGTGCCGCCAAAGGCAAAGCGCACGCCCGTGGCGCGCAGATCATCGGCCGCCTCAGCAAACTCTCCCAGCAGACGCTCGCCGGTCTCGGGAGTCAGGCGATACGAGACGCCAACCAAGTCTGCCTTCTCGTGGCGGGCGGCCGCCAGCATATCTTCCACCGAAACTGCCGGGCCAAGGAAGACTGTCTGCCAGCCGGCGGACTCTGCCAGCCGCAGGAAATTCATCACTCCGGCGACGTGGACACACTCACCCAATGCAGCAGCGATTACCACTCTTTTCTCAGTCATTAACCTTTCCCATCGTCTAAACAACTTTCTTTTGAAAATTCTTTATACCATAAAATTTTTCTGGGAGGATTAATTTCCGGCGACTGATGAGCGCTCAAAAATGGACTTAAATCATTTGTCACCTTTTCGAGAAAGTGCTACACTTAGAGCCTATCCGAAAAACGCTCCAGCCGCCGTCCTTCGCGAAGCACTCCTGTGGAGAGGCGGAGGGGACGCCGCTGGGAGCCAGTTATCCGGATAGGCTCTTGGCTTCTTGGGTTCTAAGGCCTGGATTATCAGATAGTTTCTAAGACAGGAGGGCTTCAGATGAAGATCATTGACCAAACTCCGTTCCTATCCGAGGGCGGTGAGATCAGCACGCTCGACCAGATCAAAGCCGCGCTGAAATATGGGGCGGATTGGCTTCAGGAAATCAACGCCCAGAAGACGGTCATTGCCTGTTTCGGAAAGGTATTGGATAACAGCTTTACCCTGCTGCGTAATGTAAGGCTGGCCAGCCTGGATATCAACATCCCCCTCATCCTGGTCGGACCGGCGGGCATTTACGTGCTGTACGCCACGCCGTTGCGGGGCATGTACCGGGCAAAAGGGGATACGTGGGGAACCCTGGTAGGCAATACCTTTAAGCCAGCGCGCGTCAATCTAATCGTCCGTACAGCGCAAATGGGACGCACCGTGCAGACCTACCTGGAACGGCAGGGTTATCCAGGCTTGACACCGGTCGAAGTGGTGCTTCTCGCCTCCGATCCTGGCATGCACATTGACAGTGTCCGACCCATCGTCCGTGTGGTCCTGAGGGATGCGCTGGAACATTTCGCCAGCTCGGTCGTTCAGGGACGCGCAGTGTTCAGCGCCGAGACGGTCATCGACATCCTCAACCGGATCATGAATCCACCTGCCGATTCGCCGGAGCAGCCAATAGCTCAAGGCATATCTGCCCCGCCGTTTGCCCGGCAGGCGGATGCCTTCGACCTGGATTCCACACAAGATTCCGCCGCGAAGCAGATTCCAGCCAGGGGCAATGTGCATTTTCCGGAGTCGGGCGCATTCGCCAAGTCCCTGGCGTCGCTCCAGCCTGAAACAATCACCCGAAGGAAAAAGCTGTCGTTCTCGACCAAACAGTGGGCCTTCTTGATCGCCTTCTTCGTCATCGAGATCATCATCCTGGTATTATTCGTCGTGCTGATCGGGTCGAACCTGTAAGCGACTGCGGATGCTCTCTTGAAGTCACTTTTCCTTTCGATCATTATCCCGGTCTATAACGAAGAAAACCGCTTGCCCCACGCCATGGAGCAGGTATTTGCCTTCCTGGAGAAACAGGCTTATCCGGGCGAAGTGCTCGTGATCGAGAACGGCAGCACCGACGGCACCCTCCAACTGGCGCAGCAATACGCCAGGGAGTACCCAAACCTGCGCGTTTTCCACGAACCCGAACCCGGTAAAGGGAATGCGGTCCGCCGCGGGATGACGGAAGCGCGCGGGTCATACCGTTTCGTCTGCGACGTGGACCTTTCCATGCCGGTGGAGGAGATCAACTATTTCCTTCCGCCGGCGCTGACTGGCTTCGATATCGCCATCGCCTCGCGCGAAGCCCCCGGCGCGGTGCGCTACAACGAGCCTTATTACCGCCACCTGACCGGGCGCGTTTTCAATTGTCTCATCCGCCTGCTCGTTTTGCCGGACATACAAGACACCCAATGCGGGTTCAAATGCTTCCGCGCCGCCGTGGCCGAAGACATCTTCCGATACCAAACGCTCACCGGATGGTCGTTCGACGTCGAAATCCTGCATATTGCCTGTCAGCGCGGCTACCGCATCACCGAAGTCCCCATTTGCTGGTACTACAGCACCGAAAGCAAGATCCACATCCTGCGTGATTCCTGGCGCATGTTCCTCGACCTGCTAACGATCCGCCGCAACGCCCGGCGAGGCGTTTATGATACGCACGACTGACCCCACGGGGGCGCTCCGCAGAATCGTCACTACGCCTCGTTTTCCCACGCTCGAATTCGAACAAGCTCTCTGGAACGGTGGCTATAGCTGTGTCGCCGGGATTGACGAGGCCGGGCGCGGCGCATGGGCTGGGTCGGTGTGCGCAGCCACCGTCATCCTGCCAAGAACGCCGCATCTCGCGCGGACCCTGCGCGGGGTGCGCGATTCCAAGCAGATGACGCCGCTGGCGCGTGAGAGCTGGGCGCCGCGCATCAAGGAAATTGCCCTGGCTTGGTGCGTGGGCTTTGCCTCCGCTGAGGAAATAGATATGCTCGGAATCGTCCCGGCCACCAAACTGGCGGCGACGCGGGCGATAGCCTCTCTTTCTCTAAAGCCTGATTACCTGATCACTGATTACCTGATCTTTCCCGAAATCCCCCTGCCCCAGACCGCCCTGGTCAAAGGCGACCGGCGCTCGTTGAGCGTGGCGGCCGCCTCGGTCCTGGCAAAGACCGCCCGCGACGCCCGGATGCGCGAACTGGATTTGGAATATCCTGGATACGGCTTTGCCCGGCACAAGGGCTATGGCACACCGCAGCACCGCGCTGCGATTAGACAATCAGGGCTGTGCACCCTCCACCGAAAAAGCTTCGCCATAAGACCGTAGGGCGGGATTCACACCCCGCCCCACTTTTTGAATAAAAGAAACCCGGTTTCTTGGAGAAACCGGGTTTCTGGTGGAATGCTTTTAATAAACTCCTTTGGGGACGATGCGCAAATATTCACCCTACCGCCGCCGATCGTGCCAGCGCAGGAAAAATTTGGTGATCTCTTCCGATACCGCCGGGATAAGCGCCAGGCCAAGGACGACAGACCACTCCCGCAGGCTCATGAAATGGGTGTTGAAAATCGGCTGCAAGAACGGCACGGCGCAGACCAACAGGAGCAGCGCAATCGAAAGTCCGACCGCATATTGCATGTACCGGTTCGAGAACACGCCGATACGGAAGAGCGACGCCCTTTCCGAGCGGACGGTATAAGCGCGGAACAGTTCACACAGCGAAAGCGTGGCAAAGGCCATCGTTTCGGCAGTTTGAACGTCCACACCACGCCAGTCATATTGGAGGAGATAGATAAGCGGGTTCACACCGGCCGGGATGGCTGCATTGGCGCCTAGATGCCAGATCAAACCAAAACCGAATGCCAGCAGAACCGCGCTCGTCTGGGTAATGGTCTGGATGACAATGCCCAGGCGCATGGGGCCATTGATGATCGGCTCGTTCTTCGGACGCGGCTTGCGGGACATGATATCCGGATCGCTCTTTTCCATCGCCAGCGCCAGGGCCGGGGCGCCGTCGGTCAGCAGGTTCAGCCAGAGCAGTTGGATCACGGTCAGCGGCGAGGGAAGACCGGCCAGGGTTGCCAGGAAGATGACCATGATCTCGGCGACATTGGACGAGAGCAGGAAAAAGACAAATTTGCGGATATTGTCGTATATGATGCGTCCCTGCTCGACTGCGGAGACGATGCTGGCGTAGTTGTCGTCGGTCAGCACCATGTCGGCGGTCTCCTTGGCTACGTCGGTGCCGATGATGCCCATCGCCACGCCGATATTGGCGCGCTTGATAGCCGGGGCATCATTGACGCCGTCGCCGGTCATGGCGACCACTTCGTCATTGGCCTGCAGGGCATCCACGATGCGCATTTTGTGTTCGGGCGAGACACGGGCGAAGACATCCGTGTGCATGATCTCGGCCTTCAGTATTTCGTCGCTCATGCGGTCAACGTCCGCGCCGGTCAGCACCTTGTGGCCGGGCCGTAAAAGCCCGATGGCCTGGGCGATCGCCCGCGCCGTGTTGGGATAATCGCCGGTGATCATCACCGTGCGGATGCCGGCGCGGGTGGCCTTTTCGAGCGCAGGCCGCACCTCGGGCCGGGCGGGGTCAATCATGCCAATCAGGCCGACAAAGGTTAGATCTTTTTCGAGATTCTCGACCGGGGCTTCGCCGGAGGCCTCGGGCACCACCCGGTAAGCCATACACAGCACGCGCAGGGCATCCTGCGTCATGGCATCGTTGGCATCCAGGATACGTCGCCTGGCGGCTTCATCCAGCGGCCTGGATTCGTCGTCAATGGTCTGGTAGCGGGTACACAGGTCGAGCATCACATCTGGCGCGCCCTTGACGGCGATCACGTCCCAGCCGCGCAGCACATCGTCGTAGAAGGGGGAGATATCGTCGGCGGTGGGCTTCGCAACATCGTGGATGGTGATCATGCGCTTGCGTTCCGAGTCGAAAGGCACCTCGTCCTGGCGCGGGTAAGCCTCACCCAGGTCCACGTGGTAGGCCCCGGACTTGGCCGCGGCAATGAGCAGCGCCCCTTCGGTCGGGTCGCCGATAATGCGATAGGATTGGTCATCCCCTTCGACTGGTTCGAGTTGCGCGTCATTGTTCAGCGCGCCAACCCACAAGGCAGTAAGAATGGCAGGATATTTTTGTAGATCGTCCGGTTTGCCATCCACGGTGAACTCGCCCCGCCGCGAGTAACCGGAGCCGGTCACGGTGACGAACTGCTCATCCACCCACAGGCGGGTGACAGTCATCTCATTCTGGGTCAGCGTACCGGTCTTGTCCGAGCAGATGACGGTGGCCGAGCCGAGCGTCTCGACCGAGGAAAGGCGGCGGATGAGGGCGTGGTGGCGGATCATCTCACGCATGCCCAGCGCCAGCGTAATGGTGACGACCGCAGGCAATCCTTCGGGGACAGCTGCGATCGCCAGGCCAACCGCCAGCATGAACATCTGGACGATTTCCTTTTTTGCGTGAGCAAGGTAAGCCAGAAATCCGCCGCCCGGCGCATTTAGGATACTGAGGTCCGTGCCGCGAAATACTGCCACAATAAAGACGATGCCGCAGACGGCCAGCGCGCCCCAGCCGAGGGTCTTGCCCAGTTGATCCAGGCGCTTCTGGAGCGGGGTTTCCTCTTGATCCACCTGCTGGAGCATCCTGGCAATCATGCCAAGCTGCGTGCGCATCCCCGTGCCGACGACCACGCCGCGCCCGCGCCCGTAGGTCACGGTCGTTCCCATGAAAGCGGTGTTCCGGCGGTCGCCCAGGGGGATATTCTTTTCCAGTTTCATGGCAGCGTTCTTCTGCACGGGAAGCGATTCGCCGGTCAGGGACGCCTCTTCCACCTGGAGGTTGACGGCCTCCAGCAGGCGCACGTCCGCCGGGATGTGGTTGCCAGCCTCCAGATAAACAATGTCTCCCGGCACCAACTCACGCGCCGGTACGCTGGTTCGGTGTCCATCGCGTATGATATGAGCCTCCGGCGCAGCCAGTTTCTTGAGGGCTGCCAGGGCCTCCTCGGCGCGGCGTTCCTGAATGATGCCCAGCACCGCGTTCAACACGACGATCAGCATGATGGCCGAAGCGTCAATCCACTCGCCTAGCAGGGCAGAGATGATAGACGCCACGATCAGCAGCATGACGATGAAATTGTTGAACTGATCCCACAGCATCGCCAGGAAGCCAGGGCGCGGCGCTTCGGTTAATTGATTGGGGCCGTATTGCGCCAACCGTTCGGCAGCCTGGGCGGAGGTCAGGCCATTATCTTTTACTCTAAGATGTTCCAAAACTTCTTGAGGGGAAAGGGTGTGCCACGGTTCCGTCTCGGTCTGTGCGGCAGCCTCGACTGCCAGCGGAGCGGATTTCTTCATTGTCGGTTTCTCCTACACAAAAACGAGGCCGCCGAGTGGCGGTCTCGCAAACGCTCGGAAGCGTACAGGCTACCGGGGGTCTGCCCCTGATTATAGCAAAGGGCCAGACTCCGTACTGACGACAGCCTGTCCCGCAAAAAACGCGGGTGCTACTCCCCGACAATCAAAAAAGTCGGTATGTTATAATTTCTGTGCCGAAGGTGGGGATCGAACCCACATGGGCGAAGCCCACACGATTTTGAGTCGTGCGCGTCTGCCAATTCCGCCACTCCGGCTTAAGCGGCTGAATTTTACCACATCGTTATTTCGCCACAAGGGAAGTGGCTAAGAACATGTGCTCGAACATTTCTTACCACAGAGAGCACAGAGTTCATAGATTAAAGAAAAAGAAAAAACTCTGTGATCTCCCTGGCCTAGCCCGCCAGGGCAGTCTGTGAACTCTGCCTGCTCTGTGCGCAGGCACAAGTGTGGTGAGAACAAAAGGTTCAGATGAAACTTGGCATTATCGGCCTCCCCCAATCTGGAAAGACGACCATCTTCAACGCCCTGACGCGCGGCAATACGCCGACAACTGCATCCTCCGGGCGGATGGAGGTCCACACCGCCGTGGTGGACGTTCCCGACCAGCGCGTGGATCGTCTAGAAGAAATTTTCCAACCCAAGAAGAAAACCTACGCCAAAGTAACCTACGCCGACATCGCCGGACTGGAAGTCGGAGCCGCCAGGAGTGGAATATCGGGCGCGCTATTGAATCCACTGTCCCAGATGGATGGCTTCCTGCAAGTTGTGCGTTGTTTTGCAGATGACAACATCCCGCACCCAGCAGGCAGCGTCAACCCGGCGCGTGACATCGCTACGATGGAGGGCGAACTGCTGCTCAACGATCTAATTACCGTCGAACGCAAGCTGGAACGGTTGGCCGAGGAACGTAAAAAGGGCGGCGCGGACAAAGTACTCAACGAGCGCCAGACAGCCCTCTTCCAGCGTCTGCACGATACTCTTTCCGGCGAGACGCCGCTGCGTCAGGTAACCATTTCCGCAGAGGAGGACAGGCTCCTCTCCGGCTTTGGCCTGCTGACGCGCAAACCGGTGCTCATCCTTCTGAACGTGGGCGAGGGACAAACCCTCCCAGATTGCGAAGCCCTGACCCAAGATCGACCCTCAGCCGCCCTGCAAGGCAAACTGGAGATGGAGATCGCCCAGCTACCGCCGGAAGACGTGGCCGTCTTTATGCAGGAATATGGCATCCAGGAGCTAAGCCTGAACAAGATGATCAGCCTGTCGTACGACCTGCTCAACCTGCAATCCTTCTTCACGGTCGTATCCGATGAATTACGCGCCTGGACAGTCCGGCGCGGCGCCACTGCCCCGGAAGCCGCCGGAGTGGTTCATACTGACATGCAGAAGGGTTTCATCCGGGCCGAGGTGATCGCCTACCAGGATTTAATTGACCTGGGCGGCTTGGCCGAGGCGCGCGCCAAAGGCAAGCTGCGCCTGGAAGGTAAAGATTACGTTGTGCAGGATGGGGAGATCGTGCATATCCGCTTCAATGTGTAAGGGTTACAAGTAGCAGAAGGTACACCTCAAACTCTTCCCACGTTCAGGAGGATCCCATGTCAACCAACGCTCGTAATGGGTTGTTCGCCTTCACCGCCGGGATAATCCTTTCGCTGCTGGCGTGTAATCTAGCAGCGCCGACCCCATCTGCTGAGAGCGACGCCACGAAAGTAGCCATGCAAGTACAGCTTACCATGCAGGCCATCCAGAATGCCACGCTGGCCGCGCAGGTCGCGCAAGCAGGACAGCCAACGCAAGGAGGGCAGTTGCTTCCAACCTACACGCCCCTCCCGACCTATACCCTTCCTGCTCCTACCGAAATCATCCCCTCGCCCACGCAGAACATCGCGGATCGGATCAAATCCACGAAAATTCTGGTTTACGAAGATACATTCCTGAGTTATCTTGGGCCGTGGGTAAAGGACGCTCTGGATGCAATGGGGTTGAATTATAAGTATGATGCCGATGCAATGGGCGACTTTATGGCAGACTTGAATTCGAGCACGCCGTGGGCTCTGATCATCGTTGCGGCGGAGAATAGAGACTCTATCCAGGGAGAATTTTGGGATATCATCGCACCGAAAGTGATCCAAAATAAGACAGCGCTGATCGTCGAAATGTGGTACCTCTCCGATACGGCCAACGGACGGATCAAATCCCTGACGACGCCGTGCGGCATTGAGTTCCAGGGAGTACGGAAAGACGTGGATTCCATCTACATTCTGGAGCCGCAAGATCCGGTCTTTTCTTCGCCGAATAGTGGTTTCTCTTTAATCCACTTTAACCCTGTATGGTTTGATAAAGGAGGCGACTACATCCGCCTTACAGCCGGGAGCAACGCCATCTTGTTGGCAGGAGGACATCCCAATGAAAAATCGAGTTACGGCTTGATGGCAAGCTGCTTCGACGGGCGCGTCATCATCCAAACCTTCTCCAACCACGACTATAAACGAAGCGACATCCTGATGCTCTGGCAAAACTACATCACAAATACACTCCAGAAGCATTTCGAGGCTGTGCCCTAAAATTCGTCAAATATCAATACTAAATACACAAAGCTTACGATTCCTCATCGATTACGCTGTCTGCCTGTCGTTCCCGTGGGATAAGTTCCGCAATTAAAAAGTTCGGGCAGCAGTTCGACTGTCGCCCGAACTTTGGTTTGGTTAATTCTCTGCCAGCACGACGACCTTATCGTCTTCGGCAAAGGCTACAAACTCGGATTTCTTTGGATTGGTATGCACACCGTAGGATGGCGGCTGGCCAGCTTCACGTAACAGCCGGTAGCCGATGGCTGTCTCACCGCGGCGGCGGGCTGCCTCTACCAGGGTGTAGAAATTAACCGGCTGCTCGGTCTTGATATAGTCACTCACCGGCTTGAGATAGATTTCCGAGCCTTCGGGATCGAACACGTCTGTAAATACATCGTATAGTTCATTATTCTCTGAAAGCTGTGACAACATCAAGCTGACCAGGTGGTCGCTGACGATGAAATCGTCCACGTGGGCCACCTCGGCCAGTTCGCGGTTGCGCAGGTCGAGCATCTCGCTGACGATAGAGAAGTGGAGGCCCTGTCTCTCGGCAATGTCGCGCAAGTGCAGGAGCGTGACCAGGGTGAGCGCGTCCGCTTCCTGCACATCCTTGTCGCCATAACTGAGCACGATGACGTGATCGTAACTGGAGACATCCAACTCGTCCAACACTTGACGGCTGGAGGCGTCATCTTTGCGGAATGACGCCTTCTGGTTGACCAGCCCTTTACAACATGCCTTGAACTCCTTTTCGATTTCCACATCGGCAACCACTGTCAAGTGAGAGCCTTTCGGCACATAGTGATCCAGCTCGCGGATGATGGTCGCTGCGCAGCGGTTCCAGCCCAAAACAAGCGCCATCTCGATCCTGGCCTTGGGGGCCGCCCCTTTCTTTTGGATGGCCTCTTCCGCCATGGGGATGCTGGTCAGACCGGAGAGGTGTACAGTGTCATCGTCGGCGGAAAGCGCGAAGAGCATATCCCCGGCCTCGATCCGGCTGTCCATCGCTGGATTCATATTGACGGTCCCATCGGCGCGGCGCAAGCCCAACACGGCTGAATCTTCATAAGCCAGCAACGCCTCGCCATAAGGCTTGCCGACCAGAGCCGGCTCCTCCTGGAAGTAGATCTCGTCGCCGCCGAAATTCAACAGTTCGGTGTAAACGACCGACAGGCCGGACTGACGCGAGGTCTGCGCCGTGACGCGAGCGATCAGGTCGCCCATCATGACTGCGCACACGTTGTCCCGCTCGCTCACCAGGCGGATGACTTCCATGTTTTTCTGGTCGCGAATTTCTGTCACAATGTGATAGCGGCCAGCGCGGCGATTGGGGTTGTTCGTGAGCGCCAGTACTGCCTTGATGACGTACGAATCTGGGTCGTTATTCTCAGGCGGCAGAACGATGATCGAACGCGCCGTGTGAGGGCTGGCGATTTCCAGTTCGGTCAAATCCATCGGGCTGCCGGAGCGGCAGATGATGCGCGTGTTCCTGGCGTTCTCGATACGCTCATGGATCGCATCTTCCATCTCGACCTTATCCTGTTCGGCCAGGATGACTATCACCGCGCCTCTCTTGCGATTCTCGTTGGCGATCACCAGCTCTGAGATGATGGTGAAGATCTGCGGCGACCAACCCAGGATGACCGTGTGGTCGTTTTCCAGGACGCGCGAGCGCCCTTTGCGTAGCTCTTCTAGCTTGCCTTCCACACCCGTGGTGAGCACACCGATCAAGGTGCTGATCACGAAGACGCCACCGAGTGTGGGAAGCAGGAACATGACCAGGCGATAACCCCAGCCAACATCCCCGCCCATCGTGCCCGCGTCTAGCGTGCGCATCAGGCTTTCCCAGACAGCTTCAGGGAAAGACAAGCCTGCCGTCGAGCCTTCTGGCGCAAGCACAACGCCGCCAATTGTGAGCACCGCAGCCGCAAGTAGGATGACGATCAGCGAGAGAACAGCCAAGCCTCCGATCAGGGCCAGCGTACCCTTCGACATGAAATTGTCAAAGATATAGTTCAAGCGTTCACGCAAAGTAGGTTTTGGGGACATATAACCTCCTGGTTCAAGAGTATCCCTGTTATTATAGAATTAATCGCCTATTCTGCCAACAGGAATTTGACCTGCGCCCCCTTTTTATCTATACTTAAGCTAACTCTTGTGCCATCTCAATAAACCAGGGAGCGAGGGGTGTGCGGGCGGCTTTGCCGCCCGCACACCCCCCACCCTCCCTATCTATCGAGAGTTGCTAACTTTTTTAGAAGACGGAGGTAACTATGACCAACAAGCTAACCTGGTACGGCCACGCCACCCTCGGACTGGAAACCGGCGGCTATAAAATCCTGATTGACCCCTATTTCACGGGCAACCCGGCCGCCACCGCCAGCGCGGACAAGATGAAGCCGGATTTCATCCTGGTCACGCACGGCCACGGCGACCACATCGGCGATACGGTCGCCATCGCCAGGCGCAGCGGCGCCACCGTCATCAGCAACGCCGAGATTTCTGGTTGGCTCGGCAAACAGGGCCTGAAAACCCACGCCCAGCACCTGGGCGGCGGCTACAAACATCCCTTCGGCTACCTCAAGCTGACCCTGGCCCTGCACGGCTCCGGCCTGCCGGATGGCTCCTACGGTGGCAACCCGGCCGGCTTCCTGCTGACCACGAACGACGGCAAGAAAATCTACCTCGCCGGGGACACGGGTCTGTTTGGGGATATGAAACTAATCGGCGAGGAAGGGCTGGATCTGGCCGCCATCCCTATCGGCGACAATTACACCATGGGCCCAGATGACGCCCTGCGGGCCGTCAAGCTGCTCACCCCCCGGCATATCATCCCGATCCACTTCGGGACCTGGGGCCTGATCGCCCAAGACCCCAACGCGTGGGCCAGCCGCGTCCAAAAAGAGACCAGCGCGCAGGTGCACGTGTTGAAGCCGGGAGATTCGTTCGAGTTGTAATGGAATGCACAAAAACCTCCGAGGTCTTCAAGACATCGGAGGTTTGGCTGCTCCCGGCAGCACCAGCAGAGCGTCCGCAAACGGGTGCGGAACAACTGCCACCGGCAGATGATACGCCGCCGAAATTAACTCTGGTGTCAACACCTGGCGCGGCGTCCCGGCGGCCTTGATCTTCCCCCCAACCAGCAACGCCACGCGGTCGGCGTAACGCGCCGCCAGGTTCAAGTCGTGGAGGGCGGTCAACACGACCAATCCATCGCGGTGTGCCAGTTGGCGCACCATTTCCATTAGACTGACCTGGTGCTGCAAATCCAGGTGGGCGGTCGGCTCATCGAGCAAAAGGATGGGCGTAGATTGGGCCAGGGCGCGTGCCAGCAGGACGCGCTGCTGCTCGCCGCCTGAAAGTTCCCCAACGCGGCGCTCGGCCAAGTCGAGGGCTTCGACGCGTTGCAGAGCCCGCCGTACCACATCTTCATCAGAAGCAGAAGTCTGGCCGAGGAAGTTCAGGTACGGCGTGCGGCCCATCAAGACCGTCTCCCAGGCCGTGAAAGCTGGTGGCAGGGACACGGCCTGCGGTACCACGGCCAGGTAGCGGGCGCGTCGCATCGGCGGCAGGGCGGCCAGGTCATCGCCATTGGTGAGGATTGTGCCACCATCCAACGGGATCACACCGCTGGCAGCACGCACCAGCGTGGATTTCCCTGCCCCGTTCGGGCCGATGAGCGCCAGCACCTCGCCGGAATTGACTTCCAGCGAAACATCGTGTAGCACGCAGCGGGGGCCATAAGAGACAAAGAGATTTTCGATTTGCAACATAGTCATGAGTTGACGAGAAACGAGTAACGAATCATTTATTTCTGATTACTCATTACTCGTTTTTCAGCTTCACCAATAGCCTTGATTTTTTGCGTACCGCAACACCCACAGGAAGAACGGCGCACCGACGAGAGCCGTCAAGATGCCCACCGGTAGTTCTTGGGGCGCCATGACGACTCGCGCAAGAACATCCGCCAGCAACAACGCTCCCGCGCCGCCGATGATGCTGAGCGGCAACAGGCGGCGGTAGTCCACGCCCCACCACAAGCGCATCACGTGGGGGACGATCAGGCCGATGAAGCCGATGATGCCGGAAAATGACACAGCGGCCGCCGTCGCCAGGGAAGCCGCGACCAGGATCAGGGTCTTCGTGCGGGTCACTGGCAGACCGAGCTGCTGAGCCTGGTCATCGCCAAATTGCAATAAATTCAACGCGTGCCCGCTCAGGATGAGAAATCCCAGTCCGATGGCAAGAAAAGGCAGGATAGTCAGCACCGGATTCCACCCGGCCTGGGTAAATCCGCCCAACAAAAAGGCGAAGGCGCGGCGTAGTTCGCCGGTCGAGCGCAGCATCAGAAACGAGGTCAGGGAAGTGGCAAAGGCGCTGAAGGCCACGCCCGCCAGGATCAGATTGGTGGTGGGGACAGTCTTGCCGACGCGGGCGAGGGAATAGACCAGCAGGACGGTCAGCATGGCCGCCAGGAAACCCACCAGCGGGACTGCCAGCAGGCCCCAGAAAGTGTAAGGCCACTGGATGCTCATGGCGGCCGCCGCGCCCAGTCCCGCGCCGGAGGCCACGCCGATCAAGTACGGGTCGGCCAGCGGGTTGCGGAACAGGCCCTGATAGGCCGCACCGCTCCCGCCCAGGGCCGCGCCGGTCAGCAGGACCAGGGCGGTGCGCGGCAGGCGGATGGAGACGATGATGAAGGCGAAGGTTTTAAGGGATTCGGGCAGTGGCGCGGCGGAGAGCCAGCCGGTCAGGATGCGCCACAGATCGACCGACGGGATGAAGACCGAGCCGATGGCGATAGAGAGCAGGACCGCCAGGGCGAGGAAGAGCAGAGTCCAGAGGTAAGGTAAGCGGCGCATATTCTGAGATAGGAGGCAGAGGCGAAGATGAGCAGAGGGGCAGAGGAGCGGGGGAGAAAAATTTCCCGCACGCTCTTGCGCCTCTGCTCCCCCGCTTTATTTGAACAATTCAGGATGCAGCAGCTTGGCCAGCGCTTCCAGCCCGTCCACCAGGCGCGGACCGGGGCGGCTGACCAGATCATCGTCGAACGGGTAAACCTTGCCGTCCTTCACGGCGGCCAGGACCTCCCAGCCAGGGCGCGTCGCCACCTTTTCCGGCGTTTCGCCGTAGGCCGTATCGCCCAGGAGGATCATGTCCGGGTTGGCGACCACCAATTGCTCCAAGCTGATCTGCATCCACTGTCCTTGCAGTTGCGCGCCGATGTTCGTACCTCCGGCGCGTTGGATGAGCAAATCCCCGAAAGTTCCAGGGCCATAGGTGTAAGGTTTCGCCGGATCCGTCGCGTCGAACTCGTAGAACACAATAGGACGCTCGATCACTGTGGCGATTTTTTCATCCACAGCTGCGACGCGCGCCTTGAGCGACTCGACCAGCGCGGCCGCATCCGCTTCGTGACCGGTCAGCGTACCGACCGTTTGGAGGTTGGTGTACATCTCCTCTAGCGTGACCGGGTTGGGCAGCAGATAAACCGTCAGGCCAAGTTGCTCCAGCGAAGCGACCAGTTCAGGCGGGTTGATTCCGCCGGCCAGCACCAGGTCGGGCTGCAAGGCGACGATGGACTCACTGCTGAATCCGCTCCAGCCACCGACGGTTGGGATGGAGCTTGCCGCCTCGGGATAGCTCGAAGCCTCGTCGCGGCCTACCACTTGCGCACCTGCACCCACGGCAAATAAGATTTCCGTGTTCGAAGCAGCCAGCGAGACGACGCGCTGCGCCGGGCCGGTGAGAGTCACCGTGCGCCCCAGGCCGTCGGTCAAGATAATGCGCGCGGCGGTGGGTTGTAGGATAGCCGCGGGCTGTTCAGTAGCAGGAGGCTGCGTGGCAGCGGGAACAGGTGTAGCCGTCACGGACGGGCCACACGCTGCCAGGAACAAGGTAACGATCAAAAGCGCAAAAAGCAATTTGCGGGACATACGAATCTCCTGTAAAAGTATCAGTGTTTACACCTGCACTTGCGCAGGTGCAAGTGTCTGTGGTACAAAAATCCCCTGCCACAAGGACAGGGGAGGTAGGGAGAGGCAATTCAACTGCGCAGTTCCCACCTCCTTTCCACGGGAGCATGGTGAACCAGCCAGGGCGGGCGGCCTGACTCGTACCAGTGTTCAGTTTTCAGTGTTCAGTAATCAGTGGGGGTGCTAACTGAACACTGATTACTGGTCACTGAACACTGGTACTTACAGTTGCGGGACAGCACCGGACTTACACCGGCTTCGCCTTTGAGCCTTCCCATCCGGGGGCTAAGGCACCCTGACCAGATATTCTGTTTTTGGGGAGTACGGCGACTCTGTCGCCGCTTTGCGAAGTCGGGAGACTTCGCACTCCTATATGCGAGTTATTTTATGCGCGAAGGGGCAAAACGTCAATCATTTTTATGGCAATCCCCCTTGCCTTCCCTTGCCTGAACCTGTACAATCATACTGAAGGGGCATTCCCCTATGAAACCTGCTGCCATTACGACTACGCGACCATCCGAACAACTGACCAGGCGACTACCTTGACCACACGACTATCCGACCAAGCAACTAACCTGACCAAACGACTACCCTTGCTATG
>Ga0315297_10001240_pt1 | contig 15652 bp, 12 predicted proteins | sample YL17G15_0_MG_FD_203628 | JGI IMG/M metagenome (GOLD analysis project Ga0315297, IMG submission 203628) | Sediment microbial communities from Yellowstone Lake, YNP, Wyoming, USA - YL17G15_0 | ecosystem: Environmental > Aquatic > Freshwater > Lake > Sediment | place: USA: Wyoming | collected... | reverse complement strand
CGAACGCATCGTGGCCGACGACGAGATGGTCGAGGACGTCGATGTCGAGCAGTCGCCCGGCCGCGATCGCCTCCGCCGTCAGGTGCAGGTCGTCCGGCGAGGGCGTCGGGTCGCCGGACGGGTGGTTGTGGACGAGGATGACGCCGCTCGCGCTCGACCGGATCGCGTCGCGGAAGAGCTCGCCGACGCGGACGAGCGACGCGCTCACGTTTCCCTGGTAGACGGTCACCACGCGGAGCACGACGTTCTTGGCGTTGAGGAGGACGACCCGCAGCTCCTCCCGCTCGAGCCGCCCCATCTGGAGCACGAGCCGCTCGCCTACGTCGCGGGGAGCACGGACGGACCACCGCCCCGTGGGCCAGTCCGACATGAGCCGCCGGCCGATCTCGAACGCGGCTGCGAGCTGCGCCGCTCGCGCCCGTCCCACGCCGGGGATCGCCTCGAGCTCGAGCTCGCTCGCGACGGCGAGGCCCGCAAGGCCGTCGTGGCGGGTGAGTGCGTCGGACGCGAGGTCGACCGCGCTCGCGCCCCGCGTCCCGGAGCCCCACACGAGGGCGACAAGCTCAGCCGCGGTGAGGCCACCGGCGCCGCGGGCGGCCAGCCGCTCCCGGGGCCGTTCCGTCGCGGGCATCTCGGCGATCCGTCGCGTCGCGCGACGCCCGGGCTCGACCAGGTGGATCGGGTCGCTCATGGGGCTCCTCGCTGGAGGCCCGTCCAGCGTCGCTGGACGGCCGGGCCGGCGTCGTGGACCGCCGGGCCAGCGTCGCTGGAGGCCGGGCCGACGTCGCTGGAGGCCGGGCCGACGTCGTGGACCGCCGGGCCAGCATCGCTGGAGGCCGGGCCGGCGTCGCTGGACGGCCGGGCCGACGGGCGATCTGTCGTGCTGATGGGCCACCTGCCGCGCGATGCGCCAGGGGGTGGTGTCCTCGGACCCGAACGACGGAAGCCCGCCGTTTCCCCCCGCCATCCGGACCCGAGGACAGTTCGGAGACTACCGGGCGGGGCTCATCCGGGACTCACACGCCGCTCGACGCCGGGTGCCGTCCGGATCAGCCGCCGGTGACCGTGCGCCCAGCGAGCTCGGCGAGGAGGAGCGCGACGCCGTTGAACGTCGCGTGGAGGGCGATCGACGCCCACAGCGAGTCTCGGCGGACGAAGATCCACCCGAGCAGCAGGGCCACGGGGAGCCGCGCGACGAACGCGATGGCGGCGATCCGGATCGCCTCGGAGAAGTCCGCGCCGCCCAGGGTGAGGACGTGGACGAGCGCGAAGAAGATCGCCCCGCGGACGATCGCGCGCCCCGGTCCGATCCGGCGCCACCACGCGGTGGTCGCGAACCCACGGTAGAAGATCTCTTCTCCGACTGGCGCGATGACGGCGGCCGCCAGGAAGTTGAGTGCCACGTCGAGGGGTCCCTTCGCGACCGGGATCGGGCCGGTCGGGGTGACGCCGAGGAGCGCGACGAGGAGCGCCGCGACCATCGCCGTGGCGAAGAGCGCCGCGACGCCGAGGACGATCCCCCATGCGACGTCGCCCACGAGCGCGGCCGCGGCAGGCCTGCGGAGTCCCATCTCCGCCCACGACAGCGCCCCCGGCCCGACGACGAGCAGCCGGATCAGCGCGAGGTCGATCGCGGTCGTGATGAGGAGCGAGACGACGAGGGTGACCGAGGTGTCGGCCTCGAGCAGACCCGTCGCAGAGACGAGCGCGCTCACGAGGAGCGTCGTCGAGAGGGCAGCCCCGAACACGAGGAACGGTGACGGCCCGCAGTACCCGGTCACGCCGTCCGCGCGGCGCTGGATCGCCTGGGCGCCGGCCGCGGCGATGAGCCCGACGGAGAGCGCGGTAAGGCCGCCGGCGACGAGGAGGAACGTCGCGAGGCCCCCGCCGCCGGTGGCGGCGATCGCGATGAACAGGCACCCGAGCCCAACCATGGTGAGGATCCAGCCGGCGAAGTAGAGGCCGGGGGCGGCCCGACCCTCGATCGTGAACGTGGTCCGAGCGGGCGAGGACGAGGACGCTGCGGACCCTGGGTCCGGACCGGGCGGCGCGTCGGGAGCCGCGCCGTCGCGCGGCTCGGTCACCGCGTGGAGGCGCGGCGGCGGGGTGCGGGGGAGATCGTGGGCGCGGCAGGCTCGACCGCCGGTGGGGTCGGTGCGGGCGCGAAGGGCTCGACCGGCGACGGGGTCGTCGCGCTCGCGAAGGGCGCGACCAGCGACGGGGTCGTCGCGCTCGCCGTTCCCATCGAGTCCGGCATCGGATCCAGCGACGAGGCGGACGCGACGGTGGCCGCCGACGCGGGCGGCACGGCGCGGACCGGGCGTGCCATCGGTGCGACGCCCGACGTCGCGGGGTCCGGCGACGAACCGCCGAACGCGTCCGGCACGGGCTCGTACGGGGATCGCTCCGGCGTCGCCGACGAGGCCGATATGAACGGGGAGGGGGCAGGCGACGGAGACGCCATGGGGCGGATGGTCGGTACGGGTGCCGGCCGGGCCGCCGGACCGGGAGCCGGACGGGAGGTCGGTCGGGGCGCGAGCGACGGGGCGGCGTACGGGCCCGCCCCGACGGCGGCCGGGCGCATGGCCGGCTCGAAGTCCGCGCCGCACCAGGCGCAGAGCGCCCAGTCGGTCCCGACGAGCTTCCCGCAGTTCGGGCAGACGCGCTTGAGCCGCGTACGGCACGTGGGGCAGACGATCCACGCTTCATCGATCCGGCGCCCACAGTCGACGCAGTGGTCGATCTGCTCGACCTCCGCGAGCATCGCCTCCTCGGCGAGCATCCGCTCGTGCGCCTCTCCGATCCGCTCGTGCGGCCGGATGATCCGGTAGAGGATCGCGGCGAAGATGAAGAGGATCGGCGTGAAGACGACGATGAGCGCCGCCGCGAGGTACGGAAGGATCGGGTTCAGCGACCGGTGCTTCATGTCCTGGTACGCCCAGAACGCGGTCGCGAGCCAGATGATGACGATGTAGATGCCGATGCCACGGAAGGCGAGCTGGACGACCTCGTTCGAGAAGACCGACGAGATCGCGTTCCCTATGTCACGGAGGATCTGATCCATCGATCGGCGCGGTCCCCGGATGCGGCGTCAGCGAACGGAACGGCCCTTCCGGCTGGTTCCGCCGCCGCAGTGTAGCAGGGGTCCCCGGGCGTGAAGCCGCCTCATCCCGGGACGCCTCATCGGCGCTCCCCGGCGGCGACGATGGCGGCCATGGCGACGCGGCGCCACGCCCCGACCGCTCCGGCGCAGACGAGCGCCGCCAGCCAACCCGCGACGAGCGCGAGGACCGGGAGCGCCACGGCGATCGCGCCCGCGTCATCGAGGAGCGCATCCCGCGTCCGCCCCCATGCGAGCATGGCGATCGCGAGCGGCGGGACCACGATGACGACCAGGAGCCCGACGCCGAGGGCGAACGCACCGAGGACGGCGGCGGGGCGGCGGGCGATGTCCAGGAACGACCGTCCGATCGCCCGCGGCGCGGAGGTCCCGTCGGCCACGACGTGGACGGCCGCGAGCCCTCCGAACAGCTCGCCGACGAGGAGCGCCGCGACGATCGCCGCGATCGCCTCGGGCGAGCTGACGAGCACGCGGACGACGAGCGGGGTCGCGAGGTCGGTCGGGAGGATGAGCTCCCGGTAGACCACGTCGGCGATGCGGGGTGCCGCCCACGCGGCGGCGACGGCGACGGGGACGAGCGCGACGATCCGGGTCCCGATGAGGCGGACCACCGTCCGGACGCGGCCCACGGCATCCGGCGGACCGGCACGGAGCGAGTCCGCGGCCCACCACCGGAGGACGATCCTGTCCGCCGCTGCCCCCACGGCGAACGCGGCGGCGAGCGTCGCGACCGCGGCCACGACCGCGCCGGAGATGATAGCGATGAGCCGGTCCGTGGGACCCGCCGCCGTCACCGCGTCGCCGCCGACCCACGAGGCGATCCCGATGGGGCTCGGGAGCACGAGGATCGGGAGGGCGAGAGCGACGACACCGCCGCGGACGAGGAACGCGACGAGCGCGGGTGCCCATGCGTCGGGACGGCGGAGCGTCCACGCGGTCGCGGTCCGGACCCATCCGCTGGACCACCGGTCCGAGCCGAGAGCAGCGGGCCGCGCCGCGACGGCCTCGGAGGCCGGCCGCAGCTCCTCGATGGTCGCCCCATCTGGGAGCTCGTGGACGATGAGCATCACGGCCGCGGCGGTGGCATCGCCTCCGGACCGTCCCGCGTCGGGACGGGACATCACGGGGCGGGGCTGGCCGTGGGCGCGGCGGTGGGCAGGACGATCGGCGAGGGCGCGGCCGAGGGCAGGGGGGTCGGCACGATCGGCGAGGGCGCAGCCGAGGGCAGGGGGCTCGCCCCGGTAAGCCGGGACAGGTCGGCGAGCGCGGCCTCCACGAGCTTCATCTCGTCGCCGTACGTCGCGAAGTCGCCGGCGCGGAGGGCGTCCTGCGCGAGCCCGAAATGGAGGTTCGCATACGCGATGAGGGCGCCGACGTCCGACGGAAGCGGGCCTGCCGACGGCGACGGGCCGGCGCTGGGACGCGGTGTCGGCGTGGTTCCCGGCGACCGCGAGGGTGCCGGTGAGGACGACGGCGACGGCGATGCTCCCGGCTCGTTGGCGACGACCTTGTCGAGCGCCTCCTGGAGTGTGTCCGCCCACTCGACGGTCGTCGAGGTCGCGACGACGATCTTCGTGAACTGCGGGAACGCCGACGAGGTCGACTGAAGGTAGATCGGCCCGAGGTAGACGATCGAGTCGCCGACCGGGACGACGATGAGGTTGCCGCGGATGACCTGGCTGCCGGACTGGTTCCACAGCGTGATCTGCGAGGAGATCACCGGGTCCTGGTCGATGCGCGCCTCGATCTGCGTGGGCCCGAAGGTCGACGTGTCGCGCGGGAACTGGTAGACGCGGACGGTGCCGTAGTCGGCGGGCGAGTTGCGCGCCGCGATCCACGCGATCATGTTCGGCCGCTGTGCCGGGACCATCGGCTGGAGGAGGAGGAACTCCGGCTTCGGCTCGCCGGGCATCCGCATGATGACGTAGTAGGCCTCCGGCGGGAGCTGCTGCGTCGCGCCGGCGGGGTTCACGGGGACCGTCCAGAGGTCGTCCTTGTTGTAGAACGACTGCGTGTTCGTCACGTGGTACCGGGCGAAGGCGCGCACCTGGACGTTGAAGATCTCCTCCGGCCAGCGGATGTGCGGGCGGAGCGCCGCGGGGAACTCGGAGAGGGGCTTGAAGAGCCCGGGGAAGACGCCCTCGTACGCGCGGATGATCGGGTCGGAAGGGTCGGACACGTAGAAGGAGAGGTGCCCGTCATAGGCGTCCTGGACGATCTTCACGCTGTTGCGGAGGTAGTTGAACGAGTCGCCGGCGAGTCCGCTCCCGTCCGGCAGCGAGGACTGCTCGAACGGCTGCGCCGCCGGGAACCGGTCGCTCGTCGTGTACGCGTCCTGGATGTACGAGAGCCTGCCGTCCGCATCCACGACGAGGTACGGATCCTTGTCGTACCGGAGGAACGGCGCGATGAGGGGGAGCCGTTCGTCGAGCGGCCGGTGCATGAGGAGCTGCGAATCGGCGGTGATCTGGTCGCTGATGAGGAGGTTGAGGTCGCGGAACCGGAGGGCGAAGAGGAGCCGGGTGAACGTCGAGTCGATCTTGATGCCCGTCGTGCCGGTCCAGCGCGTCGTGGCCTCCCCGCCTGACGTCTGGTCTCCCACCGGGAAGTCGAACTCGGGCTGCCGCGCCCCGGTGACGATCCAGCCGTTGGGGCGCTCGCCGAAGTAGATGCGCGGCTCCGTGACCGTCGGCGCGCCGGACGTGGAGACCGGCGGGAGGTTGGAGATGATGAGCTTGGGGAGACCCTGGTCGTCGACCGCGTTCACCGGCACCATCGCGACGCCGAACCCGTGCGTGAACACCATCCGCTCGTTGATCCAGTTGAGCGCCTGGGGGTTCTTGTCGAGCGCCATCTCTCGGCCCGAGAGCATGACTTGCCGGATGTCGCCCTCGAGCGGGTACCGGTCGGTGTCCACGTCGTAGAAGTCGTAGTACTGGCGGACCGTCTGGAGCTGGTCGAGCGTGTCGCCCAGAGGCCGGTAGTCCCAGAGCCGCGCGTTGGTGAACGTGGCGGCGTCCAACTTGACCGCGGCAGCCGTGAGTGGCGCGTCTCCCTGGTATGGCTGGGGCTTCCAGTCGTCCACCCTGTACGAGATCCGCGTCATCGCGATGTTGTTGGCGATGTACGGCGCCTGGGTCGCGTACTCGTTCGGGGCGACGACGAAGCGCTGGACGATCTCCGGGTACACCACGCCGAGCGCGACGGACGCGCCGAACCAGACCGTGACGGCGAGCGCAACGGGCACGATCCAGCGCGTGAACGCGCTCGCGACGAGGAAGGCGGCGGTGAGCGCGGCGATGACGGTGAGGGCGTCGAACGCGAGGAAGCGGGCGTTCGCGTCCGTGTAGCTCACGCCGGCGACGACCCCGCTCGTCGAGTACGAGAGCTCGAGCTTGTCCAGCTGATAGCCGAACGCGACCGACAGGAGCCAGAGCCCCGTGAGGAGGCCGAGGTGCAGCCGTGGCCCCGTCCCGAACCCGAGCCCGCCCCGAGCGGCCGAGAGGATGTAACGGCCGAGCGCGATGAGGAGCGCCGCGACGAGGATCCCGTTGAGCAGCGACTGGACGAGCCGGAGGAACGGTAGGTCGAAGAGGAAGAACGAGATGTTCCGCCCGAAGACCGGGTCGACGACGGCCGCGACGCCGGCGACCTCGTACGGGACCTGGTGCTGCCAGAGCAGGATCGTCTCCCAGCTCCCCGCGAGGCGGCTCGCGATCGTGAGGGCGGCGAGTACGGCGACCGCGAAGAGGACCCAGCGTCCGATCGGGACGAGGTCCGGGATGTCCATGTCGACGTCGATCGCAGCGCCGCCGGCAGTTCCACGTGCCTCCGGTCCGCGCGCCTCCGGCCCGAACGGCCCGAATGCGCCCGTGTACCGGTCGCGGCCGAACTGGCCGGCGCTCCGCTGGCTCGATGCCGCGGCCTCGTTGAGGCGTGTGAAGAGGCCCTTGAGGCGGTCGCCACCTGTCCCGGCGGGCGGGGCGAGGCGGCCGGCGAGCCAGAGATCGAGCCCGAGCAGGAAGAGGATCCCGACGAATGCGACGAGGAACAGCACGATCTGGGTGCCGATCCGCGTCCAGAAGACGCTCTGGTAGCCGACGCTGTCGAACCAGATGGCGTCGGTCCACAGGTCGAGGATCGCCCCGAAGAAGCCGAAGAGGAGGAGGAGGACGAAGACGACCGCGACGACCGCGACGGCGCGGCCAGCGCCGCCGAACCGGCCGCCGGCTCCCGCGCCGTCCGTCGGTCCGCCGGGGCCGCGACCGGCTGCGCTTCGGCTGCGTCGCCGTCGGCGTCGAAGGGGCGTGGGCTCCTCGTCGGGCGCGCCGTCGCCGGGGTCGCCGAGGTCGCCGGGAGGGCTCTCCGCGTCCGACTCCCCGTCGTCGGGTGCCGAGGTCGTGGCGTCACCCTCGGTGGGATCGTCATCTGGCGCGTCGGCGTCCGGTGCTCCGCCGCCCCGGGCCGGGTCGCCGGTGGGCGAGCCGGATCCGCCGCGCTCGCGGCCCGCGAGCTCGCGCAGGTACTCGTCGAATGGGTCGCTCATCCCTGCGAGCATACCCCGGGGTCGGCGCGGCCGCGCACCGATCGGCCGGACACGGCGGCGCTACCCGTGCCCGAGCGAGGCGACGACCCGCGCGAACGCCGCGAGCGCGGTCTCAGCGAGCTCGGTGGGGCGCATCGCGGCGGCGCGGGCGGGCTCCCAGCGGAGCGCGAGCTGGACGACGAGCGGCCGCTCCCACGGGCGTCGCTCGTCGTCGCCGGGGACCGGCAGCCGCACCTTGATGGACTGGCGGCCCTCCTCCTCGGCGATGAACCCGGAGAGCCCGCCCGCGAGGAGCGAGCCGATGCGACCCGCCGGCGGGTCGGGAGGCGGGCCCGCCTCCGGGGCGGCGTCGCGGCAGCTCACGACGCCGTCGTCGTCGGCGACCCAAAGCAGCGCGATCCACCAGCCGTCGGGCATGGTCGAGGGGAGGCCCATCCCGACGCGGACGAGGCTGTCGCGGAGACGGAGCTCGACCGGCTTGAGGTAGGACGGCCCGGGCGGCGGGAGGCGGGTCGGCACTACGCCCCGGGCGACCCGGACGCGTCGCGCGCGTCGGAGCCCGTGAGCGCCGAGGGTGGCCCGGAGGCGCCGGCGCCGTCCGCGTCGGCGTCCACTCCCGCGTCCACGCCCGCTTCGGCGTCCACGCCCGGGGCCTCGGCCTCGGGCAGCTCGAGCCCGATCGCGGCGAGCTCCATCCGGAGCATCTCGCGCCGCACGCGCGCGTCCGGCGGCGCGAGGGCGTCGGGGCTCGGGGGGACGGTCGCCGCAACGGGCAGCGAGGCCGCGCCGGGCGGGAGCATCGTCGGGGCGATCACCGCGACCGGATCGTCATATGTCGGCGTGAGCTCGCTCTCGCCCGTGATCCAGCCGAGCACGTCGCGGCGCGGCCGCGGTCGCGACGGCGACCGGGTGCGGAGCGCGGTCATCGGGTCGAGCGCTGTGACCCCGGGGACCTGGACCTCTTCCTCCGCGGCGAGGTTGGCCCCGCACGACGGGCACGTCTCGCCATCGGGCGCCGGGAGCGTGGCGGAGCACCACGGGCAGACCACCGGGGCGGCCGCCGTGTCGGACGTCACCGGCCACGACGCGAGATCGTCGGCCGCGTCTGGATCGAAGGTGCTGGGAAGGTCGGAGTCCGTCATCGATGGGTCAGGCTCGACGGGCGGGGGCTGGCGCGCCGGCGCGGCACCGTGCGGCGCGGCAGGATCGGATGGTACTCCCGCCACCTCTCGACGGACCTTGCGACGCGGCGAGCGGGGGCTGTCACGGTCAGCGGCCCGTCACTCCCACTCGATCGTCGCGGGGGGCTTGCTGCTGATGTCGTACACGACGCGATTGACACCGGGGACCTCGTTGACGATCCGCGAGCTGATCCTCCCGAGCACGTCATACGGGAGCTTCGCCCAGTCGGCGGTCATCCCGTCGTCGGAGGTCACGGCCCGGATCGCGACGACGTTCGCGTACGTGCGGCCGTCCCCCATCACCCCCACCGACCTGAGCGGCGTGAGGATGGCGAACGACTGCCAGAGGCTCCGGTACAGGCCGGCGCCCTTGATCTCGTCGATGACGATCCAGTCTGCCTCGCGGAGGGTATCGAGCCGTTCCGCCGTCACCTCGCCGATGATCCGGATCGCGAGCCCTGGGCCGGGGAACGGCTGGCGCATGACCATCGCCTCCGGAAGCCCCAGCTCCACCCCGACGGCGCGGACCTCATCCTTGAAGAGGTAGCGCAGCGGCTCGATGAGCGTGAACCGGAGGTCCGCGGGGAGGCCCCCGACGTTGTGGTGCGTCTTGATCTTCTGCGCGGCCTTCGTCTCCGAGGTCGTGGACTCGATGACGTCCGGGTAGAGCGTCCCCTGGGTGAGGAAGTCGATCGCGCCGATCTTCGCGGCCTCCTCCTCGAAGACCCGGATGAACTCGTCGCCGATGATCTTCCGCTTCTGCTCCGGCTCCACGACCCCCGCGAGCCGGGCGAGGAACCGCTCGCGGGCGTCGACCATGACGAGGTCCATGCCGAGGTTCTGCTCGAAGGTGACGCGGAGCAGCTCCGACTCCCTCTTGCGCATGAGGCCGTGGTCCACGTAGATGCACGTGAGCCGGTCTCCGACCGCCCGATGGACGAGCGCCGCCGCCACGGCCGAGTCGACCCCGCCGGAGAGCGCGCAGATGACCTTGCCGTTGCCGCCGGTCGCCCTCGCATGGGCGTCCACGCGCGAGCGGATCTCGTTGACCGTGGTGTCGATGAAGTTCGCCGGGGTCCACGTGGGGCGCGCGCCGGCGATCCCGAGCACGAAGTTCCGGAGGATCTCACGCCCCTTCGGGGTATGGACGACCTCGGGGTGGAACTGGATCCCGTAGAGGCGACGATCCGGATCCGCGAGGGCGGCGAACGGCGTCGAGTCCGTCTGCGCCGTGGGACGGAATCCGGTCGGCGGACGGACGAGCGAGTCCCCGTGGCTCATCCAGACCGGCTGCGTGCGCTCCATCCCGGCGAACAGGTCGCCGTCGTCGGTCACCGTGAGGATCGCCGGGCCGTACTCGCGCTTCGTCGCCGGCACGACGTCACCGCCCAGCTCGTGGGCCATGAGGTGGAGCCCGTAGCAGATGCCGAGGATCGGGACGCCGGCCGTCCAGAGGGCCGGGTCCGGGCGTGGGGCGCCCTCCGCGTAGACGCTCGCGGGGCCGCCGGAGAGGATGACCGCGCGGGGCCGCCGTCGGGCGATCTCCTCCCACGGCATGTCGAAGGGGACGAGCTCCGAGTAGACGTGGAGCTCGCGCACGCGGCGCGCGATGAGCTGCGCGTACTGGCTCCCGAAGTCGAGGACGACGATGGTGTCGGGCTCGGACGCGCTCGACTCGCCTCGCGGGACGCCACCGCCGGGGCGGTCCTCCGGGGTCCGGTCCGGGGCGGGCGCATTGAGCGCGGTCTCGAGGTATGCCTCGACCTCGGCGTCGTCCGGGGCGAGGACGCGGTGGCCCGCATTCGCGGCTTCGCCGTGGATGGTCTTCCCCCGGTCCCTGGCCGGCGAGCGCACCTCGTGGTCGTCGTGCGACGCGTCGCTCCCGCCGCCGCTCTGATCGTCCGCGCCGCCCTCGTCGCGCAACCGCCGCCTCCCTCACCGCTCCCCGTCCAGTGGGCGCAGTGTACCGGCCGTGCCAGGTGAGCCGAGCGACGGTCCGTCCCGCGGGCACCCGCATGGGGCAGACTGGGCAGGACACGATCCGAACGTGCGGCAGGAGGCGAGCGCAGCGCCATGGCGAAGTCGAAGGACGGGCCGAAGGGCCGCCAGGCACCGGAGGTCGAGATCGAGACGCCGCGGGTCGCGGGGGAAGGGGCCGCGGCGGCGGAGGGGGCCGCGGCGGCCGTCGCGGGCGAGCGGGTGGACACGGCGGATGAGGCGGACGACGACGTCGAGCCGAAGCGCGTGACGCGCAGGGGCGTCGTCACCGCGGAGCGGACCCGTGAAGCGGACCCGAGCGAGTCGGCCGAGGCGGCCGAGGCGGGGGGCGACGAGCTCGCGCCGCGGCGGAAGAAGCTCAAGACCGAGGTCTACGAGGCGGAGCTCTCGAAGCTCGCGGTCGAGCTCCACAAGCTCGAGGACTGGGTCACCCACAAGCGCCTGCGGATCGTCCTGCTCTTCGAGGGTCGCGACGCGGCCGGCAAGGGCGGCGCGATCAAGACCATCACCGCGGCGCTCAACCCTCGTGTCGCGCGGGTCGTCGCGCTCGGCGTGCCGACGGAGCGCGAGAAGACCCAGTGGTACTTCCAGCGCTACGTCGCGCACTTCCCCGCGGCCGGCGAGATCGTGTTCTTCGATCGCAGCTGGTACAACCGCTCCGGCGTCGAGCACGTCATGGGATTCTGCACGCCCGAGGAGTACGACGAGTTCCTCCGCTCCTGCCCCGAGTTCGAGCGGATGCTCGTCCGCTCCGGGATCCTCCTCTTCAAGTACTGGTTCTCGGTGAGCGAGGAGGAGCAGGAGCGGCGGTTCGTGGCTCGGCTCAACGACCCGACGAAGCGCTGGAAGCTCAGCCCGATCGACCTCGCGTCGCGGACGAAGTGGGTCGACTACTCGCGCGCGAAAGACGAGATGTTCTCGTATACGGATATCAAGCAGGCGCCGTGGTACGTCGTGAACGCGGACGACAAGAAGCGCGCACGCCTGAACATGATCCGGCACTTCCTCTCGTTGGTGCCATACGAGGCGGTGCCGGCGACGGAGATCGTCCTGCCGCCCCGCCAGACCGAGAAGCGCGAGGGGTACATGCGGCCGCCGATCACCGACATGACCTGGATCCCCGAGGACTACTGAGCGGGGACGCGGCCGGCCGACTGGCGAGCGGCCTGGCTGATGCGGTCCGGCGCACAGGGGCGAGCGCGGGCGCGGCGGGGGTCAGTCGCGGTTGCGCATCGCCTCCGCGGCCGTCGTGAAGTAGTCGAGGAGCCGCTCGGTGAGGTCCGACGGCGCGTCCATCGCGGCGAGCGCCGTCCGCATCGAGGCGAGCCAGCGATCGCGCTCCTCGGGGCCGATCTCGTACGGGAAGTGGCGCTGTCGCAGCCGGGGATGGCCGCGCTCGTCCGAGTAGGTCGTGGGGCCGCCCCAGTACTGGGCGAGGAAGAGCGTGAGGCGGCGACGAGCCGGGCCCAGGTCCGCCTGGTCCGGGTAGAGCCGGAGCAGGGTCGGATCCGCCGCCACTCCCGCGTAGAAGCGGTCGACGAGCGTCTCGAAGAACGGCATGCCGCCGACTTCGTCGTACAGCGTGATCTCGGGCAGCGGCTCCATCGGAGGCGAGTGTAGGCGCGGCCGAGCCCGGTCGCGGGGCCGCCGCGCGAGGAGCCGGGGGCCTTCGAGCGACGAGCCGCCGAGCGCGGGGACTCCCTACGCCATCGTCGCGAGGATCGCCGTGAGGTCGGCGAGCGTGGTGCGCGGGCTCACGATCGCGAACCGCGTGACGGTCTCGCCGCGGTGGCGGGTGGGGGTGACGAACGCGGTGCCCGACCGCAGGAGCCGGTCGGACCAGCGCTCGTAGTCCTCCCGCTCCCAGCCCAGCCGGCGGAACGCGACGACCGACAGCTCCGGCTCCACGACGAGCTCGACGTACGGCCGCCGTCGGATGTCGTCGGCGATCTCGTGCGCCAGCTCGATCGTCGCCTCGATCGCGTCCGTATACGCCTGCGTCCCGTGCACGGCGAGCGAGAACCAGAATGGGAGGCCGCGCGCCCGTCGCGTCAGGTGGATCGCGTAGTCGGACGGGTTCCACTCGCCCGGCACATGGGCGACCGCATCGAGGTAGCCCGCGTGCTGCGTGTGCGCGGCCCGCGCGATCGCCGGATCGCGGTAGAGCAGGGCGCACGCGTCGTACGGCGCGAAGAGCCACTTGTGCGGGTCGACGATGAAGCTGTCCGCGCGCTCGACCCCCGCGAACAGGTGGCGGACCGACGGCGCCGCGAGCGCGGCCCCGCCGTACGCGCCGTCGACGTGGAGCCACGCGCCGCACTCAGCCGCCACGTCGGCCGCACCGGCGATGTCGTCCACGATCCCGAGGTTCGTCGCGCCCGCCGTCGCGACGATGGCGAAGAGCCCGTCGACCGCGCCCGGGCCGCCGGACTCGGCATCGGCCAGCGCCACCCGGAGGCCCTCGCCGGTAAGCCGCCCACGCTCGTCCCCGGGGACCGGCAGCATGTCAACGTCCATCACGCGGGCCGCTTCCGCGATCGAGCTGTGTGCTTCTTCGGTCGCCGCGAGGAGCCAGCGCCGGGGCGTGGGCCGGCCGTCCACCGCCCGTAGTGTCCGCGCCGCCTCACGTGCCGCCACGAGAGCGGAGAGGTTCCCGACCGTCCCGCCCTGCACGAAAGCACCACCCGCGCCGGCCGGCATCCCGGCGAGGTCGGCGATCCAGCGGAGCGCCTCGTTCTCCGCGAAGACCGCGCCCGATCCCTCGAGCCAGCTGCCGCCGTAGATCGAGCTCGCCCCGACCACGAGGTCGAAGAGCGTCGACGCCTCGGTCGGCGCGGTCGGGATGAACGCGAGGTAGCGCGGGTGGTCGGACGAGACGACGCCGGGCGCGATGACGTCGGTGAACAGCCGCAGGGCCGCGTCCCCGCCGAGGCCGTCGGCCGTGATCGTGGCACCGGCCTTCGCGAGGATCTCGTCCGGCGTGTACGGCGCGTCGAGCGGAGGATCCATCCGCATCCGGTCGCGGGCGTACCGGACGATCGCCTGGGCGAGCCGCTCGGTCTCGTCGGTGTACCGGTGCATCCGCCCGGGGTCGCGATCGTGGGGTTCGCGCGGCAGGGTCACGGCTATGCGCCCAGCACGGCGAAGCCCATCGACCGAGCGACCTGGGCGAGCCTCACGTCGAACGTGAACAGCGGCCCGGAGCGACCCACCGCGCGTTCGGCCGCCGCCAGGTGGAGCGCGTCGAGCGTCCGGGCGCCGGTCGCGACGCCGATCGCGGCTGCACGGCGGCAGACGACGTCGTCCAGGCGCACGACGAGGATGCGTGCCCAGTCGCGCTCGAATGACTCCTGTGCACGGGACACGTCGTCCTCGTCGAGGCGCCTGGCGAGCGCGAGGGTGACTTCGACGTACGTGTGGCCCGCGGTCACCCAGCGAGGATCGGCCAGGAGGATCGACTCTGCGGCGTCGCTGTCGGGCTCCGCCACGTAACGCTTGGCGAGCGCGCTGCTGTCGACGTACAGCGTCACGCGTCGCGGTCCGCCCGGATGATCTCGGTCGTCGAGCGGGTGCCGGGCCTCGGGCGGACGCGCACGACGGCCGCAGGCGGGTCGTCCCGCACGAGCGTGATCCATCCCTCCGCGATGCCGCGCTCGACGTCGTCGGTCCTCGGCGCGGGAACGATCTCCGCGATCCGGCGTCCACGGCTGGTGACGCCGATGACCTCGCCGCGCTCCACCCGCGCGAGGTACTCGGACAGCCTGGCCTTGAGATCGCGCACACCCACGTCCATGTAGTCAGTGTACTCCGTGGATGTGACTACATCGAAGGGATCGACCGCGGATGCGAGTGCAGGCCGGCCCGGACGGATGGAGCCGCCCGCTCGGCCGGCAAGCGCTCCTACTTGGCCGGTGGGTTCTCGTAGATGTCCGACGAGATGACGTTCGAGAGGAGCGTGTCGTTGAGCTGTGCGTACGGCCCGTCGTACTTCGGCGGGGCGAGCTGGTCGGCCGACCACACGACCTGGTTCCGCGCATACCACGCGTACTCGGAGACCGTCGCCTGGCCGAGGGTGATCTTGTCCTTCGAGACGTCGATCGAGAACAGGTCGGTCGCGATCGCGAACGGGCCCTTGTACCAGCTCCGGACCCGCTCGACGGCCGCCGGTCGCGTGTCCTTGTTCACCTGGAAGTGGGTCGCGACGCCGAGGCGGGGCTGCGTCTGGCTCAGGATGTAGCCCAGGGCCAGCTCCGGCGTGTGCGAGCTCTCCTGGACCTCGGTCGCCATGTCGAGGGACTGGTCATAGCCCGGATCACCGGGCACCAGCCCGCTGTTCGCGGTGACCCAGACCTCGGGCGGCACCACCATCTCGTGGACGAGGACGTCCACGCCCTTCGCGTTCTCGAGGACATAGTTGTTGGGCCGCGTGTCGCCGGTGAAGACCATCGAGAGGCCGTTCCAGTCGAGCCGGTAGCTGATGCTCCCGTCCCGGTCGTGGACCGCTGGGAAGTGGGTGATCTTCACGCCGTTCGCCTCGTAGGCGACGCCGGTCTCCATGTACGGCAGCTCGTGCGTGACGATGTCGTATCCGTCGCCCTGGTCGACGGTGCCGGTCGGCAGGAAGCTGAACGCCTCTTCGTGCCACTTCATGAGCGCCTTGAGGTTCGAGCCGAAGGCGGCGATCCCCTCGTCGGCGGAGTCGCCGGACGGTCCGTAGAGGGTGAGCGGCGTCTTCCGGTCCTGCGCGGCCCCCATCGTGTAGAGGAAGACGAGGTCGCTCGTGTGGTCGCCGTGGAGGTGCGTGAC